>ERZ1292640.458-Hain-H43-02um-R1-458-length-33097-cov-6_pt1 | contig 33097 bp, 23 predicted proteins | sample MGYA00564404_ERZ1292640 | MGnify/ENA primary metagenome ERZ1292640 (study PRJEB36523, sample SAMEA6512636) | groundwater metagenome | collected 2019-01-08 | study: AquaDiva: Metagenomics assemblies of 32 groundwater samples | reverse complement strand
CCAATTCACTTTACCGATAAAGAAGATCGACCCACAAACAGGTTACATCGAACACAGCTCGTCTTGACAACTGGTCCTACCATATGTATAAGACGGGTGGCCGTCACGCGGCTCACCGATTGGCAGGTATGCAGTCGGGCCACTGGCCGTCGGGGCCGGGAACGTCTCGGCGACGCCGTGCGTGTAGGTCCTGAATCGGCCACCGCGATGTCTTGTCGCACCCGGATGTCGGGCGGTTCCTCGGCCCAGTGTTCATCCCCGTAGGATGCTGTGAGAGGGAGGAGACGATGAAGAGACTTGTCTTAGGTGGCCGGAGGTGTCTGGTTGGACTCGCCGTCTGCCTGCTTGCGGCTGTCACGGCCGTGCACGCGCAGGAGTTCCGCGGTTCGATCAGCGGTCGCGTCACCGACACGACCGGCGGGGTCCTGCCCGGCGTCACGATCACCGTCCGCAACACCGCCACCAACGTCACCAGCACGTTGGCGACCACCGACCGGGGTACCTACACGGTGTCGTACCTGCAGCCGGGCGTCTATGAGATCGATGCAGAGCTGATGGGGTTCCGCAAGGAAGCCCGCCAGGTGCAGGTGCAGATCGCGGACCGGATGGAACTGAATTTCGAGCTCCACCCAGGCGGGCTCACCGAGACGGTTGAGGTCCGGGCGGAAACGCCCCTCCTGCAGACCAAGGGCGGATCGCTCGGCCAGATCGTCGACGAGAGGCGCGTGGCGGCTTTGCCGCTGGGCGACGGAAACCCGTTCGTGCTCTCGCGGCTGGCCCCGGGCACCGTGTTCTTCGGCGACTTGAAGTTCGCGCGCCCGTTTGACAACAGCGGTACGTCGGCGATCGCCTCGTCAGGTGCGCCGGGCGGCAACGAGTTCACGCTCGATGGGGCGCCCAACACCGGGAACCGGACCTCGGGCGAGGGATGGCGCGTGGCGTACGTGCCGCCGTCGGATGCCGTGCAGGAGTTCAAGGTCGAGACGACGACGTTCGATGCGCAGCAGGGCCACACGGCCGGTGCGACGGTGAATGTCGCGCTCAAGAGCGGAACCAACAAGCTGAAGGGTACCGGCTATGCGTTCGTGCGCAACGACAAGCTGGCCGAGAACGACTTCTTCCTGAAGCGGGCCGGAAAGCCGAAATCTCCCATGTCGTACTACCGCTGGGGTGGCACAGCTGGCGGTCCGATCGTCCTGCCGAAGCTGTACAACGGGACCAACAGGTCGTTCTTCTTCATGTCGTACGAACGGTTGACCGATCGGTTCCCCGAGCCCAACCAGTTCACCGTACCGACCGATGCCATGCGGCGTGGGGACCTCTCCTATCTGCTGCCGCTGGGCATCCAGATCTACGATCCCCTCACCGCGCAGAAAGCCGGCTCGACGATTGTCCGGCAGCCGTTTTTCGGCAACATCATCCCGACCGATCGGATCAGTCCTGTCGCCCTGGCGTACATGAAGTACTTTCCCGCGTCGAACCAGGCTGGCGACTCCCAGGGCCGGAACAACTTCTCCAGCCCGCAGCCGCGCACCGACACGTTCGACTCGTGGTCCGGCCGCGTCGATCACACCCTGACCGACAAGCAGCGGTTCTTCGCGCGCTTCGTGTACAACAATCGCCACGAAGAACGGAGCCAGTGGAGCGGCGAGGTCAACGGCATCGTGCCCACCGGCAACAACCTGTACCGCATCAACTATGGCGTGGTGGCCGACCACACGTACACCATCACGTCATCGACGCTGCTCAATGTCAGGGGCGGCTGGTCGAGGTTCGAGGAGCACAACATCCGGCCCCACCAGGGCAAGATGGACATGTCGGTGCTCGGGTTCTCGTCGCAGACGCTCGGGTATTTCAAGGGCATTTCGTACCTGCCACGCTTCTCGATCGGCGATGTCAGCGACCTCGGCAACACGGTGGGCGGTTGGACGCAGGACGACATCTGGTCCATGCAGGCCACGCTCACCCGGATCTTCGGCAGCCATTCGCTGCGCGCCGGGTACGACCTGCGTGGGTACCGGGAGTACTCCGCCCCCTCGGGAGACCTGGCCGGCCAGTTCAACTTCACGACCGACTACACACGCGCCGGCAGTTCCTCGTCGTCGGCTCCGATCGGGCAGCGGTTCGCGGCGTTCCTGCTGGGGCTGCCCAACGGCAACCAGATCGACATCGCTACCGCCAGCGACGCCAGGTCGCTGTACCACGCATTGTTCGTGCAGGATGACTGGAAGGTGGTCCGCAGGCTGACGCTGAATTTCGGCCTCCGGTACGACTACGAACTCGCCCCCCTGGAAGTCCAGAACCGGAACATCCGGGGCTTCGACCCGAACGCCGCACAGCCGATTGCCCCGTCCGCCCAGGCCGCGTATGCCGCCAGCCCCATCCCTGAACGGGCGGCGAACACCTTCCAGGTGAAGGGCGGCCTGCTGTATACGAGCCCCGAGAACCGCAGGTTCTGGACGCCGGAGAAGACCAACGTCCAGCCACGCGTCGGATTCGCCTATCAGATCACCGACAAGACCGTGGTCAGGGGCGGCGCGGGTCTCTACGCCGTGCCCTTCGTCATCGACGGCGTGCGATCATACGGCTTCGCGCAGTCGACACCCATCGTGGTGACGCCCGACGGGGGATTGACCTTCACCGCCAACGCGCAGAACCCGTGGCCCACTGGGCTGATCAGCCCTTCGGGCAGCAGCCTGGGCGCTGCGACGTACCTGGGCCGGAGCATCACCTTCACGCCAACCACGCGAACAAACGCCCGGTCGTGGCGCTGGGTGGTCAGCCTGCAGCGCGAGCTGCCGGGCCACTGGGTCGTCGAGGCGTCCTATGTCGCCAACCGGGCGTCCGACCTGGGCACGAGCCGGGACCTCAACGCGGTGCCTGCGCAGTTCCTGTCCACCAGCCCGATTCGGGACACGGCGGTCATCACCCAGCTGGGCCGGCAGGTCACGAACCCGTTTGCCGGTCTCATCCCGAATGTGTCGCTCAACGGCACGACGGTCTCGGCAAACCAGCTGCTGCGGCCCTACCCCCAGTTCACCGGCGTGGCCGGGCAGATGTACGACGGATCGACGTCCTACAACTCGTTCCTCCTGAATGTCTCGAGGCGCTTTGCGGCGGGTTATGCGATCGACGTCAACTACACGCGCTCGCGCCTCTGGGAGGACCTCCTGCGGCTAAACGCCACGGACACCACCTACCAGCACACGATCGGGCGCAATGACACGCCGCATCGCGTCGCGGGCAGCGTTGTCTGCGACCTGCCCTTCAAGGCCTCGAACCGGGTGGTAAACGGGTTGATCGGCGGCTGGAGCGTCAACGCCACGTTCCAGCTCCAGAGTGGCCGGCCGATCACCGACACGCTTGGCAACCTCTACTTCAAGGGGGATCCGAACTCCTTGAAAGTGGACTGGGCGAAAGCCAAGAGCAACCAGCCCATCTTTGACACCAGCGGCTTCTACTTCTCCGACGAGACGGTGCAGACCAATGGCGTCGTGGATCCCGCGAAACAGCGGGCCGACTCCCGGATCAACCTGGCGAACAACATTCGCACGTTCCCGCAGCGGATCGACGGGCTGCGCACCCAGGTGCTGAACGAGTGGAACATCTCGGTCATCAAGCGGCAGCCGCTCAAGGGGCGCGTCCGGCTCGAGTTCCGCGCGGAGATCCTGAACGCGTTCAACCTGGTGTACTTCGGTGGTGTGGGTCTCGATCCGCGCCAGTCGACCTTTGGGCTCGCCAGCTCCCAGAGCAACCTGCCGAGGGAGATCCAGTTGGCGATGAAAGTGCTGTTCTGACCGCAGGGGCGGGTTTCAGACTCGCCCCTCGCTACTTTCCTTATGGAGGTGTTCCAGTGTCGCATCATTCTCGGCGGACATTCCTGAAGACGACCGGGGCGGGCGTGGTCGGCGCGGCTGTCGCGTCGCACGCATCGAGCTACGCCAGCATCCTCGGCGCCAACGATCGCGTGCGGGTCGGCATCGTCGGGTTTTCCGACCGCTGCCGATCGGCCCTGATTCCCGCGTTTCGCAAGCAGGCCGACGCCCTGAACTTCGAAATCGTGGCGGTGTCTGATATCTGGAGCCGGCGACGGGATGAGGGGGCGGCGTACTTGGAGAAGCTGACCGGCAAGCGTCCGGTCACGACGCGCAACAACGACGAACTGTACGAGCGCAAGGACGTGGACGCGGTCATTATCGCCACGGCCGACTTCCAGCACGCCCTTCACGGAGTCGAAGCGGTGCGCGCCGGACGCGACGCCTATGTCGAAAAGCCCATGGCCAACACGATGGCCGACGCGCGGGCAATCCGCCAGGCCGTGAAAGACACAGGGAAGATTGTCCAGATCGGCACCCAGCGACGCAGCGAAGCGGTCTACCAGCGGGCCTGCGAGTTCATCAGGTCCGGCAAGTTCGGCGAGATCGCGATGGTCGAGATGAGCTGGAACGTGAACCAGCCCGCCCGGTGGCGGCGTGCGGCACTCGTGAAGCAACTGGCCGAACAGGACACCGACTGGAAGCGCTACCTCCTCAACCGGCCCGTGGAGCCGTTCGACCCGCGGAAGTATCTCGAGTTCCGTCTGTTCTGGCCGTATTCCTCCGGCATCCCCGACCAGTGGCTGGTCCACCAGATCGACACGGTCCACTGGTTCACCGGGCTGCCGCGGCCGCGCAGCGTGGTCGCCAACGGTGGCATCTACGTGTGGAAGGACGGGCGGCGCAACTGGGACACCATGACGGCGGTCTTCGACTACGGCCCGCTCACCGATCCGTCCAAGGGGTTCCAGGTCGTCTACTCGTCACGCATGACCAATTCGGCCGGCGGCATCAAGGAGCTGTATTACTCAAACGGGGGCACGCTCGATCTGGACAAGAACAGCGTGACGCCAGCCGGCGGGCTCCGGGAAAAGGACGCCGCGGTGATGGGACTCCCCGCGAACCTGCTCGCGGAGCAGCTGCTCGTCGACCAGGCAGCGGCGGTTGAAACGAGCGCCGATACGGGCGCCGACAGCGCGACCAGCGCCAACGTGCGCAACTGGATGGAGTGCGTTCGCAGCCGCAAGACCCCGAACGCCGACATCGAGGCGGGGTACAGCCATTCCGTTGCGCTGTGCATGACGATCGCGGCGATCCAGACGGGCCAGCGAGTGACGTTCGATGACGCCAAACAGGACGTCGTCGCAGGAGGCATGGCGAGCCATGGATAAGCACAAACAGACGTTCACGCGCATCATCCGGCTGGGCGCGCTGCTCGCCGTCGTTGTCTGGAGTGGCGCGGGCACCGGATTGGCGGCCGACCAGCGCGGCGTCCGCCTCGTGCGCGACGATGCCAACCGGCGGGTGGACGTGCTGGTCGATGGCCAACCGTTCACCTCCTACATCTACCCGACGACGTTGAAAAAGCCGGTGCTCTATCCGCTGCGCAGCGCGAAGGGGACGATCGTCACGCGCGGCTTTCCCCTAGAACCCCGGGCCGGCGAGCGCGTCGATCATCCACACCAGGTCGGACTGTGGTTCAACTACGGTGACGTCAACGGCATCGATTTCTGGAACAACTCCGACGCGATCAAGCCCGAGGATCGGCCGAAGATGGGCACCATCGTGCATCGGGCCGTGACCGCGGTGCGCGAGGGAGCCGACAAGGGCGAACTCGAGACCGATATGGACTGGCTCCTGAGCGACGGCAAGGTGGTCCTTCGCGAGCACACGCTGTTTGTGTTCCGTGGCGAGGCGGGCTGGCGGAGCGTGGACCGCATCACCCACCTCGAGGCGCTCACCGACCGCGTGGTTTTCACCGACAACAAGGAAGGCGTGATCGGCCTGCGGGTGGCGCGGGCGCTCGAGATACCGTCCAACAAGCCCGAGGTCTTCACCGACGCCAGCGGGCGGGCGACGACGGTGAAGACGATGGACAACACCGGCGTCAACGGTGTGTATCTGACGAGCGAGGGCAAGCAGGGAGAGGCGGTGTGGGGCACCAGAGGTCGATGGTGCCTGCTGAAAGGCCGCGTGGGTGAGGAACCGGTGACCATCGCCATCCTCGATCACCCGTCGAACCCGGGCTTCCCGACCTACTGGCACGCGCGAGGCTACGGTCTGTTTGCCGCGAACCCGCTCGGCCAGAAGGCGTTCAGCGACGGGAAGGAATCGCTGAACTTCGCGCTGGCACCGAACCAGGGCGTGACGTTCCGGCACCGGGTGCTAATTCTTTCGGAGATTGCCGCTTGGGACCGAGCCGAGGCGGCCTACAAGGAGTTCGTCGCCGCGTACCGATAGCATGATCTCGAGGGAGCACTAGGTGAAATCCCAGCCACCCAGTCGTACCGGCGGCACCGTCAGTCGCCGCCAATTCATTTCCACGTCGATCACCGCGGGGGCAGCCTTGTCGGTGCTGCCCGGACGCTTGATGGGTCTGGCCCCCGAGTGCCCGAGCCACGTCGTGCCCGCCGACCGGCCGCTCCGCCTGGCGTTCATCGGCATCGGCAACCGCGGCAACGACATGATCAAATCCTTCGCGGCCACGGGTTTGGTCACGATCGCGGCCTTCTGCGATGTCGATCTCGACGGCCGGCACACAGAGCAATCCCGGCGGCTCTACCCGGCGGTGCCGCGGTTCCGGGATTCTGGCGCGCTGTTCGACAAGATGGACGCCGAGTTCGATGCGGTCGTCATCTCCACGCCGGATCATTCGCATTTCCCGCTGGCGATGCACGCCATGCGCCACGCCAAGCATGTCTACCTGGAGAAACCGCTGGCGCACACATTCCAGGAAGTCGATCTCCTAGTCGCGATGGCAGCCAAAACGGGCGTGGTTACCCAGATGGGCAATCAAGGCCATTCGGGCAACAACTACTTCCAGTTCAAGGCGTGGACGGAGGCCGGCATCATCAAGGACGTCACGATGATCGTGGCGTACATGAACTCGGAACGGCGCTGGCACGGGTGGAACGTTGATGGCTTCCCGATGGGTGAGCCACTGCCGCCGGGGCTGGACTGGGACCTGTGGCATGCCGCACGGCCGGTCCATCCCTTCAGTGCCCGCCTGCACCCGCAGACCTGGCGTGGCTGGTTCGCGTACGGCGATGGCGCCTTTGGCGACTGGGGCCCTCATATTCTGGACACCGCCCACCGCTTCCTCGAGCTGGGGCTGCCACACACCATCGAGGCCGTCCGGCGTGATCAGCCGAACGAGTTCATCTTCCCGCAGGCGTCAACGATTCGTTTTGCCTTCGCGGCCCGGCCCGGGATGCCCGCCGTCGAGGTGTTCTGGTACGACGGCGTGGGGAATCGACCGCCGCTACCGGCAGAACTTGGCCCGGGTGCCACGCTGACGGAACAGAACGGCAAGTTCATCTACGGCAAGAACTTCGTGTTCCGCGGCGGCACGCACGGCGACACCTTGCGCATCATCCCCGAGGACAGGATGCGCGAGATGGCCGGGTCGCTCCCGAAGATCTCCGGCGGATTCTCAGATCACGTCACGAACTTCATCCGGGCGTGCCAGGGCACGGAGGAAAGCCGCTCGCCGTTTCGGATATCCGGGCCGCTGACCCAGGTGTTCCTGCTCGGTGTGATCGCGCAACGCCTTGGAGGCTCACTCTCCTTCGATCCCGTGCGCCGGGAGTTCCCCGGCAACGCCGCCGCCAACCGATTGCTGGCCGGGCCACCGCCGCGTCCGGGCTGGGAGCAGTACTACCGGTGAAAGGAGTGGTCGATGACATCAGCATGTTCACGCCGGAGTTTTCTGGCCGGAGTGGGAGCCGTTCTCGCCTCGTCGGCGGCGCCAGTCCGGGGGTTGTCGGCGCCCGGGTTCGACACATCGCCGATCGATCGCGCGGACCCGGCCATCGCGGCGGCAACGCCCGAGATCCGGTTCGGGTACTCTGCCATCACATGGAAGGAGGATGACCGGCAGGCCATCGCCGATCTCTCCGCGCTCGGCTTCAAGGGCATCCAGCTCCGTTCGAACATCCTCAAGACGTTCGGGACCCAGCCACAGGCCCTGCGCGAGCTTCTCGACAAGCACGGCTTGACGTTCGTCGCCCTGTCGAGCGGCAACGTCCGCCTCGATCCAGCCGTGGAGGCCGACGACCTCGCGCTCCACGCCGCTCACGCCAAGTTCGTTCATGATGCCGGCGGGCTCTACCTGCAAGTCACCGATCAGCGGCCGAAGGGACGGGCGGTGACGCCCGACGACTACAAGCGCATGGGCCGGCTCATCACCGAGATCGGGAAGCGCAGCGCGGACGTGGGCATCCCCCTCGGCTACCACAATCACCTCAACGATCTCGGCGAGCGACCCCGGGAGGTCGACTGGATCCTGGAGGCCGCCGATCCGCGCTACGTGAAGCTCGAACTCGACACCGCGTACTACCACCTGGGCGGCGGCAGCCCGGTCAAGGCCGTCGAGAAGTACGCCGACCGCTTATTGTTCCTTCACATCAAGGACGCGAAGGCCACCGCACCACCCGTGCCGGAAGGGGAAGTGCAGCGCGCCTACACGTTCGTCGAGTTAGGCGAGGGGCAGGTCGACATCGCCGGGGTCCTTGGCGCGCTGAAGCGCGTCAAGTTCCGCGGATGGGCGGTGGTGGAACTCGACAGCGTGCCCGAGAAAGAGCGTACACCCAAGCAGTCGGCTGAGATGTGCAAGCACTACCTCGAAGACAAGCTCGGATTGAAGATCTGACGCTCCACGCGCCCGATGCCGGATCGCGCGTTCTCCGACTTCGATCTGACGTGGGACTGGCGGATTGCGCCGGGCGCCAACAGCGGCCTCAAGTACTTCATCACCGAGAAGCGGGGCGCCGCCATCGGCCATGAGTACCAGCTCCTGGACGACGATGTGCACCCGGACGGGAAGAACGGCCCGACCCGACGGACGGCGGCATTCTATGATCGTTCTTCGCCGCGGCTTCCTCTTTGCCGGTCTTGCTCGTCAGCATCCAGGACAGAAAGCGATCGACTCACAAGCGCAGGCTCCGCTGATCGGCAGCCGACCGATAGGCCGGATGACGGGGTGGCCGTGCCGATCAGGGGCGGCACGGCCACCCGGTCCCCGGACAGTCGCTAGACGACGGGCGCCCAGCCGGGCTCGTAGTCGCGTCCCCAGAGTTTCGCGGCTTCGGCGTCGTTGGTGATGTGGCCGTTCGCCGGATCGCAGCGGAGGTCGCGGCGGACGCGCCAAGCGATGTTGCCGAGGTGCAGGAGGGCTACGCTCTTGTGGCCTTCTTCCACGGGACAGTTGGGCCGCTTGCCCGTCCGGATAGCGGCGATGAAATCGGCGACATGTAACTGATCGAGGGCCAGGCCGCTGCCGCTCACGGTGTTGGTCGGATCGGCTGACTCGGCGTCGCCCTTGACATTCTTGACCACCTTCCGCTTCGCGTCGAACACCGTGTAGTCGTTGCCATCGAGGAGAACGGAGCCTGCGGTGCCGTACACCATCACGCCGCGGGGAAGCTGCTCGGACGGATGGCCGTTGCAGCTGCGGCCCTCCCACGCGATCGTCTTTCCCTCGGCGAAGTCCCAGCCGATCGTTTGGGTGTCGGGTGTCTCCCAGTCGTCGTCGAAGTGATAACGGCCGCCGCTCGAGGTGACGCGCGCCGGCCAATCGACGCCCAGCGCCCACCTGCAGACGTCGAGTTCGTGGGTGCCGTTGTTGAGGGCCTCGCCGGTGCCCCAGTGCCAGAACCAGTGCCAGTTGTAGTGAATCAGGTTGTCACGGAAGGGGCGGCGCGGCGCCGGGCCTTGCCACAGTTCGTAGTCCAGCCATGCCGGGATCGCGCCGGGTTTCCCGCGGCCGATCGAGCCGCGGCTGTTGACGTACCAGCCGCGCGCGAAGTACGCCTTGCCGACGATTCCCTCGTGGATCTCCTGGATCGCCTGCTGCATGTTCGGGAAGGATCGGCGCTGGGCGCCCATCTGGAGCACCCGCTGGTGCTTCTTCACGGCCTCGACCAGCAGCTCTCCTTCGCGAGGGTTGTGGCTGCACGGCTTCTCGACAAACACGTGCTTGCCCGCGGCGAGGGCCATGATGGCCATCGGCGCGTGCCAGTGATCGGGCGTGGCGATGGCCACCGCGTCGAGGTTCTTGTCGTCGAGGGCCTTGCGAAAATCCTTGAGGCCCTTGGGCTGCGCCTGCTGTCGCTTGGCGGCCGCCTGGAGTCCCTTGGCGATCGCGCGGTCGTCGACGTCGCAGACATGGCTCACCTCGACCCCCGGCAGGCTGGTGAGGCACGTAATGAGCGCCGTGCCGCGGCCGTTGGTGCCGAAGACAGCGGCCGTCACCTTGCCGTTGGCGCCGGGCTGGCGCCGGAAAGCCGCGGCGGCTGCCGGCGTCGTGGCCACCGTCCCGGGAAGGCCCAGTCCGATGCCGGCGACACCGGCCTGCTTCAAGAAATCGCGACGATTGATCGAATCAAGCATGAGCGTTCATCCCCCTGGACGGACCGCCGTTGCGGCGGCCCCTGGCGACAATCGGTCTCCTCCTGCTGGCGCGGGCAGGCTCAGAAGGTCATCTTGAAGCCGAACCGCAGTGACCGCTCGCCGAACGCGCTCGTGATCTGTCCGAAATTCGCACTGCCGAACGAGCCGCCCGGGTTGTTGAAGTGGGGCGTGTTGGTCACGTTGAACACGTCGATGCGGAATTCGGCCGAGATCCGCTTCGGAAGTGTCAGCTTCTTGGTCAGCGTCGCGTCCACGTTGAGGTACCTCGGTCCGTCCAACAGAGCATTGCGGCCGACGTTGCCCCACGTGGCTGGGGCTGGCGCCGAGAAGACCGAGGTGTCGAACCAGGGGGCGCCGGGACCGATGCCGCCCAGCACCTTCGGGGTGCCGCCAGCGTCAGGTCGCTGCGTGTTGCCGGGCGCCCTGAGCGTGGCGCCGCTGGCCGAGAAGCCGATCGGGAGTCCCGACTGCGCGATGAGGAACCCTCCAACCTGCCAGCCGCCCAGGATGTGGCTGAGCACGCCGCTGCGCAGCCAGTGGCCGTTGGGTCCCACGGGCAACTCGTAGAAGAAGCTGAACACAAGGTTGTGGAGCCGATCCTGATCGGTGCGCGCCCAGCTCCTCTCGATGTCGGCCGGCGTCGCAATGCCGCCGTTGCTGTCGCCGTTGGAGTAGCTCTTCGAGCGGCCGAGCGTGTACGACGTCGTGACGAGCAGGCCGCGCGAGAAGCGCCGGTCCACCTTCGCCTGCAGCGAATGGTAGGTCGACTTGACCGGAATCCAGCTATTGACGCTGGCCGTCCGCCCGAACGTCGTGAAGTACGGCCGGCCGGCGTTGTCGGCGCCGAGCACCGTGCCTGCATTCAGGTTGATCGACGCCAGGATGTTGCGGCCGCGGTTGCCGACGTAGGCGGCTTCGAACGACCAGGACCCGAGCTGGTGCTGGTAGGCCAGGTTCCAGGAGTGCAACGAGCCTTCCTCGAGATCCGGCGGCACATAGAAGTACTGCTGGTTCTTCAGTGCCGACGAGCTGGCGTTGATGATGCCGCTTGACGGGATATCCGCGACGATCGGGCTGGGGAAGCCGTTCTTCATCGAGCCGGCGGCCGCGAAACTGCTCGGCGCGTTAAACGAATTGTTCTGCTTCACCGGGAAGTTGTACGCGTAGCCGTTGTCGGGGAACGGGATCGTGCTTACTCCGTAGCCGCCCCGCACCACCGACTTGTCGGTGATCCGGTACGACACCCCCCCTCGTGGGGCAAAGTTCTTCCAGTTCTGGCGCACGCCGATGTTGTTGGGAACGTTGCCGTAGCCGGCCACCCGCAGCGTGTTGGTCGCCGGGTCGTAGTTCGAGAGCCCGCCCTTCCCCTCGAGACCCACAAACGGCGTGTAGAACTCGTGGCGCAGGCCGAGGTCCACCGTCATTTTCGGCGTGACGGCCCACTTGTCCTGCACGAAGGTGAAGAACGCCCAGTGACGCGTGCCGGGGTTGATGACCTTGAGATCGCGACCGATGAACGACGGGACGTCGAGGAGGAAGGACGCGAACGAATTGGCGAAGCCGTTCTGCGAGGCGGAGTCGGTCGGGCTCGCCGTCTGCGGGCCCCGGAACTGGTACTGCCCGCGCGGTCCGCCGTTGTCCTGGGTCTGCAGGAGGAAGTCCCGGTTGTGGCGGAAGTCCTCACCGAACTTGATCGTGTGGTTCCCCTTCACTTTCGTGAAGACCGTGGCGAACTGGACGGTCCGCTCGGATCGGTCCCACGGCAGGCTCGCGGAGAAGCCGACCATCGGGGAGCTGAACCCGCCGACGTCGATCGTCGTGATGCCGCTCGAGAACTCATCGAGGTTCGCGCCCTTAATCCCGACGTCATCCGAGGTGCGGAGCCCACTGCCCGCCGCGACCGCCTTGTTGTGGTAATAGCTCATCCCGCCGCGCGCTTCCATGAGAAACGTCGAACTCCACGTGCGCGTGTAGTTGACGCCCATGCTGTAGGTCGTGTCCGTGCCAATCCCGGAAAAACCCTTCCCGCCGCCGCCGTAGATGCCGAACACCGGCGGATCGGAGATTTCCGGGCGCATGAAGCTCAAACGCGCCGAGATCTGATTGCTGGGGTCGATCTGGTAATTAAATTTCGTGTCGAACGAGTCGGTCGTCTTCACCCGCACGTACGGCGTCTGGAAGTTGGTCTGGCCTGCTTGGGCGCTGAGGTTCGGCGGCGGCAGGTTCGCGAGAATCGCCTTCGCGATGGGGCTGATGCGATCGGCCGGGATCATGTTGTTCAGGAACGGCGTCCGTCCCGTTCCATCCGCGTTCCCCGTGGCCGGATCGTAGATGATGGTCGGCGCCCCGCTGAAGTCGCCTGTCCGGTACGCCATCGGCGGCAGCGTTGCCCGCGTCGTCCGGCCGGAGTGGTCGATGGTGCGCTGGTAGTCGCCGAAGAAAAACAGCTTGTCGCGCCGGAGTGGCCCCCCCAGCGTGAAGCCGATCTGCAGGTACTCGGTCGACGGATTCAGGTGGGAGAAGTACCCCGCCGCGTTCGTCTTTTCGTTGTTGCCGAACGCGAAGAGGCTGCCCTTCAGGGTGTTCGTCCCGGACCGCAGCGTGACATTGGTGATGGCCCCACCGGCGCGGCCGAACTCGGCGTCGTAGTTGCTGGTGCTGATGCTCACCGTCTCAATCGCCTCGGCCGATGGGATGAGCGTCGTGAGAAGCCCGGTTCGGTGGTTGTCGTCGATCCCCTCGAGCTGGACGTTGTTCGCCAGCCGCGACTGGCCGTTCACGTTGGTGGCCAGACTGTCCTGCGCGTTGAAGAACTCCGAGTGGGGACGCGACGGGCGCGTGGCCCCAGGCACCGCAACCAGCATCCCCTGGAAGTTTCGGTTGTAACCGAGCGGGGCTTGCTGCAGTTGTACGGAAGAGATCAGGCGACCGGTGTCCGCCCGGTCGGTCTGCAGCAGCGGCGCCTCGCCCACGACCGTGATCGACTCGGCGATGTCGCCGACCTCCAGCTTCAGATCGACGCGCACCGTCGTGTTGACCTGAACCTCGACGGCCTGACGGACCGTCTTCTTGAACCCGGACAGCTCTCCCTCCACGCGGTACGTGCCATCCTTGAGATTCGAGAAGATGTAGTGGCCCGTCTCGTTGGTCACGGCCGCATAGCTGATGTTCGTGTTGATCTCGGTGATGTTCACGGTCGCGCCCGGAATCGGCAGGCCCGATATGTCCTTGACGTTGCCGAGCAGCGTGCCCTTGACGGCCTGGGCGTCGGCTCGGCTCGCGCCACCGAGCGAAAGCGTCAAGAGGACAGCCAGTCCGGTGATGAACTGCCGGAGACAACCCGGTTTCGAGAAAAAGTGCTTCATCCCCTCCTCCATATTCCCAACAGGCATGTTCCAAGATGGGCGGTGGATGCGCGCCGCGCGGCACGCAGACTGCCCGACCCGAATCAGGTGGCGGTCGGCTGTCAGTGATTCGACCAGAACAGGCTGCCGAAGGCCGCGTGCCAGCGGTCCCGCCCTCGCGCAGCGCGTCTCGACGCTCGTCGTGCAGCTCTCCACCGTCTCCGCTCAACACCGGTGGTCATGCCTCTCGGCCTCGCCGAAGGCAGGCGTCGGATGTTCTTATAGGCGGACGGCCGCTTGAAGTCAAGCGAGAACCGCCGGGGGTCCCGCGCTCGGACCAGCTCACGATCGGCTACGAGCACCAGATTGGCGGATCGATCTCGGCCAGCGCGGACTATGTGCGCGTGTTCGGCCGGACGCTGCTCCTGACCCAGGACTTGAACAAGGGCAGCCGCGCCACGACCTCGGCGACGGCACCCGTCGTGCGGCCGAATCCGAATTTCAGCAACGCCGTCAACACGCCGGTCAACGTCAAGAACTTCAACGGCCGCCGCAACGGCGCGCGCGGGCCCGGCTTCTTCCAGTTCGATTGACGAGTGTGACTCGACACGACGAGAGGGGCAGGGCCTGCGCGCCTGCCCTGACTGAAGCGGACGACCGAATCGAGGGGCACGGCCCTGAGCGCAATGACCTCAGGCCGGAATCACGTGCCGTTGCGACCGCTTGAACGCCGTGGCGTGAGAAGTCCGGCCTACCGGCCGGGGGGCGCCGGTTTGGAGCCAGGCCGGCGGGCGAGGGTCTCGAGGTACGCGGCGAGATGCCCCATCTCACCAGGCTCGAACTTGGGCCAGAACGCGGCGCGTTCGGCCATCGTGCGGTGCATTTCCGGGGCGTGGTTCCACATGGCGGAAGCCAGACCCGCGCGATCGGTGCGCGTGGCGAGATCGGCCAGGTTGGGACCGCCGCCGCCATCCTTGTGGCACGCCGCGCAGCCCTTCCGGCGGAAGACCGTCTCGCCTGTCTCTGGATCGCCTTCTTCTCCGGCGTAGCCCAGGAAATACAGATGGGCAATCAGGTCAGCCATCTCCGTCTTCGAGAACTGCGGGAAGGGCATGCCCTGGGCGCCCATCCTGGCGCCCATGGCATAGCTGTGGTTCCAGAGCAGCCCGGTGATCTCCGATGCGGTCTTCGACAGCGTCGAGCGCGTCAGGTCCGGCGCCACTCGTCGGGCGCCATCGTGGCACGCGCCGCAGCCCTTGCTCCGGTACACGATGGCCCCGCGGGTGGGGCTCGGCAGCGGCTGCAGGGTGACGTCCCTCCCGGGCCGATGTCCTTCGATCCGGATCAGGGCCTGGATGTCCGCCATGTCACGACCCGAGAACTGCGGGATGGGCGTGCCTGTTCGTACCTGCGCCTGTTGCATGCGCGGGCCCGCATTCCACATGGCCTGGGCGAGAGCGGTCGACGATGTGTACTGGCTGAAGCGATCGAGCGGCCGGCCGATCGACGCGCCCCGCGTTCCAAGCGAGTGGCACGACGCGCACAGAAGCCTGGCGTAGGCCTCGCGGCCCCTCACCGCGTTGCCTGGCTCGTCGAACAGGCGCAGGTAGTAGAGGTAGCTCAGGATGTCGGCCATTTCCGTGGGATCGAGCGTCGGCCACGGATAGCCGAGCTTGTTGACCTGGTCGATCATCTGTGGCGTGTGATTCCAGAAATCGCCTACCAACTCGTAGAAGCTCTTGCCCGCGACGACCACGCTGATCTCGGGCCCCAGCGTGCCCCCGTGTCCCCACACCGAATGACACGTGGAACACCGCTTTTCTTCGAACTGCTGCCGGCCACGGAACGGGTTGCCCTCCTGCGGCGACGGGCCCTCTCGCGCTGACATCTCCACCGTCAGGGCGGCCAACGCCAGCGCGGACGCCGCAAGGCGGGCCAGTCTCCTGCGCGCGGCGGCGGGACGCGAATTCGGGGCGACGTCTCGTGAGTTCATGAATCCACCGCCGCGAGATTGTCCGGAAGGTACGAGGCCACGCGCTCGGCGACCTGATCGACGGACTTCTCCCGGCCCTCCTGAATCTCCCAGATCGAGATGATTGGGAAGAACTTGGTTGCGACCATGTAGACCAGGATGAAGCCGGCGAGCGTGCCTGACATGATCGACACCTCGACCCACGACGGAATGTAGTGCACCGGCAGCGCTCCGATGCGCGCGTGCAGCGACGTCGGGACGACGATGTTGAATCGCTCGAGCCACATGCCGATGACGACGGCAATCGACGCGATGGTCGTGCCGGCGACATTACGCGTGGCCCGGCGTGCCATCAGCACGAACGGAATGACAAAGCAGCACGCCACCATCGTCCAGAACGGGACCGCGAAGGCGCCCGTCAGTTTCGAGTACAGCGTGGCCAGCTCCGACTCCTCGCCGCCGTACCAGACCGTGAGGTGTTCCGCGAACGTGAAGTAGAACCACACCACGGTCGTCACGAACAGCAGCAGACCCATGTTGTTGAAGTGCACGTCCTTGAAGTACGCCTCCAGCCTGTAGACGCGGCGCAACACCGTCATCGCGATGATGAGTGCGGCGATGCCCGAGAAGATCGCGCCTATCACGAAATACGGGCCGAAGATCGCGCTGTGCCACATCGGCTTCAACGTCAGCGCGAAGATCCACCCGATCACCGTATGGACCGACACCGCAATCGGGATCACGGCCACGGCCAGGACCCCGATGATCCGCTCCAGCGTGTGGCGTGCGGCCGGGGTGTCCTGATAGCCGATGGCGAGGAACGCGTACAGCGCGCGGGGCCGGAGGCCGAGATCCCGGATGCGCGCGAGGTCCGGGATCATCGGCACGTACAGGTAGATGCTGCTGGCCGTGAAATAGAGGCCGATGCTCAGGACATCCCAGAGCAGCGGAGAGAACGGCTGCGCATGCAGAAAGACATTCAACACGCGGTCGGGACGCCCCAGATCCAGGATGGGCTGCACGGCGCCGAAGCCGATGACCAGCACGGTGATGAACTCGGCTGAACGCGTGATGGATCGACGCCACTCGGCGTTCGCCACGCGGAGAATTGCCGAAATCAGCGTGCCGGCATGCGAAATGCCGATGAAGAACACGAAGCAGATGATGTAGATACCCCAGTACTCTGGCGTGTTCAGTCCCGTCGCGCCGAGCCCATCATGCAGTTGATAGACGTACGCGAAGGCGCCCCAGGCGGCGATCGCGATCATCACGATCGCCCACCGCCAGAACGTCTTCGTGGTACGGACGAGCGGCATCAGGAGCACGCGCTCGTCCTGGGGCAGGCTGGAGACAATCTCGAGATCAGTCACGGCTCAGTCCCGTCGAGACAAGTAGAAGACCTTTGGCTGCGTGCCCAGGCCTTCCTGAAGGCGGAAGGCGCGGGAATCGCGCGCCAGTTCCGCGACCCGGTGCGAGGGGTCATCGAGATTGCCGAACACGATGGCCCCGGTCGGACAGCTCTCACCGCACGCGGGCACGTAGTCGTGCTCGCGCAGTTGACGGTGCTCGACGCGGGCGATCTCGCGCGCCTTTTGCAGCCGGTGGCTGCAGAACGTACACTTTTCGATGACGCCGACAGGCCTGACCGACACGTCGGGGTTCAAGCCGGGTTGCGCTGACGAAGGGTGCACCGGTCCATGCCAGTTGAAGAACTTCACCGTGTAGGGGCAGGCGTTGGCGCAATACCGGCAGCCGATACACCGGGCGTAGATCTGATTGACGATGCCCTCGTGGTCCTTGGATGTCGCCTGCACCGGGCAGACCAGCGTGCATGGCGGGCGGTCGCAGTGCATGCAGGGCTGCGGCACGAAACGCGCCCGCACGTCCGGCCACTCGCCCTCGATCTCCGTGCGCACGTGCATCCACGAAATCGTCCGGTGTTCGCCCGCGGCCTGCGGTCCGCCGACGGCAATGTTGTTCTCGGACCGGCAGGCGATCTCGCACGCCTGGCAGCCGTTGCACCGATCGAGATCGATGACCATTCCCCAGCGCGCCATGCCTGTCTCCTCAGAGTCGAACCAGCCGCACGCGGGTTGAGTACCAATCGGGCATGCCGCTGACCGGGTCGTCGCCTCCGCCGGTCGCTGCCAGCGGGTTCGCTCCGTTTGGCTCGCCCCATCCCTCCACACGCGTGTGCAAGCCGTACGGCACATTGACCACGCCAGGCTGCGCGCCTGGAAACACCCGAACGACCGCCTCGAACGCGCCGTGGCTCGACTCGATTCGCACGCGCTGGCCGGACTGCAGGCCTTGCTTGCCCGCCGTTTCAGGCGCGACCTCGACCCAGGTCTCCCACGCGCTGTCGTTGAGGACGCCGAGATGCTCCAGCAGCCACGGCATCAAGGCGACTCCCCCCGACGCGAGCGTCATCACGCGGAACGGCACCAGTAAGAGCGGGAACTCCCCAGACGGCTCTCCCTTAGACGGCGGCGCCGGATCGACGGGCAGGAATCCTTCCGCGAGCGGCTGGCCCGACTTCTGAAGACGCTGCCGGGCCTCGGCAGGGAAGATCCAGACGCGCCCGTCCGGGTGCTGCGACAGACCGCTGCCGTCTTGATAGTCGAGAAACGGATCGAACCACCCGCCCGAATCGAGGATCGTCTGCCAGAACTCATCAGGCGATTGCCCGTGCGGGAGCCACCATCCGCGTCCTTCGAGTTCGCGCAGTTCGTTCTGGCGGAATCGATTGACGAACGCGCTGCCCCGACTCGCGTCGGCAAGCGCGAGTCCTCGCTGGTGCACCAGTTCTTCGACCGACGTCCATCGAGCCCACGTCGCGGCCTCACCGCCGAGTCGCGACGCCAGGCCGAGAATGACGTCGCCGGTCGCGCGTGTGTTCTGGAGCGGCGTGACAACGGGCCGCACCACTCCCCACACCGGTGATGGCACGGAGGCGGGCGCGAACCCATCCTGCCAGCGCTCGAGGTAGGTGTGATCGGGGAGCAGCAGATTCGCGTATCGAGCACTCTCGTCGAAGAACGGCGAGAACGACACGACCAGCGGTACGCGCTTCAGCGCCTGTATGACGGCGTCACGTCCGGAGGCCGATGCCACCGGATTGGCATGGTAGAGAAACAGCACCTGGGACGGCGTGCCACGGGGGCCCGTTGCTGCGGGCCAGGACGTTGACGTCAGAGGCGCGTTCGACAGGTCGAGGGTGCCCGCGGCCGCATGGTCGACGGGTCCAGGCAGAGGAGGCATCGGGGCCTGGATCATCAGGCCTCCCGGGCGGTTGAGCCTGCCGGTCAGCGTGTTGAGCCCATGAATGGCCAGCGCATCGGCCAGTCCGCCCGTGCGCCACGCGACGCCCTGATCCCAGATGGCGACGGCACGACGTGCGGTGCCGAACGTCTTGGCAAGGGCTGTGAGCCGGGCGACCGGGACGCCTGTGCGGGCCGAGACCTCATCGGGCCGGCCGTTCCTCAATACAAGCGTGCGGAAGCCAACGTGACGGGTTCCATCTGGCGCGGTCCAGTCTTCCCACCCCGACACCTCGCGCGAAATCGCGTCAGTGTCGTAGAGCCCTTCCTTGACGATGATGTAGGCGAGCCCCATCGCCAGCGTGCCGTACGTGCCCGGCCGAACCGGCACCCATTCGTTGGCACTGACGGCGCTGCGGGACAGTCGAACATCAGCCTGGATCCAGCGTGGGGACGGCCGGGTATCACCGTCGCGGGCTCGCGCGGCTTGAGGCAGGGACCACCAGGCTTCGGCGAGAGCGGCCCCGAAGGAGAGCACGAGATCGGCGCCGGCCAGATCGTACGCCGGCGGCGCTGAGATGCCCTGGCACATCCGCACGATGTCTGCCGAGCCATCGCGGTAGTCGTCCACCGAGACACGTGTCGTTCCCAGCACGCCGCAGAATCCGGCAAGCAGCTCGCCCATCACGCCGGAGGCATCGCCAACGAGCCATTCGACCGGCGTGGATGTTCCCGGCTGGCGGGCCGCTTTCAGCGCCGCCGCCACCCGATCCAGCGCGGCGTCCCAGGTGATCGGCTCGAAGCGATCCGATCCGGGCGGTCCCACGCGCTGCATCGGCCCCTTGAGCCGACCAGGGTGATAGAGCAACTGGAGACCAGCTCGTCCCTTCGGACAAAGCCCGCCCTGGCTGACCGGATGGAGCGGGTTGCCGTCGATCCGGCGAGGCTGGCCGTCAACGAGGCGAACGCGGATGCCACAGTGGGCGGGGCACAGCAGGCAGGTGGACGCGACGAACGTCTCTTCACCTGGCGCCCACTCGGGACCAACATGCGGGGATGGCAGCGGGAATTGGTGGGAGAAGGCCCCAAGTCCGAAGCCGATACCGGCACCGGTTGCACCGACCAGGAAGTTCCGGCGGGAAATGGCCACGGTCGTTCTCCCTCACCGGTGGCAGGCCGTGCAGTCGGTCTGCACGCTCTGGCGCGTGTGGCAGTTCGTGCACGTCTCCATGTCGATGTGCACCAGCGGACGCGACGGTGGCGCCGTGGTGTCGGCGATGGCGCCATGGCAGGTGGCGCAGGGCAACTTCGCGATGGTGACGTGCCGGCGATGCGAGTAGTACGCGTGATCGGGGAGCCTGAACAGTTTTCGAAACGCCGGCGGCGACGGGCTGGCCCCGAGCGCGATGAGCTTTGCTTCTTCGGGTGATTTCGTCAGGGGTTGCTGGTGACAGCCGGAGCACAGCGCCAGATCGGGCAGGCCCGAGCGCTGGTGTTCGGCGAAGTACTCGTGGCAGGCCGAGCATTCCATCCCGGCGTCCTTGACGTGCTTCTGATGGTTGAACTGGATCGGCTGGACGACCGATTCGTTCGGGCCGAAGCTGGCTCGTCCGGCGACAAAGCCCCCGGCTGCCATCAGCACGGTGAACGCACCGAGCACGAGTCGTTCGGTCGGGCTAAGCTTCTCGTCGAACATCACGTGCCAGCTCCTGGTCCCGCATGGTGGCTGCCCCGCCTGGCTGCCAGCGAAGCGCCGCCTCAAACTGCCGAGCTCTCTCACGGGTGATCGGCGATGGGAGAGGCGCCGCCATCCAATTAGTCCGCTCTCCCTTCGTCATTCCCGCGAAGGCGGGAATCCAGAGCCTGGACCCCCGCTTGCGCGGGGGTGACAGAAGGGGCGCGGGCCTAGGTGGTCGCGCCTTGTCCGCCAGGGCTGAACGTCCGCAGCAGTTCCCGCGCCCAGAGAGCCTGGAACATCGCAAGGCGGTTGGCCATCAACTCGGCGAGCCCGCCGAGCACGACACGCTCGATCTCCGGATCGGCCGCGAACACCTGCAGCAGCTCCGGCCGTGCGAAGGCCATCACCTCGGAGGGCTGGCCCGCCCTGGCCGACAACGTGAAGCGGAACGGCTTGACCAGTGCGGACCAGCCGACCGTCTTGCCGGGACCCGCCGACTCGACGGTGATGTCCTTGACGACGCCACCCAGACTGATGGGAAAGCACAGATCAACCTGCCCGCTGGTCACGACGCTGACGTACTGCGCGGCGTCCCCAAGCAGGAACAGGTACTCACCGGTGCGCAACGTCAGCGCCCTGCCAATCGAGGCCAGCCGCTGGACCTTGCCGGCATTCAGACCCTTGAACAGTTCGGCCGTCCTAATCTGGTCGTGCATGCGCATGCATTCCTGGTGGACTGACGGTCAGCCTGACGCCCGCACCGGCGCGCGCGGCCCCACTCGAGATTAGGGCCCGGAAGGAAATAAGTCTGTCATCGTGCCCTTCCGGATCCTTAGTGCACGTGAACGGATGGGGTCGGATGCCGATAGAGATTGTCGAGCGACGGGTGATGGACAAACTGAGCCACCAGGGCTTGTTCCAGCCGGACATGATGCTCGAGACGATTGACCAACGCATCATCGAACACGAAGGTCGGCGGAGGCTGGGTCGCTTGCGTCGGCGCGAAGAAGCCCGGCAGTGCGACCATCGCCGCGGCCTGTTGGACCGCCTCGACCTGGCGCGCCTTCGCTTGCATCGCGCGTTTCTGCTCGGTGTCCAGGTATCCCATCGCCAGGATCAGGACCATTCCGCCGAACAGGAAACTCGCCGCCAGCACGAGGATGATTGTGGTGTCCATGCCCCACTCTCCTTCGCGGGAAGCACTAGCAAGTTCCGTGCCTCGCGGTGTACGCGGGAACTCCATGCGAAGTTGCGAAACATGGCGCGACGAAGCTGACGGAACCGACAGGGTGGGCGGGACCGGACGTGACAGAACTGTCAGGGTTTTCGGTTCGCGCGAGGGTCGGCGGGGGTGTCCGGAGCAGGTGTGTTGTTCCGGTGCCGTTCAAGCAGTCTGTAGAAGGTCCGTTCGGACATCTTCAGCGCGTGCGCCGCCTTCGCCCGGTTTCCCCCCACCTTCTCAAGCACCCACCGGATGTGCCGGCGCTGGACCTCTCGAAGCGACCGTAGTCGTTGCAGCGGCCGTCACCGCTTCCTCGCTCCCAGGACCGGAAGTCTCATCACCGGTGCCTTGACCACCTGGGGAGCGGAGACGAGATAGTTCGCTGCCCGCGCCCGCCGGGAAAAGACCAGGCGCGGCGCAGCCAACCGGGTGCGGACGAGGCGTCTGAGCGGACGCTCCGGGAGCACGCAGATCTGGAAGGGGACGCTCAGGAGCATCACAATCCCTGAGAGCCAGATCACCGGGGGGTGGAAAAACTCGGGTTGGGTCCTGTTCGCAACTCCCGTTGCGATCAGGGCGATCCCGGCCACTGCCGAACCACCGATCGACAGCATCTTCCAGAACGGCATCCGCTGACCGTGGGCCTCCTGACCGCTCTCGTGCACTTCGGGAAATTCCAGGACGGGGAACACCTTCACCAGCACCAGCAGAAGCAGTGCGAAGAAGAAGAAGCTGCCGATCACAATGCACCATTCGGAGAACGAGGGCACGTACGGAGCCACCTCCCAATGCAGCAGAGGGTGATAGAAGGTCGGCACGACGACGAGCGTTCGTGCGGTCCAGAGTCCGATGTTGATGAACAGGGCGGCGGTGACGGTGAGCGGAATGCTGCAGATCCGGCGGTTGACGCCCTGCACGAACAGGAGTGCGAAGGGGAAGAGCATGCCGCCAAGCATGGCACCCCACGTGATGACGCGGAACCTGCCGAACAGCACGTCGCGGAAGACGACCCGCTCGGCCTCCGGCGAGGCATAGGTGCCCGTTAGATACTCGCTGAACAGGAAGTACATGTAGAGCAGGGTGACGAACCCGAGGAAGATTCCCAGCCCCTTGAAGATCGCAATCGGGAAGAACTTCTCCCAGTGAAACGCCTTTCGCAGGACGGCAAGAGCCATGATCACGGTCGCGAACCCGGAGACGATCGCACCGAGGACGAAATACGGAGCCTGGAACGGGTTGTACCACCCGGGCCGTCCCGCCTGGAGGCCGAAGATGTATCCGTACACCGAGTGGACCGACACCATGATCGGCAGGATCACGACGGCCAGCCACCAGACAATCCGGTTGTGTCTCGCTCTCGATGCCGGCGTGTCGCGGTATCCCAGCGCCATCATCCGGTACAGCCACCGCCTCGACGGCACCTTCGCCTCACAGAGCCAGAGATCGCGCCGCATCGCGAGGTAGAGGTACACGGAACTGCCAACGACGTAGGTCGTGATGACCGTACACGACCACACGAAGGGCGCATGGTACCGGCCGTACCAGAGGGTGTTCAGGATGAAGCGCTCGGGCCGGCCCACGTCCATCCCGATGTTCATCACGGCCGTGGTAATGGCCGCCAGCGTAATGAACTCCGCCAGTCGGGCGAGTTGCTGGTACTTCTGGAGACGCAACAGCCGTACGACCGCGGAGATGGCGATGCCGACGTGGCTGACGCCGATGAAGTTGACGATGTTGGCGACGATGATGCCCCAGATCGCGCCGTGAGAGCCCTGTCCCGTCACGGCATGGCCGTAGAGCACCTGCTGCAGGAAGCCGTAGAAGAGCGCCGAAGCGCCGGTGGCCAGAAGGAGCACCGAGAGCCAGAAGCCTTTGCCTTCCAGCGGAAGGTGACTGAGCAGGGCCGCCTCGTCGTACGTGCTGGCGGCCGGTGTCGCTTCAGCTACTCCTGCCATTTCGCTTCCCTCAGATAAAACACCTTCGGACGGGTCCCGACATCCTCGAGCAACCTGAACGCCCGCGGGCTCTCAGCCTCGCGTGACACTTCCGAGTTCGGATCGTTCAGATCTCCGAAGACGATCGCCTCCGCCGGACACGATTGCGCGCAGGCCGGGAGCCTGCGGACGTCAGCGTCGGTGAGCGCCCGGCCCTCGGCGCGGACTCTGTCCTTGGCCGCCCTGATCCGGTGGTGGCAGAACAGGCACTTCTCGATGACCCCGTGGGGGCGCACTGCGACGTCCGGGTTGAGCTGCTCGCGCAACGAATCCGGCCACTCCGCCTCGGACCAGTTGAAGTAGCGCCTCGTGTACGGACACGACACCTCGCACAGCCGGCACCCGATGCAACGCTCGGGGATCTGCTGCGTGATGCCCTCCTCGCTCTGCGTGGTCGCGCCGACCGGACAGGCCTTGATGCAGGGCGGGTCTTCGCAGTGGTTGCACGGGGTCGGGATGAACTGCTGCCGCAGCCCGGGGTACTCCCCTTCAGAGGTCGTCAGCAGGTTCATCCAGAAGATGCTCCTGCCTTTTTCGGTGTTGGTCGGCCCGGCCACGGGAACGTTGTTTTCCGCCCGGCACGCCACCGCGCACCCCTGGCAGCCGGTACACCGGTCGAGGTCGATGACCATGCCCCACTTGTGTTTGCGGGACGAAGCATTGCCTTCGGCGGCAAAGAGAGGCGCGCTGGCGAGCCCGAAGAAGCTTGCCGTCTTCCCGACGGCGTAGAGGAATCGACGGCGGGAGGGAGTCGCGCTCACGCCTCCTCCTTCCGCAGGCGGACTCGCGTCCCCTGGATGGCCAGGACTCCTGCAAGTGGGTCGCTGATGGCGGCCAGCAGGCCGTGACCCCCGGCCGTCCCGGCGTCTTCAGGTGTAGGCGGCCACGGTCCGTGCCCGAGCGGAAGCCCCACCGTCCCGGGTCGAGTCCCGGCGTGCATCCGCACGTGCATGCGGCGCCTTCCGGCCGGCGACTCCACCCACACCCGCTCTCCTTCTCGCAAGTCGAGCCGGCGGAGATCGTCGGCATGGAGCTCGACGTGCTCTTCCCATGCGTGCATCCCCGCGCCGGGAAGCTCGCGGAGCCAGGGCAGGTGCCGCACTCCGCCGTCCGCGTAGTTGATCCCGCGGTGCGGCAGGAGGAGGAACGGGTACTGCTCGGGCTCGCCGGCAAAGCGGGCCGGCTCCCAGTGGGGCAAGTACAGGTCGTCTCCGCGAGTCACCACGCCACGCTCTGCGAGGTGGGCCTCCAGCGCGTCCTTTTCGGGGAACAGCGCCGCCAGGCGCGACGCGATCGTTTGGGAGTAGAACTCGAACTTGCGCGACGGTGTTTGAAAGGCGTCCTGCCACCGTTCGAATGGGTAGTCTTCCGTCCACCAGCCGCCGTTCGCCTGCATGCGCTTCATCAGCGCGTCGAGGTCCGACGCGTCTCGACCAGCCGAGCCCGACGCCACCACAGCTTGCAGCCGATCGGTGACGGCCTCGCGATAATCAGCCCAGGCGAAGGCGTCACCCACGGGCGAGCCGAGGGCACGAGCGAGGCGGATGAGGACGTCGCCGGTGGCCATCGTGTCGTGATGGGGCCGGACGACCGGCTGGCGAAACCCGATGCCCTGGCGCCCTGAGCTTGGCGCCGGTTCCACGACCTCCCAGCGCTCGAGGTAGGTGTGGTCGGGAAGAACAAGGTCGGCCCATAGCGTCGATTCGTCGGGCAGCGGCGAACAACTGACCACCAGCGGAACTTTCCGAATCGCCTCGACCCACCTGGTCCCCTCCGGCTTGGAGAAGACAGGGTTCGAGCGATACAGGATCAGGGCTCTTACCGGGTACGGGCGTTCGGACAGGATGGCCTCGGGCAGGTTCTGGATGGAACCGTTGCCAAGAGGACATACCCGCGTGCCTCGGCCGTCGAGGCGTTCGGCCTCGAGGCCCTTTCGCGCCACGGCATCGGCCTCCACAGGTTTCCACGAGGAGAGGACGGGAGGTTGGGCCAGCACACCCCCTGGCCGCTCGATGCCGCCGAGCAGCGCATTCAGCGCATGGATGGCCATCGCCGTCCCGAGGCCGTTGGTCGCACCGGCCGCGGCGCCGTCGCCCAGCGCCACGGCTGGTCGGTGCGCGCTCATTTCCCGCGCGAGCCGTTCAATCGTCTCGGTCGAAATGCCCGTGATGCGCGTTACTTTCTCGGGCGGGTAGTCGGTCAACGCCAGATCTCGGAACCCGCGATGCGGGCGCCCGTCCTTGTCCTGCCAGCCCTCGAAGCCAAAGGTGTGGTCGCGAATGAAGGCGGAATCGTGGAGGCCGTCGCGGATGAGCACGTGGGCCAGGCCCAGGGCGAGCGCTCCGTAGGTGCCCGGCTCGATCGGGATCCACTCGTCGGCCTTGGCCGCCGTCACCGAGAAGTCCGGAGAGACGTGTACGAACTTCGCGCGCCTGCCGGCCGTGCCGCGGTGCATGGAGCTCGAGGCCCTCGACATGTGGATCGTCTGGCACCACGACTCGAACAGCCTTACGCCAAAGCCCACCACGTAGTTGGTGTCCCGCCAGTCGTAGCCGGGCGCCTCCGCCACGCCCTGCATGAACGTCGTCGCCAACACGCCGCCGCTGTCGGTCGTCGACGCGTGGCTGACGTGGTTGGGACTGCCGTACGCCTGGAGGAACCGATCCCATAGCCTGGGCACGACCCCGCGCGGCTCGCCGTCGACAACGACCAGGCCCTGCGGCTCTCCACTGGCGCGGAGATCCCGGAGGCTTGCGGCGAGTTGTCCGATGGCCGCCTCCCAGGTGATCGCGGTCCACCGCCCGGAGCCGCGCGGCCCTTCGCGGCGCAGCGGGCCTCGAATCCGGTCGGGGTGGTAGAGCACCTGGAGGCCAGACTGCCCCTTCGGGCCGATTCCGCCGCGGTTGACCGGGTGGTCCGGGTTCCCTTCGATCTTGACGGCGCGCCCCTCGAACACCCGCACCTTGATGCCGCATCCGGCCGGACAACATCCGCAGGTGGTCACCACCCATCTCTGCTCGCCGCGGTTCCAGCCGGAGGGAACCAAAGACACGGGCGCCGGGCCCACATACTTGCGGCAACCCGCCACGGCGCCCGCGCCCAGCGCAGTCAGCGCACGCAACAGTCCCCGACGAGAGAGGTTCCGCACGTCTCGCTCCTATTTGTGGCAGGTCAGGCAGTCGATGCTCGCCCGGTTCTCCACATGGCACTTGAGGCAGTCAGTCATGGTAAAGATGCGAGCCGTGGTCGGCGGCGCGGCCAGGTCCTTGACGTCCGCATGACACGTGGTGCACGCCATCGAGTTGAACCGCACGTGCGCGGGGTGCGAAAAATAGACGTTCGGCGCCACGGTGTTGATCTGCACCCAGCGCACGCCCTCCGCACGACCGAGGTCCGCCCTCAACTGCTTTTCCGCGGCGCCGTCGATCTTCGAATCCGCGCCGTGACAGGACGCACACACCGCCGCGCTTGGAATCGTGGCGCGGGTCCCGATCCAGGCCCCACGATGGCAGGCGATGCATCGCCTGACGTCTTGTCGATTCCGCAAGGTCGCGTCCTGGAAGAGGACATGACAACCTGCGCACGCGGTCCTCTGGGCCAGGTCGTCATGGCACTCGGTACACCTGCCCTCGGCCAGTTCCGGCGGCGCTTCTTTGGTGTCGAAGATCGTGAGGTGCATCTGGATCCGCTCCTGCCGGTGACGCCCGGAGGAGAAGTACTCCAGATGCGTTCGGTGCGGGAAGGCGATGGGCTGCTGCACTGAGACCTCGATGGTCCGATCGGCACATCCGCCCAACGGCACGAGCAGACCCAGGAACGCAGGCAGCAGCGCGCGAAACCATCGCCGACGACGAGCGCCGGATGTCGCTGACAGCATGGGGCAATCCATGGTGGAACGATCGCTCGCTCGGTCACTGCGGAGGACGGTCCTGCCCCTTCCCCATCGCGGCGAGACCGGCGTAGGCCCCCAGATTCATGGACTCCATGAGCCCCGAGGGAACGACCATGAGGGTCGTCTTCTCCTTCATCCCTTCGTAGAGCAGGTTCATGCTCCGGAGCTGAAGGGCGATCTGGTTGCCCTCGTACTGGCCTGCTGCCAGGTTGAACTTCCGCGCGATCTCGACCTCGGCATCAGCGAGGATGACCCGGGCGAGCTTCTCCCGCTCGGCCTGGGCCTGCCGGGACATGGCGTCCTCGAGGGCCGGCGGGATCACCACGTCGCGGATCTCCACTGAGGTCACCGAGATCCCCCAGTCGTGGGTCCGCGTGTCGATGAGCTCCTTGAGCGCGACATCGATCGATTCGCGTCCGACCAGCATCCGCGCCAGGTCCGTCTTGCCGATGATGTCCCGCAGCGCCGTCTGCGCCGCCCACGCCACGGCTTCGCGATAGTCCTCCACGCGAAGGGCTGCCTTCTCAGCATCCTTGACGGACCAGAACAGGACGGCGTCGACGTTGACCGGGACGGTGTCGGCCGTCAGGGTCTTCTCCGCCGCAAAACCGGTCGCGCGGACGCGGGAGTCGAGCCAGATGATGACCCGATCCACCATCGGAACGACCCAGAAGATGCCCGGCCCTTTCAGGCCCTGGTACTTGCCGAGCCGCAGGATCACCGCCCGTTCCCACTGGTTCGCCAGCCTTGCTGTCAGCGCCACGAAGGTCGCGACGCCGCACGCGACGACGATCGCGGCCACACGCTTCTCCACACCCACTGGCAAGGCCCAGGCGACGGCAAAGAGCAGCCCGGCCGTGCCGACGAACAGCACTAGACTCACCACGTTCAAACCGATCTTGTTCGCCTGGCCGCCGAACGCGGCCACCTCTTCCTGCACGTCCATGAAAGCCTCCTCCTCGATTCCTCGCCTGCCCGAACGTCACGTTGACCGCGCGTTGGAGCTCCCGGGTCCGCATGGTGTGCATGACCTGCAGGCGCCGGGCAATCACCTGGGCCAAGTTGGTCAGTCTTCGCAGGCCGACCTCGGGCCTCGCCTCCAGTGCCACCTGCAGATCGCGCGGCGAGAACCCGATGATGAACAGGGTCCCGAAAGAGGTAGTCGCCCTTCGAGATGCCCTGAGCGCGGGCGAGCGGCACGAGCGATTCGCGCTGGTCGGCCGTGAGGCCGCAAAACAGGATCGACCGCAGCCGCGGGCGGCACGGCCCGAGATCAGTGCACGTGAACAGTTGGGGTCGGATGCCGATAGAGATTGTCGAGCGACGGGTGATGGACGAACTGAGCCACCAGGGCTTGTTCCAGCCGGACATGATGCTCGAGACGATTGACCAACGCATCATCGAACACGAAGGTCGGCGGAGGCTGGGTCGCTTGCGTCGGCGCGAAGAAGCCCGGCAGTGCGACCATCGCCGCGGCCTGTTGGACCGCCTCGGCCTGGCGCGCCTTCGCTTGCATTGCGCGTTTCTGCTCGGTGTCCAGGTATCCCATTGCCAGGATCAGGACCATTCCGCCGAACAAGAAACTCGCCCCAAGCACAAGGATGATTGTGGTGGACATACCCCGCTCTCCTTCGCGGGAAGCACTAGCAAGTTCCATGCCTCGCGGCATACCAGGGAACTCAACGCGAAGTTGCGAAACATGGCGCGACGAAGCTGACGGAACCGACAGGGTGGGCTGGACCGGACGTGACAGAACTGTCAGGGTTTTCGGTTCGCGAGTTGGTCGGCGGGGGTGTCCGGAGCAGGTGTGTTGTTCCGGTGCCGCTCAAGCAGTCTATAGAAGGTTCGTTCGGACATCTTCAGCGCGTGCGCCGCCTTCGCCCGGTTTCCCCCCACCTTCTCAAGTACCCCCAGGATGTGCCGGCGCTGGACCTCTCGAAGCGAGAGAATATCGTCGCCGCTGACGTGGGGCAGCAGGTCCGCACCAGGCGGCCGTAGCCCGACGGGAAGATCTTCGACGCCGATGACGTCGCCATCGCAGAGCACGACGCTCTGCTCGATGACATGGATGAGCTCCCGCACGTTGCCGGGCCACGTGTGCCTTTGCAGGATCTCCAGGGCTGCCTGGTCCACGTGTTTCGAACATGAGAAACGCCGGTTGAACCGCCCGACAAAGTGCTCGACAAGTTCAGGGACATCTTCTGGCCGCGCGCGCAGCGGCGGAATCGTCACCGTGAACGTCGCCAGTCTGTAGTAGAGATCCTCCCGAAAGTGGCCACGCGCCGCCGACTGGGTGAGGTCGCGATTGGTCGCGGCGACCACTCGCACATCGACGACCGTCTCGTGGCTGCTGCCGAGCCGGCGGAAACGGCCGGTCTCGAGCACGCGCAGCAGCCTGGCTTGCGATTCGGGGCTGGTTTCGCCTACCTCGTCGAGGAAGATCGTGCCGCCGTTGGCGACCTCAAATAGCCCGTGCTTCAGGCGATGGGCCCCGGTGAAGGCGCCCTTCTCGTGTCCGAACACCTCGCTCTGGAACAGTTCATCATGAAGCGCCGCGCAGTTGACGACCACAAAGGGCCCTTCGCGCCGCCCGCTCTGTGTGTGGAGCAGCGTGGCCACCAGTTCCTTGCCCACGCCGGTTTCGCCGAGGATGAGCGTGGCGGAGTCGGTCCGGGCAATCCGGGCGACCGTATCGAGCAGCTTCCGGTTGGCGGCGCTCCGGCCGACGATGTCCACGGCCCTGTCGGGAGCCGCATAACCATCTTCGAGCACGCGCTGGCGTTTGAGCAGACGGACATGCTCGTGGGTCTTCTGGATGGCCATCTCCAGCTTTGCGATCGGGCACGGTTTCTCGAGGTAGTCGTGCGCGCCCATCTGGATCGCCTTGACCGCCGTGTCGATCGTCCCGTGGCCGGTGAGCACGACAATGCCGGCCGCCACGCTGCGCGCGCGAAGATCCCTGAGCACGTCGATGCCGTCCATGTCCGGCAGTCGCAGGTCGAGGAGGATGACATCCACGTCCGCGGTCGCGGCGGGTTCCAGCGCGTCGCGCCCCGACGCGCGGGTGTCGACGCCGTAGCCCCGGCGGGCCAACTCCCCGCCCATCACTTGTCTGAAGGCGGAGTCGTCGTCGACCAGGAGCACACGAATGTCGATCGGTTGGTGGGTCACCGTGCCTCGGCCATGGAGAAGGGAAACACGACTTCGATGCACGAACCGGCGCCAACTTTGCTGTCGACCAGGCGCACGTCGCCGTGGAAGCGCCGCATGAACGTGCGCGACAGGTACAGGCCGAGGCCGGTACCGCGCGGCTTCTTCGTTCGAAAGGGCTCGAACAGATGTCGTTGCACGTCGGGCGGGATTCCGCATCCGTTGTCGCGAATCTGCACGCGGACGTCGGCACCGGCGGCAAACCGCACGACGACCCTGCCGCCGGCATCCGCGCACGACTCAATCGCGTTGACGAGCAGATTGAGGACGACGTGCTGCACGACTTCGGTGTTGGCCGAGACGATGGGGATCGATGCCTCCCCTTCGACCACCAACTCGACGCCGGCCTCGCGGGCCGTGGGCCGGGCGAGCGCGATGACGCCGTCCACCACGTGCCGGAGATCGATGGGTTCGGTTGCGGGCGGAATGCCCCGGGCAAACCTCAGGAACTGCTCCGTCATCGTCCGGCACCTGAGGACCTGTTCGCGAATGACGTATGCGCTGTCGCGAATCGACGCGATGGTCTCGGGCTCAACCCGATCGTCGGCGACGTCCTGGAGTTGGTCGATGATCGCTTCCGAGCAGGTGAGCGTCGTCGCCAGCGGCGTGTTCACTTCGTGCGACAGGCCCGACGCCAGGACGCCGAGCGAGGAGAGCCGCTCGATCTCGGCCAGATGTTCTTCCTCGCGCACACGGTCCGTGATGTCGCGCCACGCCTCGACGACCTGGCCGACCACGCCACCTTCGGTGTAGACCGGCGACGCGTACACCTCGTAGACGCGTCCGCCGCCTTCGTCAGACGCGGGCAGGCGGTACGTGGTCTGCTCGAGACGACCGGTCGTGAAGCAGCGAGCCGTCGGGCAGTCCGGATCGTCCCGGCATGGCAGGGCATGACCTGTGACGTGGCGGCACGACTGGCCACGCAGCATTTCAGGATGCGCGCCGAGCCACTTGGCGATCGGACGATTGGCCGCGACCACCTTGAAATCCCGGTTGAGCACGATCAGGCCATCGTCGAGACTGTTGAGGACGCCCGCCATCTGCTGCTCGCGATCCCTGATCTCGCCAATCAGTCGCGAGGTGGCGTCGGCCATCGCGTTGAAGTCGGTCGCGAGCGCCGCGATGACATCATTGCCGGAGGTATCGGCCCGTTCGCCGAGCGCGCCGCCTGCGATCGCGCGTGCGGTCTGCCTGAATCTCGCCAGGCGCGACAGCACGATCCTGCGGAGGTGCCAGCCCGCTCCGCCCAGCATGAGGAACATGACGATGGCTGTCGCGCCGCCCAGCCATCTCAGGTCCCTTTGGAACCGCGCCTGGACCTGGGCCAGCGACACGTCGAGCACGAGCATGCCATTCAGCTTGGTGGCCGGGTTGTGGCACCGGTGGCACTCGGGGCCGTTCTCGATCGGCCTCACCGATCGAAGGACGTCGGTTCCACCTTCCTTCAGCAGCACCCATCGCTGCCGCACCGCCCCGGTCTCGGCGTGGCACACGAGACAGGTCGGAGAGGTCCGGGACGTCTGGATGCCGACCTCGGCGGGCCGGCTCGAGAGCCTGACGATGCCGTTGTGATCGACAACCATCGCGCGGATGATTTCGGGTTCGCGCCCGACGGCCTCCAGGATGCCGGTCATCAACGTCGTGTCCCGCCCGATCATCTCGTGGCGGAGGGTGGTCTCGAGGAGCCGGTTTTCGAGATCGGCGGCGCCCCGGCGCGCGTCAACGGCGTGCTCGTACTGCACCCTGGACAGCAGGTACAACCCGCTGGCCAGCGGGACAATCACCAGCAGGCCCAATCCAATCGCGATTCGCGCGGAGAGCCGTTCCACTTCGGGAAGTCGCAGCCGTCTCATGCCCGTCAATGAAAGAGGCAGCCCCAGTTTGCGGAGGTGTCGGCGCCGAACCCAGGGTAGTCTAACAGGTTTCTCCAGACCGGCCGACAGGAGTAGTTGAGCAGCAGCGCACTGACCGTGGCGTTCTGACCCGGCTCGACCGCGGGTTGCGCCACCCCGGAGACGACGTCCGGCGACAGCGCGCGACGTCAGAACAGATACAGCAAGCGGAAAAGCCCTGTACTGCC
>ERZ1292640.456-Hain-H43-02um-R1-456-length-33119-cov-76_pt1 | contig 33119 bp, 36 predicted proteins | sample MGYA00564404_ERZ1292640 | MGnify/ENA primary metagenome ERZ1292640 (study PRJEB36523, sample SAMEA6512636) | groundwater metagenome | collected 2019-01-08 | study: AquaDiva: Metagenomics assemblies of 32 groundwater samples | reverse complement strand
AAATTAAAGGTGAAATTGAAAAAATTCTTCATTTAGGTGACATCCTAATATCATTTGGAGATTTCTTAGAAAATAATGCTCAACTTGTACCTACTGGATATGTCGAAGAATTTTGGATTGAAGAATTAAAAGAAAAATTAGCAAAATATGCTCCAGACGATGAATTTCTAATTCAATTTCTAACCAAAATTCCTACTTTAGATGAAGCATTGAAACTATCATTAGATTTTCAAATACCACTACATCCACAATACTTGTATTATTGGGATCAAATATCACCTGAAGAACTCTCAAAAATCTTACATCCAAACAAAATTAATGAAAACTCCATAGAATATTCTATAAAAGTAAAAAATATTCTTGAAAAACTTGGTGTACCACATAAGATGAATAACAATCAAATAATTCTTGAAAAAGAAGAAGCAAGAATTTTCTATAACCTATTATTTAGACAAGAACCACAAATTAATGATTCATCTACACCAAAAATTCTTTCAAAATCATCTGGAATTCAAATTAAAAATAAATTCTCAACTTCAATTGGAGTTAGAATAGGAAGACCTGAGAAAGCGGCTCCTAGGCAAATGAAACCTCCAACACATATCCTATTTCCAGTTAATGATAAAGGAGGTCCAACTAGAGATCTCTTAAAGGCCTCAAGACAAGATAATTTTTTTACAAATATTTTCAATAGACATTGCAATGAATGTAATGAACCATCAATTGGAATAAAATGTTCAAAATGTGGCACTAAAACATCAATAATTTATCGATGTAGTAACTGTCGAGATGAACTTGATAACCCATATTGTGAAAAGTGTAAACGAAAAGCATCATCACATTCTCATCAAGCGTTTCCATTAAAAGCAAAATTATTGATAGCACAAGAAAAAATGGGGTTACGTGCACAAGAACCATTCAAAGGAGTTAAGGAATTAATCAATCAAGATAGAATTGCAGAACCGCTGGAAAAAGGCTTAGTTCGTCAAAACTTTGGTCTTACAGTATTCAAAGATGGAACTGTACGTTTTGATGCAACAAATTCTCCTCTCACTCAATTCAAACCATCCTGGATTGGAACATCTATTCAGAAACTAAACAGTCTTGGTTACACTCATGATATTGATGGAAAATCACTAACAAACCCAGATCAGATAGTTGAACTTCGAATGCAAGATGTAATTATTCCAAACGAGAGTGGAAGATATCTTGTATCTACCTGTAAATACATTGATACCATCTTGGAGAAATTTTATGAAAAATCAACTTTCTATAATGTTAAAAATACAGATGAATTAGTTGGTCATCTAATAATTGGATTAGCACCTCACACATCTGTAGGTATTGTTGGAAGAATAATTGGCTATACTGAAACACATGTTTGTTTTGCTACTCCGAATTGGCATTCTGCTAAAAGAAGAGATGCAGATGGAGATGCTGATTCCATTATGCTCTTGATGGATAGTCTTCTAAATTTTTCAAGACAGTTTCTTTCTGACAGAATTGGTGGATTGATGGACGCACCATTATTGATTCAACCACTTGTATTGCCACATGAATCACAGCCACAAGCACACAATCTAGAAGTCGTTAAATTTCTACCACTCGAATTCTTTAAATCAACAATTCAACAAAACAAAGCCTCAGATGTTACCTGTGTAGATATTATCAAATCACGCCTTGAAACAGAAAGACAGTTTTTTGGATATTACTTTACACACTCTACAACTTCTCTTACCACATCAAAATCACGTAGTGCATATTCTACACTTGGTTCCATGCTTGATAAATTCGATATGCAAATTAGAAATGCTGAACTAATTGATGCAGTAAATACATCAGAAATTGTTTCAAATGTAATCTCTACACATCTAGTTCCTGATATTATGGGAAATCTCCGTGCTTATGCTAGACAAAACTTCAGATGTACTGGTTGTGGGAAATCATATCGTAGGATGCCGTTGATTCAAACTTGTATCTGTGGTCATAACTTAATTCCAACTATAACTAGAGGCTCTGTCGAAAAATATCTCAGTCTTGCAAAGAGATTAGTTGAAAAATATGATGTTGGTGCATACCAAAGAGGACGAATCCAGGCACTATCTGATGAAATTGATTTAGTTTTTGGAAAGAATAAGGGCGATCAATCACTACTAACTGATTATACTTAGAATCTTATCTTAATTTGACGTATTCATATGCCCCAAGTTTATTATCAAAACAATAATGAACTTTTTGATAATTCTTTCTGAAAGCTTTTACTTTTGAAAGAATTTTCTTAGGATCCTTTTTCTCAATTATGACCTCTTTGATATACGACGCAATCTCTTTCATCTCATTTTGTTTCATACCGAGCCTTGTAATTTCAGAAACTCCTAATCTTATTCCTCCTGGATGAAAATAATTACGACCGGCTTTGATATCTCCTGGAATAAGTTGCCTATTGACAATGATGTTAGCTTTTTCTAAATCTACCTCAACTTTTCCACCATCAGAATAATCTAAAACATTTACAGCGACTTGATGTGATTCTGTAAATCCCCTACTTTCCCCTAATACTTTGAAACCCACATCATTTAGAGCTTGAGCAAACACTTTTGCATTTTTTATAATTTGACTGGCATAATCCTTTCCAAATTCTAATGCTTCTGCAAAAGCTACTGCTTTTCCTGCCATATGATGAATATGATGACTACTAGTTAATCCCGGAAATATTGCTTTTTTTATTATATCCTCATGTTTTTCAGAACCCAAAACAAGTCCACCTTGAGGTCCAAACAGAGTTTTATGAGTACTCATAGTCATAGTATCTGCACCCTCACGTAATGGATCCTGAAACTTTCCACCAGCAATCAACCCTGCTACATGTGCTGCATCATAATTGATATGCATATCAAAACTCTTTAGAAAATCTGCTAATTCTTTGACAGGATGTGGAAACAAAAATAACGATCCACCAAACATTGCCATCTTTGGTAGACGACCTATTTTCTTTAACTCTTCTACTTTTTGTTTGGTCTTATCAACATCAATTGTCATCTCTTCAGCATCAAATGGGTAAAATTCAATTTCCAATCCATGAACTAATCCCGCAGTTCCTGAATGTTCCTTCTTACCATGAGAAATATGACCTCCAGCAGGAATTGAAGGTGCTAACATCACATCACCTGGATTTGTAAAAGCAGAGTATACTGCAAGATTAGCAACTACACCAGAAATAGGTCTTACATCTGCAAATTTAGCCTTATACAACTTTTTTGCAAGCTTCATACATTCAAACTCAACATCATCAATGTACACACATCCTGCATAGACTCTCTCACCAGGCCAGCCCTCAGCATATCTATTACCAAAATCTGATATTATTGCTTCTCTGACTGCTGGACTTGGTATGTTTTCACTTGCAATTAACGGAATAGAATTTTCAAACCATTTATGATGTTCTTTTAACTTTGAGAAAATTTTATTGTAAGACTCTTTATTTGCTGACTTGACCATGTTTTGCAAATTGATTTTCCCAATTTAAAAACACCGATTTTAGACTATTTTATTCACGATTTTTTGATCTGGAACGTATAAAAGGGGAGTCGGAGGTTTTTCCATCTATGGGTATGCAAGCAACTTCTAAAGGCACTATGCCTGTTGTATTACTAAAGGAAGGAGGTTCTGAAACCAAAGGACGAGACGCACAAAAAAATAACATTGCAGCAGCTAAAATAATTGCTGAAATTGTTCATACTAGCCTTGGTCCAAGAGGTATGGATAAAATGCTAGTTGACTCCTTGGGAGATGTTACTATTACTAATGACGGTGCAACCATCTTAAAAGAAATTGATGTACAACACCCAGCGGCAAAAATGCTGGTTGAAATATCAAAGACTACTGATAATGAAGTAGGTGATGGTACCACATCGGCTGTTATCCTAGCTGGCGCTCTTCTAGAGAACGCTGAATCACTTTTAGATCAAAATGTTCACCCAACAATTATAGTTGATGGGTATAGAAAGGCAGCTAAAAAAGCAAAACAATTCCTTCAAGAAATTGCTGAGACTGTGACTGCAAATGATAAAACAATTCTTAATAAAATTGCAAAAACATCTATGCAAACAAAACTCGTAAGAAAAGACTCTGATCAATTAGCAGATATTATTGTAAAAGCAGTTCTTGCAGTTGCCGAGAAAGAAGGTGAAAAATATAATGTTGATATTGATGATATTAAAGTAGAAAAGAAAGCCGGTGGCTCGATTAAAGATTCTGTTATCATTCAAGGTATTGTACTTGACAAAGAAATTGTTCATGGTGGAATGCCAAGAAAAATTACTGATGCAAAAATAGCCTTAATTAACAAAGCTCTTGAAATTAGTAAAACTGAAACTGATGCTAAAATCAATATCTCAAATCCACAACAATTGAAATCATTCCTTGATGAAGAAAATAGAATGCTAAAGAATATGGTGGATAAAGTAATTGGTTCTGGAGCTAATGTAGTATTATGTCAAAAAGGAATTGATGATATGGCTCAACATTATCTTGCAAAAGCAGGAATCATTGCAGTTAGAAGAATTAAAGAAAGTGATCTTACAAAACTTGCAAAAGCAACTGGTGCTAGAATCGTAAATAATCTAGATGATATATTTGAAAAAGATCTTGGTGATGCACAATTAGTAGAAGAAAGAAAAATTGAAGAAGACAAATGGGTATTCATTGAAGGTTGTAAACATCCAAAATCTGTTACCTTACTTCTTCGTGGTGGTTCTCAAAGAGTAGTTGATGAAGTTGAACGTTCTGTTCATGATTCACTTATGGTAGTAAAAGATGTAATAGAAAAACCAGAAATTGTTGCAGGTGGTGGTGCACCTGAAACTTATGCTGCAACTAAAATAAGAAGTTGGGCAAAATCACTAGAAGGTAGAGAACAATTAGCTGCTGAAAAATTTGCAGACTCTCTAGAATCAATTCCTTTAACACTTTCAGAAAATGCTGGAATGGATCCAATTGATACACTTACCGTTCTTCGTTCTAGACAAATGAAAGGAGAAAAATGGACAGGAATTGATGTTATGAAAGGTAAAATCGCAAATATGAAGTCAAGTGATATCATTGAACCTTTAGCGGTTAAACTTCAAATTGTTTCTGCAGCTGCAGAAGCAGCTTGTATGATTCTTAGAATTGATGATGTTATTGCCACACAAAAATCCGCAGGACCACCACCTGGAGGAGAAGGTGGTATGCCTGGAATGGGCGGAATGGGTGGTATGCCTGGAATGGGCGGAATGGGTGGTATGCCTGATATGGGCGGAATGATGTAAATCATTTTGATAACAAATTATTTTTCAAAAGTTTATTTGATAATCTCATTTACGAACCACATTGAATAAAACCACATCCAAAATGCTTACAGGATTCAAGTATGTCTATCTAATAGCATTTTTTGCATTATTATCGGGATTTTTTTATCCACTAATCACTAACACAAGTTTCGATAGTGTAGTAATCGGAGTTATAGTATTATTCATTGGTCTTGCAGGTGGTGTTCTGCTTTACAAATCTGCAATTTCTGAGAAAAGACGTGGAATATTTCTTGGTGGAGGATTTGCTCTGATATCTATCTCATTATTCTATATTTTTCAGATTACTGGAAGAGTTTAGATATCAAAATATAGATAAAATTCATGTGGATGAGGCCTAATTGCAATTTCACGCTGATCCCTTTTACCTAACTCTATCAATTTATCAATTACATCATTTGTATAAATTGGGCTGAGGAATTTTCTGTCGCTTTCTAATTCATCTAGTGCTTCACCAAGACTCTTTGGTAGAACACCTATTCCTCTTTTGGCCCTATCTGATTTTGTCATTTTGAAAATATCATCATGAACTTGATCACCAGGATCTATCTTTTTCTTAACTCCATCCATCCCAGCTGCAGTTACTGCAGCAAATACAAGATAGGGATTTGATGAAGGATCAGGTGCTCTAAATTCAAGTCTCTTAAGACTGGCATAATTTTTTCCTTTCATATGTTGTGGTACTCTTACTATTGCAGATCTGTTACCTGCACTCCATGCGATATAAGCTGGTGCTTCATAACCAGGAACAAGTCTATGGTATGAGTTAGTAGTAGGATTACAAATTGCAGATAATGCTTTTGCATGATTGATAATTCCACCACAAAAATATTTTGCAGTTTGACTCAACTCATCTGTATCATCAGGATCATAGAACACATTTTCTTTTCCTTTCCATAAACTTACATTAACATGCATACCAGATCCTGCATCCATTGCAATAGGTTTTGGCATCATAGTTGCAACTTTTCCATATTTTTGTGCTACATTTTTTATTACATATTTGTAAGATTGGGCAGCATCTGCGGCATTTGTCATATAATCATATTTGATATCAATTTCACATTGTCCTGCAGTAGCAACTTCATGATGATGATTATCACATAATATACCAAAATCATTATTCAATATGTTTACACATTCATTTCTAAATGGAGTCAAAGTATCTGAAGGAGTACTTGGATAGTATCCTTCTTGAAGACCCATAGGATATCCTGTTCCTTCATTATTCCATGGGGCTTCTTTTGATTCAATTGAATAGGACTGACCTTTGTATGGAGTTAAAACATCCCAATGAACTCTATCAAAAACAAAAAATTCTACTTCCGGACCCCAAGCACTGTAATCAAATCCTTGAGATTTTACATATTCTTCTGCTTTTTGTGATATTCCTCTAGGATCTCTAGATAGTCTACCTCTACCTCCACCCCAATAGATATCGCATAGTAATCTTGCAGTTTTATTTTCAGTCATCCATGGAATAATGGCAAAAGTATTAGGATCTGGTTTTAAAATAAGATCTGAATCCTCAACACTAGCAAAACCAATTATGGATGAACCATCTAATTTAGGCAGTCCATCTCTCATTTGTTCGGGTGTAAAGGTAATTGCTGAGATTGTAGTATGATGAAAACGACCAGTGAGACCAGTAAATTGTAGATCTATGAACTGAATTCCCTCATTTTGAATTCGGGCAAAAACTTCATCTGGTGAATATGTTACTTGGGTTGTTTTTCCTTGACTAACTTTATAGGGCAATTTTGTGCTTCAATCAAACACAAATACATCCGAGATTTAAGGATTAGGTAAGAAATGTCAGAAACAAATGAAATCGATCTCAACAAGTTACATCATGTAGTACTACGAGAAACTGAAAGTGATACAATTCAAGAAATTAATCCTGATTTCTATAGAAATCTTTCAGACTTTATTGGTGACTTGAAAAAACAAGAATTTGATGGAGTGGAAAGTAAAATTAAAGAAGCTATAATTGATACAGCTACAGAACTAACATCACTTTTAATCAACATTAGACTTGACAAAATTTCCAAATTAGATAATATAGATTTTAAAAATCTTTTAGACGAAGAAAAATTTATCCTTGATGCAGAAGAGGAACAAAGAGAGCGAATTGAAATGATTCTCTCTGCAACAATTAATGGAAAATCAAAATTTCTTGAATCCATTTCTCAAAATCATAAAACTAAGACTGTTGTTATTAGATTTCTTCAAGAAGTAGATGAAATTATAGGTGCTGATTTAGAAAAATATGGACCTTTCAAGACAGAAGATATTGCAACAATACCATATGAAAATGCTCAGGCATTAATTGCCAAAAACATCGCAACCAAAGTTCGTTGGGAAGATTAGATAGAAATTACACCTCTAATCATTTTCATTTATGACACATACTGGGGTTGATGTTATTGATTTTCTCTTTTATACAATTTATCCAGTAATTGGTATCTTTACAGTAGAAGTAATTAGTAGAATCATTAAAGCTCCAAAATGGATTAAACTCTGGTCACAGGCTGCTGTGTCAATAGGATTTGGAATTTATTATTGGTTTATTTTACCTGAACCTCAAAACTTTCCATTAACAGGAATGGTGATGTTTGCACTTGCTTTAGCATTAATTTATCAAGGAAAACGTGCAAAAATATCTCCTGATAAAAGTCATTATTAGATTCTTTTCTAATTTTTGAATCTTTGAAACATTCGTTTGAATATGTTTTGTTTATTTGGTCCTCCATCTCTAATTACTTTTTTCTCACCAAATCTACGAGCTCTGATCTGAGTTAACTTTACACATCTATGTTCTTCTGGAAGTCTATGTTCAGCACAAAATGGATCCTTACAATAATTACATTGGAAAGGCATATCTGCCATATCTCCACAATAAGCACACTTTTCAGGTTTCACAATCATTCTATAGTTTTTCTTCTAATAAACTTGCTATCATCTCATTTGAAATTTAATTTTTTTGAAAAATTCAAGTAAACGTTTTTACAATGTTGAATTTAAAAACAATTAAGAGAATTTTAATGATTAAAAACAAGGTAGCAATCATAACTGGAGCAAGTAGTGGAATAGGTTTTGCTACAGCATTGGCACTTTCAAAAGCAGGAGCAAAAGTTGCAATAGGTGCACGACGAACTGATTTGCTTTCTGAATTAGAAAAAAAGATTAAAGAAAATGGTGGAGAAGTTTATTCCCAAAAATTGGATGTTACAAAGAAAAACGAATGTAGTTCTTTTGTTGATAATGTGTTGAAAAAATGGGGTACAGTAGACATTTTAGTAAATAACGCTGGATTAATGCCTCTAAGTTTTTTCAAAAATTTGAAGATTGATGAATGGGATCAAATGATAGATGTCAATATCAAAGGAGTACTATATTGTACTGGAGCAGTAATTACACATATGCTTGAAAACAAATCAGGTCATATAATCAATATTTCATCAGTTGCTGGAAGAATAGTTTTTCCTGCAGGCAGTGTTTATTGTGCAACAAAACACGCAATTACTGCCTTTAGTGAGGGATTAAGACAAGAACTCAGTGTAAGAAAAAATATTCGTGTTACGTGTATTGAACCAGGAGTAGTTGCAACAGAACTAACAAACACAATTACCGATGAATCATTACAAGGATTTGTTGAAAATGCTAAAAAAATGGAATCTTTACAAGCTGAAGATATTGCAAACGCCATTGTTTATGCTGTAGAATCACCAAATCATGTCAACGTTAATGAAATTTTGATTAGACCTACTACTCAAGATCGTTAAATTGTCTAACATTCCTCATGTGTTAATTCTTGGTGGGGGATTTGGAGGATTATCTGCCGCAAATGAGATTAGAAATAATCTTTCATCATCACAAATTAAGATTACAGTTGTTGACAAAAAAGATTGGTTTATGGTAGGCTTTGCCAAACTTTGGATTATTAAAGGAACACGAACATTTGAAAATTCAATAGGTTCACTAAATGAACTTACAAAAAAAGAAATTAATTTTCTAAATGAGGAAGTTCTACAAATCGATCTTCAAAATAAAAATATTAGAACTACAACTAAGATTTTACCATATGACTTTCTGATCATTGCAATGGGTGCAGTGTTAGCTCCTGAAAAAATTCCAGGACTATCAGAAAATGGAATGAATCTTTATGATCATGAACAACTCACTGAAATTCATAATAAACTAAAAAAAATAAAATCTGGTAATATTGCCATATCGATCATGGGAATGCCTTACAAATGTCCCCCTGCACCATTTGAGGCTAGTTTGTTGATTGATTCTATGCTAAGAGAAGAAGGAGTTAGAGACTCTGTACAAATTCACTTCTATAGTCCATCACCAATAACGTTACCTGCAGCTGGTCCAGAAATTAGCCAACAAATTCTTAATTTGATAAACTCTGAGAACATTGTTTTTCATGATTCATGCAAAATAAAATTAGTAGAAAAAAATAAACTAATTTTTCAAAATGGAGAAGCTAATTTTGATTTACTTCTTGCTATACCTCCACATGTTGCACCTAAAGTAATTTATGATTCAGGATTAGCAAAAGAAGGTGGATTTATTCCAATCAACAGAGATTGTAAAACACCATTTGAAAATGTATATGCGGTAGGTGATGTAACCACTTTGACAGTTAATGATACAATGGCTGTTCCAAAAGCAGGAGTATTTGCAGAAGGAGAAGCAATAACAGTAGCACAAAATATCATATCAAAAATACAATCTAAAGAAGAATCTTCTTTATTTGATGGAAAAGGTGGATGTTTTATTGAATCAGGAAGAGATACTGCATCACTAATCGAAGTAGATATGTTTTCAGAACCTAAACCATCAACAAAACTAACTGAATCAACAGCTGAACATCTTGATGAAAAGATACATTTTGAGAAAGAACGACTCTCAAAATGGTTATGATGAATCATCTTTTTTATTTTCTTTTGTAAGATGTTCTAAAATAGCTCTTACCTCAACACCCAAATTTTGAGAATCTTTTGCTAATTCTAATTTTTCAGGAATACTCCGTTTAAAATTCTCATCTTCTAATCTTATTTTTTGAATACAATCAAGATGATTCTGATCAGTTGCAGAAATCTTGTGACAAATATTGCAAATTTTCATTAATCATAGATACTAACACGACGATTTAATAATTTCATTTTGTACCTCTTACATGAGGGGTCGTAGTCTAGCTTGGTATGATACTAGTCTGGGGGACTAGTGGTCGCAGGTTCAATTCCTGCCGGCCCCATTACAATTTTAATATCTTTAGAATATCATCAAAACTTTTTCGTGTCTGTTCTTGCTTGTATGTTCTTAAAACATCAATAATTTTTTGTTTTGGTGGAATCTTGTAGATTCTTTGAACTTTTTTGGCAATACCTGAACCGATAAAAATAGCTTGAGTGACTGATGTCACATTTGATGCTCTTCTATTAACACTTGAACTTTCAAAATCAATTAAAGTTGATCTTGATTTTCCAACAATAACATGTTTTGAAATACTGCTTAATTCACCATGATCGAATCCCATCTGATCTAATCTGTAACAATCTTCTAAAATGGTTCTAACTACAAATTTTAATTTTTTAGAACTTCCTGTACCTTGTAGAGATTGTATCCAATCTCCAATTTTATCCCCCTCAAGATATTCCATTACTAAGAAATTCTTACTTACATCATATAGTTTGGGCCCAACATTTACTGTATTTACTAATCTAAGTAATTTTGCCTCACTTCGCATTTCACTTCTTTGAGAATCTATCCTTCTAATCTTCAAGGCAATTACATTATTTCCTTTTTTTGCTAAGACTACTACTCCAACATACCCCTTTCCTAAAATTTGTAAGCTACCAATTGTGGTTTGTCCAACAAATGATATTGATTTTATTTTCAATTTTTCTAATTCAGAAATTCTTGATTGAAGTTGATGCGAACTAGCTTTTGGATAACCAAGAATTTTTGAATATGGGTCTTTTGTAAATTTTTTAATCGAAATGAAAGAGTGTTTCATCAGTTGAAATCAAATCTGAAATTGCCTCTTTAATTGATTTGCTTAAATTTTTGTTTCCAACAGAAACTCTAAATCCTTTCTTAAAATCACCTTGTAATCCTTTTGGAATACCTGTTTGAAGATTATTTTTTAATAATTCTGTCATGAATTTTACTACCTCATTATACTTTCTCTTTTCAAGTGATATGATTTTTTTATCATCATTAATCCACATTAATTCAGTTTTTGAAATATTTTTTGAAATAAAACTATCACAATCGTTTTCTCTAAAAAATTCAGGACCACTTTTAGAATAATTTTTTGGAATTTTAGTTGATTCTAAAAGGAAAAAAAGATAGGCCTCATTTTGTTCGTCTGAATACGATTTATTGCGTAAAACATTGAAACCGCCCAATTCTAATTGAGTTGTAAGTGAAGTAGTTGCTCTCTTAATTTGTCCCCAAATAATATCTGGACTTCTCATCTTGAAATTGAATTTCACTACAAGAACATTCTCTAAATTATTTTTTGATGATTTTAATTTTTTAGGTTTGAAGAATTGTAATGTGGGATTATTCTGAAAAGCTCTGCAAGCAAGAATAAATTTCCCTATGTTCTCATCAGAAATCGCAGCTGCTAAATTTCTATTACTATCTACAGGATCTACAATTATAATTGATGTTTCAAATACTTTTGATGTCTTTCCAATTATTTGATTTTGTTGAATTTTTGCAATTGATTTTATTATATTTTCAAAGCTACCAAAATTTAAAATTAGAACTTCTGATACATATCCGCTAAAACCTTGTTTTGCAATTTCTGCCCCATAAATTTTAGTTAACTTTAGGAATGTTTTGAGTATTCTTACCTCATTTCTCATTTTAGGAGTAAGCGCATTTTGCATGTGCTTTGTATGAAATGGTGATCTATCTGCAGAACTTTTCCATTCTCCTAAATTTACATCATAACAGGGAACCACATTAATTTTAGTTTTCTTAATTCTAGCCTCAACATAAGGATGCTCAGAATATCTAACATAGGGATTATATTTTTTCATTGATTCAAAACCAATTTTTTTTGAAATCTCTACAAATTTTTCATCAGGAATTGATTTTTTAAATTTAATAAAAATATCAATATCTGCTTCTTTTGATAACCAAGTATTTTTAGCATAGGATCCACCAAATTCCAATCCTACTATTTCAGGATAATTTCTAATTTGATTTTCTACTAAAGTAAAAGCTTCATCAGCAATTTGTTTTTTTAATTTTTCTATATTTCTAGATGGTATTACAGATTTTCCAATTTTAGAAATTATTTGTTTCATAATCTAGCTTTTATCTCCATTAAATCAGAATATGCAGGACCTTTTGAACTAAGAACACTTTGTTTGAGTTTGAATCCAGTAATTTCTTGCGTTCCAAAATCAATTGATTTGAATTTATCCAATTCTTTACTGACATCTCCAATCTTGTTTTTAATTCTAAACACTGTGATATGAGGTTTAAATGGTTTATCGATAGAAAAACCCAATGGAATTAATGTATTTTCTACTTTTTTTGCTAATTTTATCAATGAATTTCCACCATTTTCATCAGTTCCAATCCAGATAACCCTTGGAAATTTTAATTTGGGAAAGGCGCCAATACCTTTGAAATTTATCATGAAACTTGAAAATTTAATAGAATTTAATGACACCATTACTTTCTCTACAGTATCTTGTGATATCTCACCTAAAAATTGCAATGTAAAATGAAGATTATGTGGTTCTACAGGTTTAGCATTTATGTTAATTTCAGATTGAAATTTAGAAATTGAGTCAATTATTTCATTAGAAGAAATTTCAATTGCTACAAAAGTTCGCATATGGTTTTCTTTTAATTATGTTTTATAATAATTTCCGGTAGCTTCATAGACCCGGCTACATTTTTGTTCTAATATTGACAAAACTAATTGTATGTTTAACTGGCATGCCTGGAGCAGGTAAATCAACAATAGCTGATGGACTGAAATCCAAAGGTTACGATATCATTAACATGGGAAATGCAGTAAGAGCAGAAGCTAAGAACAGAAATCTTGAACCGACTGGACCTAATCTTGGTAAATTAATGCTTGAATTGAGAGAGAAAAATGGTCAAGGTGCAGTAGCAGAATTAGTAGCACCACAAATTGAAAATTCAAAATCAAATGTAATAATAATTGATGGAATAAGATCTAATGCTGAAATAGAGGTTTTACGTAAATATGGAACAGTTAAACTTCTTGCCATACATGCATCTACTAATACGAGATTTGGATTTTTAAAACAAAGAGGAAGATCAGATGATCCACAAACAAAAGAAAATTTTGAAGAAAGAGACAACCGAGAAATAGGTGTTGGCATTAGTAATTCAATTGCCTTATCTGATGAAACAATTTCTAATAATAACTTAACAAAAGATGAATTAATTGAACATTCCTTCAAAATCATTGAAGGTTGGATAGAATGAGATCCCCTAATATCAGTTGTAAAATAGAAATATTTTCTTCAATTAATTCATCTGAAGATCCAAAAAAAATTGAAACAGCTATTTTGAACATATTTCCAAATGCTAAAATCAAAACTGATAATTTTTCTATTATATCAAATTCTAAAGATTTGTATTTACTAGAAAAAATTTATGATGTTATTCATTCTAATCAATCACAAAAAATCTATCAACGACAACTTGAAAAAAATTTAGAAAATGATTCTACTTGGTTTTATCTTAACAAACAAGCTGCATTTGTTGGATCTGTAGCTCTCTGTGAAGAGGCAGAAGAATCACCATTAGGACCAATCAAAGTGATCCTAACTTCTTCTAATATTGATGGAATCATAGATTGGTTAATCCTTGGAAATTAGTTACATTGGATAACAAAATTCAACTCTTATCAGCTATTTTTTAGTTATAATCCAAAAATTATTTTTAGATTAATAATGAATATCTATCAAATTAGGCATAATTCTAAATGTGGACACATATTTTCTCTTTAATTAATGAAATTTTCTTAATTACAATTTAGATTTCATTTAAAAATTGAAACAAATTCTGGCAGTGTCATAACACTGGTATTTCTTATTGACACATCCATATCTGATGACATTATCGTTTCTTCTGGATTTATTTCTATTAAAGTTGCATTATTTTGTTTAGCATAAATTGGTAAAGTATTTGCGGGTGATACTATTAAAGATGTACCTACAACTATCATGACATCACAGTTACTTGCATGAATTATAGCCTGTTGCCAAACCTCTTGAGGAAGAGATTCTCCAAACCATACTACATCCGGTCTTAGAATATTTCCACACTTACATAAAGGCGGCATGTGTATAAATTCAGTTAAAATATTGTTTTTAAAATCACAAACAGTACATTTTATTTTTACAATACTTCCATGTAACTCTAATACTTCTGTGCTTCCTGCTCTTTGATGAAGTCCATCAATATTTTGAGTTAGTACAACAACTTTTACAAATTTTTCTAATTCAACTATTGCCTTATGCCCTAAATTAGGTTCTGCAGAAAAAATATTCTTTCTTCTTTCATTATACCATTCCCAAACTAATTTTGGATTATCATAAAATGCACTAATTGTAGCCAGTTTCATTGCATCATGATTTCTCCACAATCCATCTTTTCCTCTAAAAGTGGGGATTCCACTTTCTTGGGAAATTCCTGCTCCTGTAACAAATACAACTTTTTTAGCATCTCTTAGCTTTTTTATGACTGATTCAAACATTTTTGTCTATTTTATCTCAATTTCTAAAAAATCTTTTGCTGTAATAACTGAATCATGAATTTGTTTTGCTTCTTCTAAATGTCTAGTTTCATCTTTATATCTAGCTGAAAAATGTGTTAGAATTAGATTTTTTACTTTTGCATTTTTACCCAATATAGCTGCCTGCTTTGCTGTTGAATGACATGTTTCTTCTGCTTTTTCCTTGGTTTCATCTAAAAATGTTGAATCGAATACAAGATAATCACAACCTTCAAAGAATTTTTCTAATTCTTTGGTTGGTGTTGTATCACCTGAAATTCCAATTTTCTTACCAGGTCTTTTTTCTCCCAACACTTGTTCTGGAATAATAATTCTTTCTCCAATTTTAATTTCCATTCCGTTTTGTAATTGATTCCATAGTTTACCTTCTGGAATTTCTAAAGCCTTAGCTTTTTCTAGATTGAATCTACCCTGCTTATCTTTTTCTTCAAAAAGATATGAGTATGTAATAACTGAATGATTAGCTTTACAAGCATATATTGAATAAATTTTTGAATCAAATATTCTTCCTTCTTCTACTATTGTAATCATAACTGAAAATGATAATCCAAAATTTAGTACTTTGATATTTGCAGCTATAAATTCTTCGATTCCGCTAGGACCGTAAATTTCTAAAGGCTCAGTTCTATGTTGCATTGTCATTGTCTGAAGTAACCCTAGTAATCCAATACAATGATCACCATGAAGATGTGTAACAAAAATTTTCATTTTTTTATTCCAACCTAAACCTGATTTCATATAAGAAATTTGTGCCGCTTCTCCTGCATCAAACATGAGAATTTCACCATCTCTTTCTAGACAAATACATGATAGTCCTCTGTTTTCAGTAGGTTGTGCAGCAGAAGTTCCTAAAAATATTAATTTCATTTTATCAAAATTGTCCTTGTCAAGCTTTTATGCCTATAGATTTCATATTTCTTTATTGGATTAATCTTCAATTTTTTTTCAAATCCTTTTTTACACATAATGGCTATTTTCTTACGTTTAGGTAAGATCGATACAAATTTTTTCATCAATTCTTCAGGATTTTCTGATGATTTAGATGCAGTTCCATAAGGTAGATCTGTAACAATTCCATCAAATTCATCTATCATATTTGTTAATTGACTAAAATCTGCCTTGATTATTTTTGATTTATACCCATTTGCATCTAAATTTTCTTTCGAAATATTATACATTTTTTCATCAAAATCTAATCCAATGGCATGAATTCCCATTGATTCAGCTTCTAACAACGTAGTTCCAGTACCACAAAATGGATCACAAACAGTTTCACCCTCTTTTAATCCAATTAAATTTATCATTACTCTTGTAAGTTTCCAATCCAATTCATGTGGATATTTTTTAATTTTTTTTGGCCTAATTTCACTTTCAAATCTTTTTGAGAACCCGAAAAAATTTTCTTGCTCAGTAAAAATTAGATATATTGTAATATCTGGATTTTCAAGAGATACTTGAGCTTTAGAAAATTTGGTTATCATGTCCCCCATTGCTCTTTCTAATTCAGGTACATTGAATTGATTTGATGATAAATTAATTATTCTACAAACGAAAGTTTTAGCATTTTTTAAAACTTCAAAATTTTCGTCATCTAAAAATAATCCTGACATTTTACGTAAAATTTGACCCGAAACTTTCACAAAAGTTGCACGCTTTGTAATTTGTTCCCAACTAGTTTTTGATTGTATTACTACTAAATTTGATAATAATTTGATTTTTGCAAATCTATCATACATTTTTGCGATTGAAATTACTTCATCAATTGCAATTTCTAAATTATTTTTAGATAAAACAAAAAAACTTTCTGGCATTATATTATTGCCTTTGCAATTGTACCTGAAACATCAACTAAAGATGTTTTTCCAGGTATTGTGTTTGTACTAATTATTTTTGTAACTCCCGCTTTTTTAATTTTCTTTTCAGCATTATTTCTAAGTAATGCATGTGTACAAGCAACAAATACTCGTTTACATTTCTGTTTTTTAAGAAATTCTGTAGCTTTGATAATACTTCCACCTGTACTGATCATATCATCGACTAAAATCAAATCTCTGCCTATTATATCATCAAAATTTGTAGATTTAATTTCTACTTTTCCAGTTTTACGATCACGTTGTTTTTCAAGAGATATATATTCTGTCTTCAAAAATTTGGCAAATTCTTTTGCTCTCTCTTTTCCACCCTGATCTGGAGAAACAACCAAAGGATTTTTCAATTTTAGTTTTGAAAAATATTTTGCTAGATCTGGAATTGCCGTTACATTTTTTGATTTTATATTAAAATACTTTAAACCAATCATACTGTGAATATCCACAACAATAATTTTAGATGTTCCTACACTTTTGAATAAATTGGCAATAACTTTCATTGTTATTATTTCTCCTGGCAAGAATTCTCTATCTTGACGAGCATAACCCATGTATGGTATTACTGCAATTACTTCAGTTCCATATTCTTTTGCTTTTGAAATTATTGATAATGTCTGGATAAGATTTTCATCTACAGGTGGATATGTTGATTGAATGACAATAATTTTATTTTTTTCAGGTTTTCCTTCAAGTGTAATTTTGCTTTCACCATCTGAAAAAACCCTTAACTGAGATTTTAATAAATTTGCTCCTAATCTTTTTGCCAACTTCTTTGCAAGATCTTCAGATGAACTTCCAGATATAACAGTAAATTTTGTCAATAGTTCAACGATAAAGAAGGGGTTCTTAAATTTTGAGGATATTATGGATCATTGCTTTTACCATATGCGTTTCTATACGTGGAAATAATCACTGAAATTTACAAGTAACCAATTGTAACTCTTAACAATATCAACTCAAGTATAAATTAATTCTACAATATTACAGAATATGCTAATACAAATTATTAGTTTATGATAATTAGAACTAATGATAATTTCTACAAAGATAATTAATAGAACCTTTTTAAAACAACAATCAATTTGTTCTCTATTGAATTTTAAAAATTTAGCAGTATTATTATTAATAATTCCAGGATTGCTTGGTACTGCATTTGGTCATACGATTGATTCTGTTGAGGAATATAGACTGGAAATTGGTTGGATGAATGAGCCTGTTGTTTCTGGAGAAACCAATGGAATTGAATTATTTGTTAGTACTCTAGAACCTGGACTAGAACTAAAAGACCAAAAATTCAAAGATGGTATATCTGGACTTGAAAAATCATTAAAAATACAACTGTTATACAAAGAAGAAAAAATAATTCTCTCTTTATCCCCAGATCATAATATTCCTGGAAAATATTACGCATTTGTTAATCCTACAATATCAGGATTTTATCAAGCAAATATTTTGGGAAATATTAGAGAAACACCTGTGAGTTTATCTATGCACCCACCGAAAGTTGGTGAACGATCTTATATTGAATTTCCAGAACCATCCGATATTACATTAAATCAATTAATTGATGGACATACTACACTTGTTGGAGAAATCAATGACCTGAAGGAATCAGTCACCAAACTAGAACAATCAAACCAGCAAATGAATATTGGATATATTGGAATTGGCATTGGAGTTATAGGAATTATTATTGCATCTATTGCTCTTTCTAAAACAAAAAGAAAATAGTTATAACATCAAAAAATTCAATTTTATTCTGATTTTACTTTGCGCTTTTCATATAATAGATAAAAAACTGTACCAATGCTTATTATCATAAGACCCACAAGAACTACTTGAATTTGAAACTGAAATGCCATATAGACTGAAATTCCTAATCCAAACATTGGTAAAATTGGAAACTTGCCAATATTGATAGGAACTCTAAATTTTCGTTCAATATTTGGTTCTGTATATCGAAGAACAATCACAGTCAAATTTACTGCTGCAAAAGTTATTACAACTGCAAAAACCGTAATATTTGCTACAATTACAATATCGCCAATAAAAGAAAAACCAATAGCTATTAGCATAATTACAATAATTGCTACCCATGGTGTTTTAGTTTTAGAATGAACTTTTGCAAGAATATCTGGAAATGATTTTTCCCTTGCCATTCCATAAATCATTCTGGAGCCAGCTACAAGTGTAATCAACACCGTATTTGTTATGGCAAAAAGTGCAATTCCAGAAAATATTATGTGGCCTTGAGTACCTAATCCTCTTTTTGCTACATCTGCTAATGGTGCAGCTGACAATGAGAGATCTTCCCAATTAATTACTCTGACTATAGCTAAAGAAACCAATACATAGATTATTCCTGATATCATAACTGACAAAATTATTGCTCTTGGGATTACCTTTTTGGGATTTCGTACTTCCTCTGCAACATTTACCATATCCTCAAATCCAACAAATGCAAAAAAAATCAATACAAATGCAATAATAATCCCTGTAAATCCAGTTGGACTTTCAAAATAATTGACTTGTTCTGGTTCACTAATGGTAAAACCAATTATAATAATTAGAATTAATCCAGCCACTTCAATAATTGTAAAAATTGTATTTGTCCATGATGATTCTCTAATACCTATGAAATTTATTATTGAAAGAATTCCTATCAATACAATTGCAGATATTGTTATTGGAATATTCAAAAATTCTGAAAAATAACCCCCAAATCCCAAGGCAACAGTTGCTGCCGTAATCATAGATGTAATTGCCGTTAGCCAACCAATAATAAAAGCAAGAAAATTATTTTTGAATGCATTTTTTATGAACGTATATTCTGCAGATGCTTTAGGAAATATTGATGATAATTCTGCATAACTAAGTCCAGCAAACAATGCAACAATAGATCCTAAAACAAATGCAATCCATACAGAATCTCCAGCTAAACCTGTAGCTTCTCCTATCAATACATAAATTCCAGCTCCAAGAATTAATCCCACTCCATACATAGTTAGATGGAAAAGTCCCATTCCACGCTTTAGTTCAAACATTTTATCACTCCAATAATTTGTAAAACAAGATTAATCAATTCAATCTTTAAGTACAAAATTAGTTTTAATTCAATACAATTCTTTGTACTTTGATCTTAATTCTTCGTGAGGTCCCACAATAGAAAAAGCCCTTACAACATCAGTTTTACTCACAATTCCGATCAAATTATGATTTGAATCTACTACTGGAATTCCACTAACCTGATTTTTTATCATTTTACTTGCTGCTATTGCCAGATCATCTTCTTCATTTATTGTTAAAAGTTCGTCAGTTAGTAAATCATCTACTGTAAGTTTTTCTCCATTTATTGGAAGTAAATAATCTCTAGATCGTGTATTACCTTTAGTAAAATAATCACTATGTCTTAACAATGTATTTGTGCTAATAAGACCAACAGGATAACCATTTTCATCAGTTACAACCAACCTTGAAATTTGATTTTTATTCATTAAACTTAATGCAAATTTAAGAGAATCAGATCTTCTACAAGTAACTACTTTCTTACTCATGAAATTTTTCACTAAATACTTTCCACCGAATACACTAGCATAAGATTTTGTTAAATTTGTTCTTGAAACAATACCTATCATTTCTCCATTATCATTAACAAGAACTACTGATCCAATTTTGAAAGTTTCCATTCTTGCAGCACATTGATCAAAATTATCTTCCATGTTATCCGTTATTGTAATTACATTTTTTTGCATTACATGTTTAATTGGAATCTCATCTATCGCATGTGCAGTTTTATCTTCTCCCAGAAATCTATTGATGTCTCTTTCGGTAACAATTCCAACAGGTATGTTTTTAACAGTAATTACTATGTGTTTAACAAAATTTATCTGCATTTGTAATAATGCATCAAAAATTGATGATTCTGGTTGAATGGTAATAACAGGGGATGAATATCTTTTTTCCATATTATATATCTCTTATTTTTTGATTTAAAACAGAACTTTGATTATCAGACATGATTTTAACAAAATAAAAAGAAGCTAATACTTGCTAAGCATTAGGAACAACTTCAACTTCTATGTTGCTTCCGTTGAATGATGTGGATATGGCCTTAACTCTACTCTTGTATAGAAAATATTTCTTACCATCATCACTAATAGTACCAGAAATTCCTAGTAGTTTGTTATCATGTAATGTTTGCAGTCTTCTGTAAACCGTACTTATTGGAATTTTGGTTTCAGCACTTATCTCCATTGCAGATTTTGGTTTTTCCATCGAGTTTTCTAAAATAGCTCGACAATATTTATCAGATATAACTTCAAGAATGGCATCTTTTCTTGAGTCGTCATCTATTTTTCTTCCTGAAATTAATGCTTGCATAAAACATGTATGTCAACTTTTGATATAACAAGTAAGACTACATTGCAATGCACTGCACTCATTATAGGCACAAATTTAACTCTAGAAATATCATACGAGATTTAAATTAGACATTTCTATTATTTCAAACGATTTGTCTTATCTTGATTACAAAATAGAAGTGATGAGACTAAAGTGATCTCTATAATAGGAAGTGGTAGAGTTGGTGCATCAATTGCTTTTCTTTGTATATCTAATTCATTAGATGATGTTCTATTAGTAAATCGTACAAAGAGTAAAGCAATTGGTGAGGCTTTAGACATATCTAACGCCATACCTGAAAACTCAAATGTTTCAATTCATGGCACTGATGATTTTTCTAAAATAAGTGGTTCTGATATTGTTGTAATTACAGCTAGTACAGGAATCTATCTAAAAAATAGAACTGAAATGATGGATACACAAGTTAAAATGATTAAAGAAATTGCAAATCAAATAAAAAAATACTGTCCTCTTGCAATCATGTTAATAGTTTCTAATCCTTTAGATGTTCTTACATTTGTTTTTCAGAAAGAAACTCAATTATCAAGAAATAAAGTAATAGGAATTGCATCGAGTTTAGACTCGAGTAGATTTAGATATTTACTTTCAGAAAAATTTAAAATTAAACAATCTCAAATTACTAATGCACTAGTAATGGGTGAACATGGAGATTCTATGGTACCTGTATTCTCTAGAGTAAAAATTAATGAAAAAAATGCACTTGAAATAATTAATGAGGTAGAAAAAAAAGTAATTTCAACTGAAATTCAGAATTACTGGAAATCTCTAAGACTTTTTAAAAGTAGATCACAATTTGGTATTGCTAAGAATACTTTTGATGTCATCAGATCCATCATCAAAAATGATGAACTAGTCACATCTGCATCAATTGTGTTAAACGGTGAATATGGTGAAAAAGATGTTTCGATGGGAATTCCTGTAAAAATAAACAAAAATGGAGTTAAAGAAATCATAGAAATAAAATTAAACGAATCTGAAAGTAAATTATTAAAAATATCAGCTCAAACTATACGGGATTATATAAAATCACTTTAAACACATTAGAAATTACGAAACTAAAAATTGCAATCCATATCCTACAAAATATGCAACCAAAGCTGCAATCCCACCAATGATTAACGTGTAGAATCCTGATTTTATTTTTGATTTTTTAACAATTTTACCTTTAATCATACCTACAAGAAAAAATGCAACCATTACAGAGATTATTGAATAAACAAAAGATTCTGAAGTTGTATTAATTCCCATAAAAATAAAAATCATAAATGGAATTAGTGGAATTACTCCAATCAAATTAAATCCAACAAAAGTACTTACTGAACTATCCAATGGCCCTTTTTTATCCTCAATTAATCCTAATTCTTCTTTCATCATAGTATCTACCCAAACTTTTCGTCTTGATGTGATTGTTTTAATTATTTCTTCTAATAATTCATCTCTGAATCCTTTCTTTTTGTAAATCTCTCTGATTTCATCTTTTTCTTGTTCTGCCATATTATCAATTTCCCATTCTTCTTGTTTTCTTTTCATTTCAACGAATTGATTTCTAGCCTTTGATGCATGATAACTTCCTGCAGCCATTGCAAATCCATCTGCAAACAAATTACCAAAACCTAAAATCAAAATAATCTCAGGAGATAATGAAGCACCAATAACTCCTGCGACGATCGCAAAAGTTGTAACTGAACCATCAATAGAACCATAAATAAAATCCTCAAAATGCAGTTTCATATTTACAATTTAGAATTTCCTTGTTTTAATATATTCTTGAAATTTGTTCAAACTGTAATAGCTTTTATGATATCTGTTTTACTGATTATGCCTGTAAGAGAATTATTTCCATCAAGTACTGCCAAACCACTAATGTTATTTTCTAAGATTAGTTTACAGGCATTTTTCAAATCTTCATTGAATTTTATTGAGATAATTCCTTTACTCATTACATCTCGTGCTAGTGAAATACCTCCAAATCCTTCCTCAGAAAGAAATCCTTTTCTTATTTGTTCTGAAATGGTAAAACCAGAATCATCTTCTTCACTACCCAATTCAATAGAAATTCTAAATAAATCTCTAAATGAAATTATGCCCACTGGTTTTTCATTTTGATCCTTTACAATAATTCTAGATATTTTATTTTCTAACATTTTTCTCACAACTTTGAATAGAGGTGCTGCTGTATGAGTAAAGATATATTCATGCGTCATGAAATCAACTACTTTATTATTTCCTGAATTATTTTCTAAATAATATTTTATAAGATCTGTCTTTGTAAAAATCCATTTAATATTGTCTTTTGTTCCTATTGCTAAAGAGCTAATTTCTTTTTCAAGCATAATTTTTGCTGAATTTTTAGGTGTTGAAGTCTCTTCAATAAATATAATTGGCTTCATTATCTTGTTAATCATTATATCGTCTAATCCTTGTTTAGTAGTCTCAGAAAAAAGAAATAATCCAACATCTTTTTCAGTTACAATTCCTACAGGTTTTCCGTTTTCTACAATAATTAATCTACTGATATTATTTTCTAATAATTTTTTAATTATATCTGATATTGTTGAATTCTTTAGAATAGAAATTGGTTTTTTACAAATATCAATAACAGACATCATAGACTGCAAACATAATTTCTATAAAAACTGATGATATAATTTTCATTAATGAGTGTAAAATGATTAATTTATCATTTAACAAGAATCTCATTTGTGGAAATCATGCTCTTTTTTATATTTGATGAACTAAATTGAAAGATATGGCAAAATTTAATAAAATCCTTGTTCCACTAGATGGCTCTAATAACTCAATTAGAGGATTAGATAAAGCAATTGAAATTGCAAAAGGCAGTAGTTCTGAAATTACTGGATTTTATGTATTTCATTTGCCGTTAGCTGCAGGAATAAAATATACGCAAAAAATGAAAGATGATGCACAAACAAAAGCTATCAAAGCAATTGGACCTGCAATGAAACGAGCTCAAAAAGCAGGAGCATTATTCAAGTACAAAACTGGAGGCGGTCATACCGGCTCTGAAATTATCAAGTTTGCACAGAGAGGAAAGTATGGTATGATTGTTATTGGTGCTAGAGGTATGGGTGGTGCTAAAGAAACATTCCTAGGAAGTACATCAAATTATGTAATGCATAAAGCAAAGATTCCTGTTTTAGTGGTAAAATAATTAATCTAGATTTTAGATAATTGTGTATTTATTAGAAATACTATGAGCATCCTTGATATTTTGTATTGTGATAAACTAAAAGTATAGTAATTATGAGAAAAATAACCAAAAACTGAGAGAAATATGGTAGAAAGTAACTATGACATATTAGGAATTATTGAAGGTTCAACTGAGAAAGAAATTCGTAATGCATTTAGACGATTTGCACTTCGATATCATTCTGATAGGGGAGGAGAAAATGATCAATTCATTAAAATCAAACAAGCATACGAAGATCTCAAAATCGGTAAGAAATATCCTGAAACAGATTTAGAAAAAATTAGAAATTCTAGAGTTTATTCAGGTGATTCAGAAGAGAATATCCGGAGAAAAAATCGAATTTTAGGCCAAGAATTATCCAAAGAAATGAAAATAGCTGAAGAATGGGCAATGGATTTGATTAGAACAAATTCAACTAGTACTAGACTATTTGGTTCAAAAACTCTTGGAGAAATTGAACTTGAAAGAAAAGCTAATGGTACACTTTCAATCAAAGGAAATTTTATGGCAGGTAGTCTAACTTATGATGGCTCTATTATTATGCAAGGAAATATCACAAGTCCATCTTGGACTGAAGAATTTAGAACAAATATTCATCTTACAAAAGGTGATTTCAAATTTATTAATCCACTTGAAAATAAATACAGAATTGAGAATGGGGCTAGAATAATTGTGGATAACGGTAATATTGTAATTGGAAATGTTTTTGGCAGAAAATACAAAATTGAAGACCAGGAAGGAAGAGTTGGAATTTATGAAACTCGAGAACAACGAACTCATATATCAGCCCCAAAAGGAAAAATTATCGCTGAAAATATTATAAATACAGTTTCTCTTGATGCTGATTCTATTATGGTTCTTACTCTGGAAGATGATGTTCAGATTAATGCACGAGAAATTTTATTGTATGGAAGCAAAATCACATATGATATTATAATTAAATTAAAAAAAGGTGGCGTAATAAGATTTTTTGAAAATTTCTCAATTCAAAGTCTTAGTAATGACGCAATTATCAAACTTGAGAATGGTAAAGAAATTAGATTATTTGATATAAAAACCAAAAAAATTAAGGATCTAGCAGATGAATTTGTGCCTAACAAGAATGAATATGATAAAGATGCTACAATGGTAGGTAATGGATTTACAATTACATATGAAATGTTAGATAATTTATCAAAGAAGCCCACAAAAAACCAAAATGTTGGATGGGCTTCTAAATTTAGATTCTCTAGAAACTAAATTGAAAAATTTATCTAAAACTGCTAATTTAATTATTAAGCACAAATTTATTTCTTAAAAATGAATAATTTCCTTAATCGAATCTAATTGTTTGTGTATTCTTCACACATAAAAATAGGTATTATCATAGTGCGAAATACTAGAAGAATTGATATTCATATAAAATTAACAAAGAACTGAATTGAAAGTTTCATTTAGTATAGATAAAAAATTGATACTTTTAGTAATTATAGTATCTACAATTACACTTCTAATTACAGCCTATTTGAGTTTTAACTATGCTGAGCAAATTTTAACAGAAAGAGCTAATGATCTTTTACTTGGCGAATCTGCATCACGTGGTAGTAATCTTAGATTTCTTTTTGAATCACGAATTGAGCAAAATAAAATTCTAGCAAATGATCCAATGATAAAAATTCTTGTTACTAAATTAAACCAAACACCTGAAAACGAATTTGATAAAGTCAGAGAAAGTGAACGTAGAGACTTTCTTACACAAATTCAAGCATTTCAAACACTAGTTGGATTTTCAATTGGTTTTGAAGATGTAAAAATTATAGGAACAAATGGAAAAGTTTTCTTTTCACTTGGCAAACTAACTGATAGTAATTTTCTTCATGATCCATTATTTCAAAAAGGATTGAAAAAATCAATTATAGATTTTGAACCAACTACTATTGGCAAAAAAATGATTGTAGTTTCTCCAATTTTTGCTCAAGATAGTAAAAAAGATGATGATCCAATAGGAGTAGTTATCTCAAGAATGAGAACTGAATCATTAGATAGTATCTTAGTTGAAAAAAGTGGTTTAGGAAAAACTGGAGAGGTTTACATCGTAAATGATGGATTTTTGATGTTATCTGAATCTCGATTCATAAACAATACCGTCTTCAAACAAAAAATTGATACCATTCCTGTTCAAAAATGTTTTAGAGAAGGAGAAAAATTTACAGGAATTTATACTGATTATAGAAAAATCAGTGTTCATGGTTCTTCATATTGTGCTAATGATTTAGGATTTGTTTTGCTTGCAGAAATTGATGAAGCAGAAACAATTCAACCAATTTTAGTACTTCAAAATAGAATTTTTCAAACAGGTCTAATAATTACCACTGTAATGATAATTGTTGCATTTATAATTTCAAAATCTATGTCACGACCTCTAATAAAATTAAAAAATGCTGCAAACCAAGTTGCAAGTGGAGATTTTCATGTTCGAACTAATATTACAACAAGAGACGAAATTGGTGAGCTATCTTATGCGTTTGATTCTATGACTGAAAAACTCCAAAAATCATTAATTGAAATTAAAGAAAAAGAATATGTCATAAAACAACAAGAAGATATTTTATTACAATTTTCTGATTATAGCGAAAAATACTGTGTATGTATGGTAGATATTATGAATTCAACAAAAATCATTTCCAAATTATCTGAATCGGAAACCAGTGAATTTTATAAAATTTTTCTTAATTCTATTTCAGAAACTGTCAGAAATTTTGGTGGTATAATAGTAAAAAATATTGGAGATGCATTATTATTTTATTTTCCCATTATACACTTAGAAGAAGAATCTACATTAAGGAAATGTCTAGATTGTTGCTTGACTTTAGGTGAATTACATGATGATATAGTAAAAAAACTGGAAAAACAAAAACTACCTATTTTTGATTACAGAATTAGTTCTACTTATGGAATTGTTAGAATAGCAAAAACATCAACATCATCTGTTAATGATATTTTTGGAAATACTGTAAATCGCTGTGCTAAGATCAATAGAATTGCCCCTGGAAATAGATTGATTATTGGTGAAGAATTCTATGAAAGTGCCAAAATTTTTGATGATTATGCATTTAAAAAAATAGATAGTGATATTACATCTCCAGAGTCTGGTTATTCAGGATATCTTGTTTCCAGAAAGAACATACATGATAATATTAAAAATTAAACATAGAATGAAAATAAAATTAACTCAATTAAGTTGATTTTTCTTTGGTACTAATATCATATGATTCTTCTACGTTTGTAACAAAAATTTTCCCATCTCCCTTTTGTCCAGTATGAGCAACATCCATAATAGATGAAATCACCGAATTTACTATTGAGTCATGAACCACTGCAATTATCACATCTGTAGAATTAAATTCAATTTGATGTCCTCCAATTTCAGGTCGTTCACCTGCTCCTTGTCCCAAAGATTGGATCAATGTGACTCCTTCAACACCTGCTTTTCTTATTGCTCTTACAACCTGCTTTGAAACTTCACTTTGTACAATTACTTCTATTCGTTTCATAATAAAACCCTGTATTCTAGCAATTTAAAAAGATGCTTTAGATTATCACACAATTTTAATTAAAAATGAAATATAGTTATCAATTTCTATATGGATAAAGACTACTGTACATGGTCCATAGGAGAAATTTTAGATAATGAATTTTAATTCTAATTATATCGATGTTGGAATGTGGAATTATCATTGTTTAAAATAAGTAACTTATGATAAAGTTCTAGAGTTAATATTTTACCAACATTGACTTTTTTGAAAGTACGAATATTGAGTTCTAATATTAAACGATAGTAAATACGGCATAGTTAAAATCTAAAATAATAAAAAGAAATTAAAAAATGATGACCTAATCTAATCGATTAATTCGGTCCAACCTTTGATGAAGACTGAGTTCTTGTAGAGTGGAACTGGTTGTCCAACGGTAAAGTCCATTGGTCTCATCCAAAATATTGCCTTTGTTGGGCAAACACCGATGCATGCTCCATCAGAGATACATCTTTCTGGGTAGAAAACAAATGCCTTACCTCTCTTCCAGCCTTCAACTGGTTTTACTCTAAGTACATCTGGTCCTAATGTTGTACAGATTTCTACACATAGTGCGCATCCAATACACATTTGTTCGCTGATGTCTGGAATAATTCCTACTGGCATAACGAAATTTTCTTATCTTTTGATCTTAATATAATTTGCCTAAAAAATGGGAATTATAACGGCGTTTCAAATTTTATAACACCGTTTAAAATTTTGATCGCTTTTTTAACATACATTAAAAATTAGAATGATCAATTTTGAATATTTTTTCAGTAGTTCCCATTTGACTTAATGAACTAAGCATCAAACTATTACCAATTCTTTTAAGATGATATATTCCAGATTTTTTTGAATCAATAATATGCCTACCTCCTGGAGAAAGAATCCATTCACCATTATCATTTTTTCGTACCATAGCAGTAATTATCACTGAAGAACCACACTCTCTTCCAATAGATGAAAGTAACATTAATGATGCATTAATGAATCTCCCAGATTCTTTCTCATCAAATATGTTGTAAAAGCCATTAAACGAATCAATTACAACCAAGAATTTTTCATTTGATATTCTTTTTGCTATTTCAGATATGATTTTTTTCCAATCTGCCTTACTTGGACGATAAATCTCTACTTTGTCATTTTTTTTAATCATTTCTGAAATGATATAACCACTATAAAGTAAATCAAAATCTAAAAAAATTATTGGATATTTAATAGAATTAATTAACTCGTTTAAGAATTCAGCTTTAAGAAAAGGTTCAGAACATAAAATTATGTTTGGATTTTTGTTTGAAAATTCATTTCTCACATATATTAATTCAGTATCCAAAATCTGTTCAGGATTTTTATCCAACACCATTTTAGTATCTAACAGATATAATAATGAATTTGACTTCAAAAGATATCTCCGAAGATTTTCCTAATTCTGGTAAAATTTATCTAAATAATGCTTCTGTTTCTTTAATGCCTTCACAAAGCATTGAAGCAATGAAAGATTTTCTAATTTCCTATAATTCTATAGGGCCTGATTCAATAAATTCTGAACCATTTGTTACTGAAAAATTACAAAATACCAGAAAAATTATTGCAAAAATTATCAATTGTCAACCAGAAGAAGTTATCTTGACTCAAAGTACTACAGATGGAATAAACATAGTGGCAAATGGTCTTTCATTTGAACAAAATTCTAATCTTATAATTCGTGGATTTTCACATGAACATCATGCAAATTTCTATCCTTGGCTTCGATTACAAAATAAAACTAAAATCAGAAATTTATCTATAGATAAAAATGGATTTTTTGATTTTGATGAACTTAAAACACTTCTTGATAGTAATACAAAATTAGTAGCCATTAGTCATGCATTATACAATACTGGTTCAATATTGCCAGTTGAAAAAATTGGAAACATGATTAAAGATCACACTACTTTTTTCATTGATAGTGCACAAACTGTTGGATGTATAGGTAATTTTGATGTGGCAAAAATCAAATGTGATTTTATGTCTTTTAACGGTTCTAAGTGGTTATGTGGACCTATGGGAACAGGATTATTTTATTGCAACAAAAAATCACATGAATTACTCGAACCTATGACAATTGGAGGAGAATCAGCAATGATCTATAATAATACAAATCTAGCATTCAAAGATATTCCGGATAAATTCCAAACAGGATTTCGTAATTATGTTGGAATGGTAGGTTTAGAATCATCTGCAAAATATCTTCTTAAGTTTGGTATGGAAAACATACGTAAAAAAAATCTCTATCTTTCAAATCTTTTAAGAGAAGAATTATCTAAAATAAAAAATATTATTCTCTATGGATCAGAGATTCCTCAAGAAAGAACCAGTATAGTTTCTTTTAATATTGATGGTCATGATCCACAGATAATCGTGGAAAAATTAGAAAAACAAAATATTGTATTAGCTGTTAGAGAAATTCTAGAAAAAAAGATCGTACGAGCGTCTCCTCATTTTTTTAATACTGAATCTGAAATACTTCGAGTTATTGATGCAATAAAAAATCTATAAATTTTCCTGTTCTTCTATTACCATCATTGTTAGAGTTGATTGTATTTTGCCAATTTTTCTAACTTTGTTTGTGATAATTGTTCGTAACTTTTCAGCATCTTTGGATGATAATTTTAAGACTATGTCATATACTCCATATACTCCTTGAACCTCATAATCCACGTCCTCGTTTGAAAGAATACGTTTGACATCAGCTATTATTGATTCATCAGATCCTAGGTCAGAATTCAATAACACATATGCTGTAGGCACATTCCAGATTTTCATCAAACACTATTTAACCTTTCATAGATCTCAAAAACTGATTAATCACCATCAGAATTCATCGATGTGAAACAAATAGATCTTACATTGACAATATCACAATCTATTCCTACTTTTCCTGGTTCCCCAAAAACACAATTCATTCCTTGGTCAACACTAAAAGAAGATGGATACAATCTTGAACTATTATTTCTTAGTTCTCATACTGGAACTCATCTAGATGCACCCTATCATTTTGTAAAAAATGGAGTAAAAATACACCAAATACCTCTTGATAGGTTACTAGGAAATGCTATATTAATAAAAATAAAAAAAGGGAAAAATCAAGCAATTACCAAAAATGACTTAGTTTTATTTGAAAGAAAAAATGGTAATATCCCAAATCACGCATCAATAATATTTCATACTGAATGGCAAAAAAATTTGAATAGTGATTTTTATTATATTAATAATCCTGGTCTATCTGAATCAGCTGCTACATATCTTGTATCAAAAAAGATCAATTTAGTTGGAATTGATTCACCTAGCATAGATTTGGGAAAAGATAAAACTTTTAGTGTTCATAAAATACTTGCAAAAAACAATATCTTGATAGTTGAAAACCTATCAAATTTAAATAAAATATCTTCAAAACAATTTGATTTTATAATTTTACCATTAAAACTTAAAGATGCAACTGGTTCTCCAGTAAGAGCAATAGCTATTCAACGAACAAAATGAAATCTATTTTTTTTATAATTTTTTGATAACTTGCCAATAATTGGAATCTGATTTCCACAAAACTTACATTTGTTTTCCTCATCAAGATTCCAACCTTCAATATCAAAACTATATCTCTTGATTACAACGTTGTTACATTCAGGACAGTAAGTATGCTCTAAAGGATGACCTGGCACATTTCCGATATATGCATACTTTAATCCAATTTTTTTTGCAATTTCATGATGTTTTTCCAGAGTTTTAACAGGCGTAGAATCAAATTCCATCATTTTATAATCTGGATGAAAACGCAAAAAATGAATAGGCATCTCTGGTCCAAATTGATCATAAATAAATTTACATAATTTTTCTGCATATTCTAAACTGTCTCCAACTTGTGGAACAATAAGATCTGTTATCTCTACGTGAATTTTTGTTTTATCGCGAATTTCTAACAATGTATCAAAAATAGGTTGGGGATCAGGAACTCCGATGAATTTTCTTGTGAAATTAGGTTCTGCATTACCTTTGAAATCTACTGTTATAGAATCTAAAAACTCTCCCATCATTTTTACTGATTCTGGAGTATCATACCCATTTGAGACAAATATGTTGTAAAGATTTTTTTGATGTGCTATTACTCCACAATCTCTTGCAAATTCAATGAATATAGATGGCTCATTGTATGTGTATGCAATTCCATCCGCACCATTATCTAATGCCGTTTGTACTACTTGTTCAGGAGTCATCTCTGTACCCTCAACCTTTCTTCTTTGACTGATATCGTAATTCTGACAATATTTACAAAGCCAATTACATCCAGTTGTGGCAATAGAAAATACCTTAGATCCAGGATTGTAATGAATAACTGGTTTTTTTTCTATCGGATCAACATGTCCTGTTATCACTTTACCATATACTAATAGGTCTAATTTTCCATTTTCATTACCACGTACTCCACATAATCCAATTTGTCCATCAGCCATCTCACAATATCTTGCGCAAGCAGTACACCGAACTTTTTTGTTAGGTAATTTTTCATAAAGAATTGCCTCTTTATTCATTTCAAATAATTATACGTGTTTTTCCCATATAAGGTGCATCTATTTTTCGTAATCCTAAAAGTATGGAAAATACAAGAGTTACCATGAGCAAACCAGGAAACATTTGGAGAAAAGTTCATGGTAAAATTACTAAAAAACCAACTAATTTTTCGTGGTTAATTGAGAATAAACTTGCAGGTTCAGGAATACCAACAAGTTTTGATGAATTAGATTGGATTCTAAAACAAGGTGTTACATCAATTGTAACCATGACTGAAAATGCATTACCCGAAGAATGGGTGAGTGATATTGGTTACTTACATGTGCCCACACCAGATCTTACTGCTCCAGATATGGA
>ERZ1292640.441-Hain-H43-02um-R1-441-length-33741-cov-6_pt1 | contig 33208 bp, 45 predicted proteins | sample MGYA00564404_ERZ1292640 | MGnify/ENA primary metagenome ERZ1292640 (study PRJEB36523, sample SAMEA6512636) | groundwater metagenome | collected 2019-01-08 | study: AquaDiva: Metagenomics assemblies of 32 groundwater samples | reverse complement strand
TGGGGCCAGCTACATACGGCCGAACAAGATATTCACCGCAGACAAATCAATTTTGCTCTACAAGATAGGGAAACTTAACAATCCAAAGATGAAAGAAGTCGAAGAAAAGATAATCAAAATAATCAGAAACTAAAATACTAATTGTAGGACAAAGCGAAACAAGGTTTTGCATATTTGCGAATTTATTCGCAAATCCCGTCCCTGGCGGGACTTGGGCACTTTTAGAAAAAAGAAAAGGGGTTTTTCCCCTTTCCTTAAATTGTTTTTTCTCAATCCTCTTTCAGCAACCCGTAGAAGTTGGTGTCGCGCCACTCTCCGGTTGATCTTGTCCGGATTCCCTTTCTTTTTGTTCCTTCGAAAGCGAAGCCAAGCTTTTTTATTGTGGCGTTTGAGCCCTCATTCTCTACTGCGGCGGATACGTTGATCCTAACTAAGTTAAGGTCGTTAAACCCAAATTCAATTGCTCTTTTAGCTGCCTCGGTCATTAAACCTTGGCGCCAAAAAGATTCACCTAGCCAGTAGCCAAGCTCTGCACTGCGGTTGAAGTTATCCACTTTGCTGAGTTCGACAACGCCTATGAGCGCATCAAGAGGTGCATTCTATTTTATGCACATTGTCTGATTGAGGGTGATGGCTAAAGGAAATGATTTCCTTTCAGCGCTTCCTTGCTCGGACATTTTGTTTCCAATAAAGGATTTTGCGTCAGCCAATCCGTATGGGTGCGGAACTAGTGCGAGATAACGCGTCACAGTAAGCGAAGCTAAATGATTCGCCAAGTGTTTTGCATCCCTCTCTTCTAAGTCCCGAAGAACTAGTCGGTTCGTTTCTAACCTTATTCGATGAATTGCTACCACCTCCAAATGGTAAAGAAGACTCGTGGTTTTTTGTTTATAAAGAATCCCGGGTTATTGATGTGACAAAGATGTTTTTTTGTGGAAAATAAGAAGCGGGATGAGTATTGTAACTAATTATGCTGGGGCAATTTAATCTTTTATTTCAAATAATGCTTGGTGTTTATTAGAAGCCTTCTTAGTGAGGGGTTTCTTTTCAAAAAACGCATGGCTTCATTATCATATTCTCCGGAAAGCGCTCGTCCCATGGATTCTTTTACAGGCATTCCCATTGATACATCTCGCACCATTATTAGTCCGACTCCAGGTTTGCCTGCTTGCTTTTCTACATTGGCTGATATTATTGCCAAATCTTCTCCAGGGCCAGTTTCTGGTTCTCTATTTGTGCGTTTGCCTTCATAGGCATTGTCTATCCCTAATATTACATTAGTTTTTTCTCCTAACTTACCGTTTTTCTTTTCCCATTCAGAAACATAATTCAAACCTATTTTATCTTGCCTAAACACTCTGAAGTACCTCTGCATTGCGCTTGCAGTTACGGGATTGGCTTTGCTTAGGCTCATGCTATGAATTACTTCATGAAGTATAAGATCTCTTAAACGCTGTCTCTTTTCAAGTTCTGTGCTTACAGTTTTTTTGTTTATGAGGACTTTATCTCCATTAGAACATCCGTTAGTTATTTCTGTCCTAACTATGCCATCATCTAATTTATAGCTGTGAGTCTTAAGCTTATCAGTGTATGTTGCTTTTTTTGTTATTCTCTTTTTCACTTCATCTATGCTTCTAACTTGTTTAGATTTTGGCAAAAGGCGCCTTAAGTCGGGAGATTTAATTGAAAAATAGCCTATTGGCGTGGGATAATACCTGCGATTCTCTAACGGGTAGCCTGCTTTGTATTTTTCTCCATAAAGATCATGCAAAGCATTGACTGATTCTCTCGCAATCGCTTTTACTTTGTTTTCAGGAGTGAAAATTTTTCTTTTGAGTAAATTGCGATTTAGCATGATTAGATTATGTTTTTGGCGATTATTAACTTTTTGCGGATGCTGGTTTGATTCAAAAAACCTTTATAATATACATAACATTGTTCTTGCGGAAATAAACTCTTTCTTTGGAAATAAGTTATTCTAAGGGGTTTTTTGGATTTTATTTTAGGCAAAGATTAAAGTAAAGTGGAAGAGTAGTTCTATTATGCAAAGAAGAAAGCCAAAACCAACGCTATTGTTTGTCGATGATTTGCAATCAGTGCATAATTATACTTCTAAAGTTTCAAGACAAATTGGAGCAAAGAAAAGGACTGCCTTTAATCCTGCGCAAGCAGAAAAGATAATCTCTCAAAGGCTTGCTGCTATCCAACGCTTGCGTATAAGGCTTGAGGGGCAGGCATCTTCTTCTAAGAATCCTAAAGAAAGAAAAGTACTAATAGGAAAAATAAATTATTTGAAACAACTCAAAACTAAACCATTTGATCTGATAATTTCTGATGTCAACATGCCTCATGGGTTTCCTGTTGGCGTGAAGTTCGCTGAAGGGGTGAAGAAACGTTATCCTGGGCAGAAAATACTCATGCACTCCGATGACCAACACGCTCTTGACTACTTGAGAGAAAAAGGAATAGATTATGAGGTCAAGCGAAACCAACATGACAACGAAGCGCAACTAAAGCAAAGATTGAAGCAAGAACTCTGGCCGAAAAAATTCAAGCGCAAACAAACTGACGACGACTGGTATTAGAAAAATCTTATTTGTAGGACAACGTCTTGGCCGGCGCCAAACCCTCAGAACTTTTTTAAGCGCTCTAAATAAGTCTCTTTAATGGTGTGACACTTTTGGATAAGCGAATGATTAAATACCTTATTTACCTTAAATAAGTAAAATAAGGTGATTGAATGGTGAATATGACTTTGGCGGTGCCGGAAGAAATGTATGCGAAAATGAAGAAGTATCCTGAAATAAAGTGGACGCAAGTGATGAGAAGTGCAGCCGTCCAAAAGCTTGAGGCCTTGGAAGCCGAAGGTAGGGCATGGAGAGAGCACGCTCAAAAGCACGCTGTAAAAAGAGGATGGAGCGAGGCGCATGAGATATTCAAGTTTTGAACAGGGCGACATCGTTGTTGCGCCGATACCTTTCTCGAATCTAATCAAGGTGAAGCTTAGGCCCGCGCTAGTCATGAGCCCTAAAGGACGAAACCAGTCCTCGGAAGATTTGATTGTTCTAAAGATAACCAGCAAAGGAAAAGACTATCCTTTTGATGTTTCGTTGAAAGAGAAGAATGACCTTTCTGAAGGGACGCTGGAACAAGAGAGCGTTATCCAAGCAGATTTCCCAGTAGTCATAGAAAAAATAAGCGTGAAACAAACAATCGGAAAAATCTCAAAACAAAAGCTTGCCGAAGTCAAGAAGAAGATGGTAGAATTGTACGAACTCTGAGCGGGCAAATAATGCAATTACTAGTACCCTTGTAGCCCTAGTATCTTTCCCTAAATAACCATTAAATACTTCTATCTCATACTTTCTTTATGGTTCAAAAAGTCCCTGGATTTTTGGTAGTTCCAAAGAAAGGCAACTCTCTAAAGAATCTTGAATTTGATATTTGGGTCACGCAAGGTTTGGCAGCGAATCCTTTCTTTTTCACAAGCCCAACTGCTCGGGAAGCGATAAGCAAGTTTCCTAAAGCTAACTCCCTGAAGAGCACTCATTTGGGGGAAATATCTTATTTTTCTGCAGGCGAAGTGCCTAAAGAGATTGAGATTAAGTACAAAACCAAGGGCAATCCAGTTTACTTATACGAAATGTATCCTTATCTTTCGAACATGGATCGGGATAGGGGAGCCGTCCATGAAGACAGGTTCTTCTTTGAAAACAAAGGAATCGCACTCAACCTTGAAAGAATTGCGCTAAGAGAACTGCTAAAAGTATCTCCTAAAGCACATCTTGCTCCCTCAGGATTCTTCTCAGAACTCCGTGAAGAACAATTAGTGCGCAGAGGGATGAAAGTGACTAGCGCCAGGCAAATGTTCTCCGCCAGACAAATGCTACAAGTGATTAATCAACGAATTGGCGCGTATAGAATAAAGAATCGCTTGAAAACTCCAAGCAACGCAATGGCTTTCGCGCTAGAAAATAAAAGAAAAATCAGAAAAAGAAGAAGATGATACATAACTCTAAGGAAAGAAAGTATTTCTTTTGGGAAAAGATTAAAGTAGTTCATTTGGAGAAAAATTGTTTTAGTCTTCGGCGCCTAGCTCACCTAACCATTAAAAAACAAGAAAGCCACTATTCATTTAGCGGTTGAATAAATGTTTATGAAATGCTTATTTTAAGTGATTTTATGGAAAAACAATTGATCCTTAGATTATCAAAAACTTTCGAAGACTTTGCCCGCGAGAAAGACGGGGTAGAGTTCTGGTTTGCAAGGGATTTGCAGACACTTTTGAATTACGATGAGTGGAGAAATTTTGCCAATGTTGTAGAAAAAGCAAAAATTTCCTGCCAGAACTCCGGGCAAGACATAATGGATCATTTTGTTGGCGCCAACAAAACGATAGCCATGCCCAAGGGGGCTACCAAGGAAATAGAAGATTTTATGCTTACGCGCTATGCCTGTTATTTGGTTGCGCAAAACGGCGACCCACGAAAAGAAGAAATTGCTTTTGCCCAAAGCTATTTTGCTATCCAGACCAGGAAACAGGAGCTAGTGGAACAAAGAATTGCCCTCCAAGAGAGGTTTAATGCGAGAAACAAGTTGATTGCTTCTGAAACGGAACTATCCAAGCTTATTTATGAAAGAGGAGTTGACGACAAAGGTTTTGCCAGGATTAGAAGCAAAGGCGATGAAGCGCTATTTGGTGGAAATGACACAATGCAAATGAAGCAAAAACTTAGCATCCCAAAGAACCGTCCTTTGGCAGATTTTTTGCCCACAGTAACGATTGCAGCAAAAAACCTGGCTACTGAACTGACTAATTTTAACGTCAAACAAAAAAGCCTCGAAGGCGAGCCAACCATAACCACCGAACACGTGAAAAACAACAAAGAAATGAGAAATGTTTTAGCTAAAAACAATATTGTTCCTGAAGATTTGCCTCCTGAAGAAGATATTAAAAAATTAGAAAGAAAAGTGAAGAAAGGGTTGGGAAACAATTCTAAGAAAAAGCTAAAATGAAATTTAAGCGAAGACATTTAGCGCCGGTAGTGCTCCTTGTTAGATCATTTGGTTTTTTGGCATCACCGGCACTACCCTCTAGAAACTAGTTTAAACCAAATAAACAAGCATTCTTTTATGGAACATAAACAAATAAATACTCTTGTGCACACGGTGTGTATAGCAAGTGAACGTGGTGGTACTATGGCTATGGCAAGGGTAGTTTTTGACGATTATTCAAACAAGATAATAAACGTGGTCAAGGCGAAATATGACTTAAAGGACAAAAGCGCCGCCCTCAACAGGTTCATACACATGTACGGCCCTGAAGAAGTGGAGCTTGACGCGAAAGACGAGTACGTTGCAAAAGTCGAAAAGATCGTCGAGAGACACTATAAGAAATACGGCTACAAAAACATGAGCCTAAGCGAGCTTGATAAGCTGTTTAGCAAGAAGTGAGTTTTAGGGTTAGTGATAAAATGGCTCTTGAGTTCATTGTATCCCAAGAGCTCCAAGAGAAGATAGAGCGGCTAGTGAAGAAAGAGCCCCAGCGTGCAGAACTCCTCCGCAAAAAGATGCATCAAATAGTTTCTTCCGACGAGTTCACTATAGAACACTACAAGAACCTCAAGCGGCCGAAGCAGCGCTTGAAGAGGGTTCACATAGACAGACAATTTGTTCTCGTGTTCCACTACGACAAGACAAAAAAACACATACTTTTCGCGGACTTCGACCATCACGACAACATATACTAGGCCCGGCATCGCTCTTTAGGAAAGAAAGTTTTTCCTTTGGGAAAAGATTAAAGTAGTTCATTTGGAGAAAAATTGTTTTAGTCGCTCCGGCGCCGAACCCCAAGCAAGGTTTAAATATTTGGTCATGCATGAGTTAGTTAGCGGGTAAGTCCCACAAGCCAGTGTACCTTGAGGTGCATGCTTCTAGTGCTTATGGGCCCTATGCTTTTTCTCACCAAAGGTTCACAATAACCGACTTTGTACGACTACACGAAGCATATATTTAAATATGTGTAGCCCCACAATAGTAATATGGGCTTTGTCGAGATAAAGGAAAGGAATGGACACAAACTCTATTACTTCTCCAAGGCTTTGCGCGAAGGGAAGAAGGTCAAAAAGAAGCGCATATTTTTGGGAACCGATTTGAGCGACGAGCTAGTAAAGCGCCTCTCAAGGGACGCCCTTATTGAGCTTGGAGAACTGGACTTCGAAGGAATCTTAGGCACAAAAGAAAAGAATGAGTTCGGGCTGATAAAGGCTACTCTCAATGACCTGATTGCCCAGATGGAAAAGAAAAGTTTTTATGAGCATTTCGTTTCTGAATTTACATACTCCTCTAATGCAATCGAAGGCTCAACCCTTACACTGAAAGAAACCTCAAAGCTGCTATTCGAGGGGTTGGCTCCAAAAAAACCCATGAGAAACATTATTGAGGCGCAGAATCACAAAAGAGCGTACGATTACCTTTCTACACTAAAAGAAGAGAAGCTGGGCCATGAACTAATCTGTCTCGTACAAAAACTGGTTGTTGAAGGGACTCTTGAGGAAGAAGCAAAGGAGTATGAAGGCATCTTAAGAAGACTGAATGTCAGAGTAGGAACGCACATTGCGCCGCCTTTCCACGAGGTTCCCCGCAGGCTTACTGCACTAATCAGGTGGTTCAATTCAAACAAAGACAAAACCCACCCTATAGTAGTGGCGGCATACTTTCACTCGGAATTCGAGAACCTGCATCCGTTTGTTGACGGCAACGGAAGGACAGGAAGACTTTTCGCCAACTTCATGCTCACAAAGGCCGGGTATCCTCCAATAGTGATATTTTTCAGGCACAGGCCCAAGTACTATGCTGCGCTAGAAAAAGCACGGACAAAAAAAGACCTAAAGCCGCTGATAAAGATACTCAAAAAATGCTACGAAGAAATGATACAAGAATACGGTGGAAAAGAATAAGACCTAGTTATTAGGGTTCTTTTTTTTAAAAAAAGGAAAGAGTTTTTTTGGGAAAAGATTAAAGTAGTTCATTTGGAGTTAATCCTTTATGATAACTAAGGAAACGCTTCGCCGCAGGGTTCGTCCGGGATTATCTTTTTCTAAAAAGAGAGTGAAAAAAAGCATTGTAATTAATGAGCGTAATAACCTCACGCTCGGTTCTGCAAAGAAAGTTGAAATAGTGAAAATGGTTTCACGCCTCCCAAAACAACTCTGGGATCTCGCCCAATGGAAGAGAATATCAGAGAAAGACGGAGTTTCCTTCTTTCGCCTCCCTAACGGACAAAGAGTAGTTGTAAGGCCAGAAGTATGGGTGCCTTTTCCTCCAATGATAATAGGAAAACGCACCACTCACAGGCAACCTAGAAGAATGCTCACTGTGCTAAACGAACTAATAATGCGCGGAGTAAACATAGAGTCCCCCGTAGCCGAACTACTAGGCCGAGACGGACGAGTATACTTTGTAACAAAAATGGAAAAAGGAAACACCTTGGAAGAAACCCTGCGAAAAAAACCTTCAAAAGAAAATGTTCTTGCAATTGCTGGTTCAATGGGAAAATTCCTCGCAGATATGCACAACAAAGGAGTCCTTCACGGACACCCCCACAACAAAAACTGGCTAATCGAAGGAAGTAACGCTAGACTCGTAGACGCAAAAGGAGTATCCTTCGCAGAAGAATACCCCTGGACAGCAAAATTCTCCGAAAGAACAAGAACATTTCAAAGACTAACCGAAGAAGAAGCCCGCGACGCATCCACATGGCTAAACGAATACCCTGATGCGCAAAAGGTTTTGTTGAAAGAATATGGGAAAAGAAGAAAGTGAACTTTACTTTATCGTTTCTTATCCCATTTCCCAAAAAATGTTTTAAGCATCCTTGTGATTTCTTCATCTGTTAAGTCTTTAGGCTTCTTGTAAGGATCTAGCTTTGCTCTTACTATTACTTCATCAGCAAAACGCTGTTTGAGTACGTTCAACGCATCCCATTCAATCATTTCTCTTACATCTTTCCATTTGCGTTTTTTTATTACGCCCCTAATTGTCTTGATGTTTTCCTCTTCTTTCTTCTTGAGAAAAATTTTCAATTCCTTTGAGTTCATCTGACATGCTTTTTCCATAACTACTACTCTTCTCCTTTTGAGATTTTAAGCTTATTTGGGGTGAAGTGCCGGCACCAACCTTTGGGAGCCATTAAATACAACCTTCCAGCTAATTCCTCTTATGCCCTATAAATTATCTCCGACAAAGATTAACCTGTTCATAGAGTGCCCGCGCTGTTTCTGGTTAGATTTGCACAAAGAGTGGTCAAGACCTGCAGGGATTTTTCCTTCCCTCCCGTCGGGGATGGACAAAATACTCAAAGAACACTTTGACAGATTCATAGGCAAAAGCCTTCCTCCTGAAATATGTTCTAACGGAGAATGCGAGGGAATGAGGCTTTTTGGAGAAGGAAAAGAAAAAGCGCTTTTGGATGATTGGAGAAACAACTTTCGCGGAATAAGACACGAAGACAAAGAAAAGAACGTGCTCTTCGGCGCAATAGACAACATCCTCGTAAAAGGCAAAAAGCTCGTTGTATTGGATTACAAGACCCGCGGCTATCCTCTCAAGGAAGACACGCACGAACACTACCAACTCCAACTCGACATGTACACCTACCTGCTTAGAGAAAACGGATACAAAACAGAAGACTACTCGTTCCTGCTATTCTATTACCCCGACAAGGTAATGCCTACTGGGGAAATACTGTTTGAGACTCGATTGGTAAAAATGAAGGTGGACCCCGAACACGCGGATAAGGTGTTTAAGGACGCGTTGAAGTGCTTGGAAGGGGAGAAGCCGGGGAAAGGGTGTGGATGGTGCAAGCTGGTGAAGTGAGGAAGACGGCTGAGAAAGAAGGATTGGAGATTATTAATATAGGGCTATGATTACTATACTTGTATGATAAACTCGTCAGTAGTGGGCGAATATAAAAGTCTTGGAGTATCAGAAAAAGAATTAAAACTCCTAAATAATTTACTTAAGATTCCTGAGGCAAAACTTACAGCCAATGCAATCGAAAAAAGAGAAAAATATGTCAAAGAAGCTATTTCGTGGAAGTGCGGAAAAGATCAACAAAATCGAATAACAACGGTTGTTTATGATTTTGGGGATTGGAAAGTAGCGGTAGGAAAGCCAGGCAAAGAAGCTGATAAAGACTATAAAGGTTTTCGAAATTATAAAACGGGTATTAAAGGAAACAACCCGCACGATATGAATCCGCACATATTGTTTAAGAATAAAAAAATGGAAGACGACCTTACATTTGAAGATATATTTGAAGATATTGAGCACATGAAAAGGGCTGACCTTTTTGGTTTAGAGCTCTTTGGCATGTCATTGTTTCGAATGGCATTCATGTTAGATCATAGCGAGATTGCGGCTAATAGAATTCGTTATTCGCCTAAAGACAAAATATTACAAATTTTAGAAAAACGAATACCTGACATTTCTGGGAAGAAAATAAGACCGTTTTTGTTTTATCTTGACGTGTTAGGATTAAATGAATACATAAAAGTAACTGAAGGCGGTTATTGGGTATCAAAAGATTATGGGAGAATCAATACCTTATTGACATTCGCTCACTTAGTTGCTGTTCTCCTTAATAGACGCCCATTGTACAAATTTGCGGGCCAATTCTCAAGACCTCCGAGCGGAATGGCACCAATGCCTAAAACCAGACGAGGCGGGGTTTTTGAGGCATACCCGTTATTAGACCCGCTACTATTCGAAAATTGAATTTAGCACTTATTTAAAATCTTTTAATGAATTAATATTTTTTAGTCGTTTGTTTATGACATCACAATATCTTTTATCTATCTCACAACCTAAATAAGTTCTTCCTAATTTTTTTGAAACTGCAGCTACGGTGCCAGACCCCATAAATGGGTCGAACACCAAATGGCCTTTGTTACTACTCGCTTTTATAAGAATTTCAATTAATTTTTCTGGCAATTGGCAAACGTGTTCAGTCTTTTCTTTTGAAACGTTTTTTACTAAATTGAGCTGAAAAACGTCATAAGGGGATCGTCCTTTCTTGCCGCTTGCAATAAGAGCCTTAATTCTTTTATCAGTCGGGTTCTTGTAGGGCTCAGCAATCGCCTCCTTATTGAAAATAGAGTTTTCTGTTTTTGTGTAAAACAAAATACTGTGTTGTGTTCGAGTAAAATTCGTTGGAGATGTTCCAGTGTTTGTTGGGTAATGCCAAGTAAGCCATCTTTTGAACACCATTGTCTTATCCAAAAACGGCATCAAATAGGCATTATTTTCAGGGTAATTGAAAACATAAAGACTTCCATGCGGCTTTAGAACTCTAACGCATTCAGCAAGCCAAGACTCACACCAACGTATATAATCTTCTTTTTTCATGCGGTCTTTGTAAGTGTTATACTTCTTGCCTATGTTAAATGGAGGGTCTGTCACTATGAGGTCAACTGACTCGTTTGGCATTTTGGGCATGAACTCAAGGCAATCGCCAGGGTAAATCTTGTTAGTGTCAAACTTTTCCATGTACATATACTCTAGTCTTTTGCTTTTAAAAGCTTCTCAAGTGCAGTGCCGGCAATTTTTGTAAGTATTGACAAATATTAACTGCAGCAAGTGGCAAGGTACTTTTACTTTCCAAAATTTTTTGGGAAACACTCTTTTTCCTTAACCTTTAAAGTTTTCTAAAAGGTTTTTGGGGAAAAATACGGGTCGCCTGCGGGCTCCAGAGGAAAAGATACGCGCTTAAAAAGAACACAATTTGTAGGACATTTTTTTAAATTAGTAAAAAGAAAATAAAAAAAAGACAGCTCCTCACTGACCTCAAATTAGTTCGACCATTTTTTGACCCGACGTTGCAATTGGATGTTTCTTTACTCGCTTCTCACGATCTTTAGCAACCGCAACTTCTTTGTTTGTCGCAGAAAGTATATATGGGCAATTTGAGCAAAAATTTGATTTAATATCCAACCACCCATTACACTTTAATCCTGTTTTGGGGTCTTTGTGCATAAACTTAACCCAACGCGGGCTATTAATCTTTAAAGGTTCATCAACCTTGAACTGTTTTCCGTTTTTCTTGAGCAAAGTACCGCCTCTGGGGCTATCGACAATATCGCAAATCTAAGATACTACTTAGATTCTTCTTTTTTTGACATATCCTTTTCCACTATCGTAGTATTTCGTGTAAGCTTGGCTTTTATGAATGCAGTGAAATTCCGAATTTTTTTGCTATATTTGAAGTTTAAAATTGCAACATCTATCAAAGTGAACAAAGTTATTGGGAATAGAGCCAAATTAAACCAAAAAGTCAGATTCCATATGGCATAAGTATTTTCGAATTTTTGATTAATTGCCGTCAAATTATTGTTAATATGGGTTATCTCAAGTCTTGCATTATTTATTCCAGCATTAAGATCTTCTACGTCTTCCTTAGTGACATTAAAGCTTTGGCATTCTACAAGTTTGGAGGCAAAATAGTCTCTATCTTGCTCAGCTTTAATTAAAGAAGCTTCAAGGTTGCTTTTATCAGCATTAAGTTGGGCAATTGTATTTTTTTCAGAAGTGCAAGAAATAGCTGAGAGTAGTGTGAGTGAAAATGCAAGTATAATTGCTCCTGCCACTAACGAAACTAATGCCTCGCCGACTTGGCCTCTCTTATTCACAAGTATCAACTGATACATAACAATTTTAAACTTATTTAATTAAATTCGGGCTCCAGAGGAAAAGATACGCGCTTGAAAAGAACACAATTTGTAGGACAAAAATTCACCGGCACAGGGGTTAGTGTTTTGTTTTAATTCGCCTCTGCACAAGGTTCTTTTTGTATGCTTTCAAAGGATTATATTTTGGGCTTTGTTGAGGGTGAAGGGTGCTTTTCAATAAGCATTAGTAAGTACATTGATAGAAAGCCAAGGAAGGATCCTTTGAGGAGGAACACTGTCAAAAACCCTGCTTTGTTTAGGGTGAAGCCCTTTTTTGTGGTCACAAATATTGAATCTAATAAGCCTCTTCTTGAAAAGATGCGCGAGCAATTTGGGGTTGGGAATGTTTACATTACTAATAGAGCTGCTTTTGGGGGTTGCCAAAATATTGCTCAATATCGTGTCCAAGGGGTAAAAGATTGCCTAAAGGTAAGGGGTTTCTTTAACCAATTGGTATTTGAAACACAAAAAGGGGAAGATTTTAGGTTGTGGTCAGAATGTCTTGGCATAATGGAAACAGAAGTGCATTTGAACAAAGAAAGTATATTGAAGATTTGCGAACTTAGGGATAAAATGAATTTTAGGAAGGCAAAAAATAAGTGGGGTCGTGAAGAAATCAAAAGTATTTTTGAAGAAAATCCGAGTCATTTTGCAGCAGAACTTGAAACAAACCCAGAACTACTACATAACAAATCTTCTGTTTGTTCTTCGTGGTTGGATAAAAAACAAGGCAACTCAAAAATTGCAAGAAATATTGTTCAAAATTAACCCTCAAATGGCTAAAACCTTTCAAATTGCCAAATTGAGCACATATATATCATTTCCTTCTACTTTGAGCAAGGGTATATAACCTCAGGATACAAGATAACCGTCGTTATCCTGCGTCTCGCCTTCACAAAATAATTAAAAATTGCAAAAATGACCCCTAAAAAATTAGTATCGGAAGTAACCCCCCCACCCTCACGCAAAGTGGCCTAAAACTTCAAATGGGGTCAATTCAAGGGTGGCACAAAGTTATGTATAAGGAAGGCTTAAGTAGTTCCTGGTTGTTAGTAGATAATGGCAATAAAACCGGTGTGCGACTTCTGTAAACTCGAACTAAATGACTTCGGAGCAATACTATTCAGCCCTCCGAGCGGAAATAACGTAAAGAAGTTCCACGTGTGCAAAAAATGCTACGAACACCTAGCCCGGGAAAAGAGCCTAAGTTGAGCTCAGGAGATAGATCAATATGGTTGCAACAAGAAAAAAAAGGATTAGAAATGTACAGATAAATCATTCAGCCGGAGGCCAACTTGGAATAAGAAAACTTGCTCAAGGTCCTGATGGAAAGTATGCTATCAACGCGGCAAAGAAAGACAAATTAGCTAACAAAAATATAAGGAAATAATTAACTAAAAATCAATCTTTTTTGGCTGCGGATTATTGTCCTACAATTTGTGTGTTTTGCTCTATTTTTTGAAAAATTTTGGGTAAAAAATGGGTGCTTTTGAGGTCTAAGAGAACCTAATGGTTGTTATGTAGTCATAAGCAACATAACGGTGTTTGGGCAAGCCTTTTACATCTGATAATGGTGCCTCAAAGACAATATAGCTTATTCGCAGTGGCGAAAAAAAGGCTTTTTTCTTAATTAAATACTCCAAGACAGCAGATTTTGTCCGGACCGTAGCAGTTTCTATAATTTCTGCAATAAAAGTCCATTAGATTCTCGTCTTCGGGCAGATATTCAAATGGGCTCCCTACAGTGCATTTTGCTTCAAACAATATGGAAGAATTGCGGGCACGGATTATCGAGAAATTGTCAGAAATCCCCTCGTTTTTATTGATGAGGCAATAGTCAATCGCGTACTCACCCAGCACAACATTTTGGTCCCTAAGCGCCTTGGCTCTTATCTGTTTGTCCACTTGCAAAAGCAGGCGATATATTTCAACTTCGCCATTAATGGAAACATTGCATGATTCCAGTTGCCCTCCGGGATAGCTTGATTCAAAGCAATCCGCTATGTCTTTGTGATAGTCTATGCCTGCATAAATTAGTGAACTGCCAGAATATAAATCTCCACGTGCAACAAAGTTATTTCCAGAAACAACCAGCGATCCCGCAACAACCAATGACAAAATTATTACTCCCACATAAACCGCTTTTGTCAAAAACCACCTTTTTTCTGCGACATCAACAAATTGGTTCCTTCTTCTCGCCTCGTTCAATATTCTTTTGTCTTCGTAAAAAAACATGAAAGTGGGGCCGAGGGCGAGAATTGTTACAATGAAGCCGGGCACTAAAAACACCCCCATTCCATTGAAAAAAACCAGGTGCAGGGCCAATATCCCGACAGTAAGCATCAAAAAGCAAAAAGGTATTATCAGCACAAAAAGCAACTTTTTTTTACCATCAAACAAAGTCAACTTGTTATCTACTAGCGCACCTTCAAATATGGGGCCGTCCCCTGCAATATTTAGTTTCTTCATTTCTGCCTTAACATCGGCAACGCTCTTGTGAGCCAGTTTTCGTTGCTTTCTGCTAAGCAACGCGAGATAAACCACGAAGAGAATTATGCACAGAACTTGAAAATAATCAAGAATTGGTTTGAAGATTTGTCCTTCAAAAAAAATCGAGAACTTACTGATATAATTCCCGTAGATTATACCAAAAAATAATATAAGTCCGATTATTGCTTCCTTGACGCCAAATGCTTTGTTGCCCCCGCCTAATGATTTGGATATAGTATTCCATTCCCCGCTCGATGGAGGATTCCATTTTACAAAGCTGGAGCCACGCCTGGAACGAATCATAGCACAAATAAGCCTTTTTAGAATAAAAGACTATCTTAGATTAGTATTGTTATGCCAATAAGAAGACCAATAAAAAAGGTTGTAGCAAAACCTGCGTCCCTTAAGCCAATGAAACTTGTTCCTGGGTTAAAGCGCAAAATAGTTCCTGACGGCGCGCATTTCTCTGGGAATATCAGATTAGATTTGCGCGGAAAAAAGCTAAAGTTTTAGACTGCCTTAGTTTATGACAAATATTCTTTCGCAAGTGGTGTTTAAATATTTGAAACGACTAGTTTTCTTACGCTTATGAAAAATAACTCGTCGATTGGCATTCACGCACAAGGGACGATTGAATACCTTGTGATAATTGCAGTTATTGTTGTTATCGCGCTTGTGGTTGTCAGTCTTATGACTTCGTTGACAAATCAAGGATCAACCATTTCTTCTACCTCTTCGGACCTAATGACTAAGACAGGCGTTGGCGGAATCAGCATTGTTGATATTGTTGCAGGAAAGGATAAGAATGCCTTGATTGTTTTGAAGAACAATAGCGGCGAAAATTTAACTGTGGAAAAGGTCACTGTGAATGGTGTTGATCATATTTATGACGAGCCCGTTGTGATCGGCGGTCAGACCGGTTTTAGGCTTCAGGACGTAGCATCTTGCGATGGGACCGTAAAAAGTTATACAATAAAAATAACCTATGCGAGTTCGAGCAATTTGAGCAAGCCGGCGGATTTTAAGGAAGTGACTGTTGATTGTGTTGCCGCGGTCTCAAGCTCGTCCTCAAGTTCAGGAACCGTTGTCGAGGAGATTAAAACTCCATTAGCACCCTCCCTGAACACGCCTTATGTTTGGGCATCAAATTACTATGATGCAAACATCACCCAATTGAGCCCCGCTGGAGCCGTGCTGGCCAAATATCCTGTGGGGGGAGGACCATGGGGCGTCGCAGTGGATGCCGATAACAATGCATGGGTGGCAAATGTTTCCGGAGGCACAGTCTCAAAATTAAGCCCCCTAACCGGGCTTGTAGGCAGCTTTTCTTTAGGCCCCGGTGCACAGCCTGTAGCCGTTGCGGTTGACGCAAACAACAACATATGGGTAACGAATGAGGCTGGTGACAACAACATCTTCAAGTTTAATTCTTCAGGAGTTTTGTTAGGCTCCTTCTCTGCAGGAAATGGGCCGCAGGGGATTGCAGTTGATGCCGGCAATAACATATGGGTTGCAAGATGGTACGCAAATAGCGTTTCAAAGTTTAGCTCTTCAGGAGTTTTGTTAGGTTCCTTTCCTGTCGGGTCAGGCCCGTTTGGTGTGGCGGTAGATGCGGACAACAATATTTGGGTGACAAATTTTTATGACAAAAACGTTTCTAAGTTAACTCCGTCAGGAACTCTGCTTGGCAAGTTCTCCGCAGGATCAGGCGCTTTTGGCGGACCTCAAACTGTTGCAGTCGATGCGAACAATAATATTTGGGTGGCGAGTGTAGATGGCAATGTCACAAAGCTAAGCTCTTCAGGCGCTATTTTAGGGATATTCCCTATGACAAGTTCAAAGGCTTATGGGATAGCGGTTGATTCGAACAATAATATTTGGGTCACTGATGCGAACTCCTCCGTCTTCAAGTTGAACACAAGCGGCGCCATCATTGGAACATTCTCTAGCGGTAATGGCCCGAATAGTGTCGGTGACTTTACAGGTTTTGCTCTGCAATACTTTGTTCTTGGCAGAAGATCCTAATTCGGCTGTACATAAACCGTCGCACCCTAATATCCCCCGTATCGTTTTTTCTCATTCCAAAGCACAGGTATTTTTACATCTTCCCCCCAATACCTTTCTTATGCCTGAACTATCTGAGATGCATTGTGAAAAAGATTCGCGTAGATTGTTCGTGCTCGAAGACGAAGACGCCCAAGAACTCTTAAAACAAATATGGCAGTGGAAGCTCGAAGACGACAAACTAATCAAAGACTTCTTCTTCCCGGATTTCGTTTCAGGAATAGCTTTTGTGAACAAAATAGCAATGATAGCCGAGCAAGAGAAATACTCTCCAAAGTTCAAACTTGAACAAAAAAAGGTCGAAGTATCTCTTTGTACTGAAGGTATTGATGGGCTAATAAAGAATGATTTCATTATTGCGGCGAAGATAGATAACTTGGCAAAGAAGTAATAACTACTTTAATATTTTTTCAGCCGCTCTAAAAGTCAAGTGCGAGTTTTCCTTTGTTTCCTTCTTCTTTAGTGCAATAAGTTCTCTAAAGTGCGTCCTCACTTTCTCCGCTCCGTGCGTTCTCACAAGAAGCGCCGCCCCCTCAGGTCGAAAGCGCGTGACAAACTCGGCGGCATCAATCGCGAATCCGCCCTTTGTGTTTTGGCTCATCTTTTCTTTTACAAGTTCGCTCGCCCTCATCACGCCTTTGTGAGCATCGTTCCCCCCAAGTTCCATAATAAATCTCGAAGCATCAATTGGGTGGGTGTTGTAAAGGAACAATCCAGCACTCCTATGCCCGCCCATATCAGAAAAGAGGACGGTATTTTGCATGCCAATTTTGCTTGCGAGCTCGTGCGCATTATTTCGCTCGGTGTGCCTTTCAGTTCCGGCCCACTTGGTAAGCTCTATTGGAAGCGCTCTTTCACGCTTCACAGCAACCGGCGCTGCTCTTTTTGGTGCGGGGGTCATAAATGCAATTCACTGGTCAAGTATAGTAAAAGTATATCTCTTTCTCTTCTCATCATATCTAGTGAGAACATTTCCTTCATGCAAATCCGTGAGCGGAACTTTTCTTGATTGAAGCGTTTTAACAAACCCTTTGTAATCATTCATCACCTTGTTTAGCTTTCTCATGCTTTTCGAATCGCCCTTGGCGCGAAGATCCTCTACGATCCTGCTGAGTTTTCTTCCTTCTGCAAAACTCATTACGCTCACTCCGACAACCCCTCTTCCACTCCTGCTCGCAATTATCTTTGTTTCAGGAGCAATCTCTGCAACCCCATAATACTTAGGGGCATTATGTATGCTTTTGCCGGCTTCGAGTTCCTTTCGTATTTGGCGCATGTGTTCCATCTGTGCAACCGCTGAAACTCCTGAGTGATGTTCCTTTGCGACTAGTGTGGAATCTTCCGCTTTGATAGTGTTTATTGTCGCGTTCCCCCCCTCAGCAAAAGGAAGTTTCTCTCCCTTGAGATATCTTCTCACTAATTGCGGATCGGTTTTTATTATGCCCGCTCCTTCAGGAGTTACAATTACATATCCTCCTTTTTTGAAAAGGTACAATCTGCTTCCGTCCTTGTAAAGTGTTAGTGAAAAGTTAGGTCTTTTGAATTCGCGCACTTCTTTGCTCCAAGGGAACTTCCACCCCATTGCGCCCTTCTTGAGCTCTTTTCCAAGTTGTGCTTGGCTTGCGATCTCTTTCGCCTTGCTCCTCTTCTTGACTTCCGCCTGAGCCATTTCTCTTCTTGCCCTGTGAGCAGACATTGTCACGCTGATTGGGCGCCTTAACATGTTTCCTCTTCTTGCTTGCATATGTAAGTAATTTCTCTTTAGGAGAATTTAATTGTTTGCAGTGAAATAAAAAATGAAAAACAACAAACATTACCCCGTTATGTATAAATTAACTATTTTATTGTGATAATTTTTTTCATACGAACTCTTAAAAAGAAAAGAAAAGTAAATTTATTCATGCCCTTCCCACGAAGAAAACCAAAAGAGTCCTCTGCTCCAGGATTTTTTCCAAGAATGATGATGGGCAGAAGCGTTCTCACAACAATGGGCAAGCCATTCGATCATACTTCTTCAAAAAATAATCCTCAACAACAACTTGATTTGGGAAAAGAATTTAGCGGAAGACAAAAGAAACCGATTACTGATTCCGAGCGCGAGGCCTCAAGAAGGGGCGCAGAGAATGCGAAACGATTCATGGAACAAAACCGCCAAAGAGTGCGCACAAGAAGAGAACGATCCTATCCCGACTATGAGTACTCGGCAGCCAAAGGAATGGTTGAATCAAGACTCGGACTATTAAAGACAAATTCAGCAAGAGCGCTTTATTTGGAAGAACTTTTGAAGTTCGCAAAGAAAAGAGAAAACCTTATCGTCTCGCTTTCCAGAAACGTAGAAGCCGGACTAAGAAAAAGAGGGGCCTCAGAAGGAGCTATGTGGTTCGCCCGCCTTCCCGAAACAGAAAAGAACAGATTGGTGGGAAGAGAACTTGAAGCCGCGATAAAAAACAAGCTTGGCGAAGTTAAGGCAAGAATAAGCGCGCAAAGCGCGCAGAAAAAATCTTCTTTGCTAGTAAGAAATATTGCTGAAAAAGAATTCGTTCCAAGAAAACTAAAAGGCGTTGATCATGGGGCGCTTTTGATGCAAAGAATTCGCTCTAGCCCAGAATACGCGGGAATGAATAATTTCCAAAAAATGAGTTATCTTACAAACATTAAAAGAATCAGATCCGGAGAACTAACCGGAATGGAAGACTACCGTTTGAATCAGGAAATGGGAAAAGTAAAGGCAGAGCTTCAGAAAAACTCAGCCAAAAAGATTATAGTGCAAGGAAAAACAGTGAGTGCGTTACTTGAAGAAGCAAGCCTTGCAGCAAATCCTCATTTAAGAAAAAAGATACTTAGCCGCGCAATCTCACTTTCAAGAAAACAAGGGGTTGCAGTTCCTGCAGAAGCAAATTACATAAAAAAATACGGAAAACTCAAGTCTTCTGAAATTATTGCAATAAGATCCTTTGAGAAGGCCAAACTTGACGGCGATTATCGCTCAGCGATAAACGCAATCAAAGGAACAAGATTCAAGGCAGATGAGGGTGTCGAATATATCCGCTTGCTAGCAAAGCAAGGCACAACCCAAAAGTCGCTAGGAAAAGTAATGCAGGCGATTGAAGCCGCAGAGATGATGGGTTATGAATGGGAATCAAAGAAAATAAGAGCGCAGTACCTTAGGCCCGCTTTAGGCGAACTAGAAAAAGAAGGAAACTATAAGGGCGCAATAAAGCTTGCCGAAAGCATGGGCTCAACTTCAGACATTAGGGTTATCATAAGAAATATAGAATCAAGATACATTTCAGTCCTAGAATCACAGGGCAAAAGAGTGGAAGCCGGATTCTTTGCAGCCGAAAGGGGACAAGCAGAAAAAGCTGAAAAAATTGCAAGATCCCTTGAATTTGTCGGGACAAAGAAAAGCGTATTTGACGCAATGAAGATTCGAAAAAGAATGGCAAAGCTCGGCCTAGCTTGATTTCAAAATAAGATTCCTATTTTTTGCGTCAAGGCATGTAAAGATTTTTTTTCTGACTCTTAAGAGTCCTGTTAACCTTTTTTTGTGAATGCCCTTTTGCGAGCCTTTCAGTTGCAGTGAACCCTGCTTTTTGGAATTTATCTTCTCTGAATCCAAGAAGGCCTAAAGTTGCCTTATCTATTCCAGTTCTCCTAAATTCTTTAAGCAGTTGGGGTCTTGCCAAAGGTTCAACAGTATCAATTCCCCTGACAATATCAGATTCTCTGTATTTTGCAATTAGAAGTTCCCAAACAGAGTATCCTGCTGCAAGCAGTTTTCCTGCATCATAATGATTGTCGTGGAAAAACCTTGCACTTACTCCGGCTTCGCGAAGCTCACTTAATTTGTAGCCACTGCTAAGAAGATTGTATTCGGAAAAACCTGCCATAAGCATTTCTTTTGCGCGCAGTCCGGTGTTTGCAATGTCATGGAATTCATATCCTGCAAGATTTAACAATAGAGGGCTGAACCTCATCCTCCTCAAAGTCTCTGCGGTTGCGCGCGGCTTTAGTTTCCAATCAACCGCATTTTTTACTTCCTTTAATATTTCAGTCAGATCAAATCTGGCGCTTCTTAATGTATCAATGCCATATCCGGCTCTTAGAAGAGTTCTCGGATCCACTTCGCTAAATGTTCTAAGTCTTATTCCAGCGTGATCAAGTTCCTTTGCACGAAAGCCCGCATTCAATAATTCAATCGGGGAATATCCGCTTGCTCTCAGATCGAATGCACTTAGTCCGAGCCTTCTCAATTCGACCGCTTTCACTCCGGATCTTTTTAGTTCACTAGGCTGATATCCTGACGCTACTATTTCATCAAGTCCGAATCCGAGTTTGAGAAGTATCGGCGCTTCAAATCCCATCGATGTTCTGAAGAAGAGTGCGCTATATCCTCTTGCCTTTAGTCTTCCTTTTGTCAATCCATATCTGAAAAAGTAGGTTGCAGGATCCTTAAGGTGCCTTGATTTTTCCACATAGTAGTTTGTGTCGTCTTTTTCAAGTATTGAAACCCATTTTTTCAGGGCCTTAGGATAAGAAGATTTTGGAAGCCTTATCGCCTTATTTACTATCCTCGGTTTTTTTGGTACAGGCGGATCGAACTTATAAACAGGGTAAGCTAGACGCCTTGTTTGGGGGATAGGTCTTGGCATATGTAAATAACTCCTCCGGGGAACTATATTAAACTTCTCTGACAGGCTAATTTCTTTCCCTTGGATAACTAACTTTATTATACTCAGAAACAATTAGTTATATATGCCTCTAAGACACCACGTCGCCCCAAAGGGAATCAAAAGAATTCTGATGTCAAAAGAAGATCTGATGTTTAGGGAGTCAAGATCAAGCATTTGGAGCGAAGGCGCTATTTCAAACGAAGTGTTTCTCAAAAGATTGCATGATTTAAGAAAGCAGACCTCTACTCAGGGCGAAAAATATTTGCCCGCGCTTGAACGAACATTTGCCGAAGTTGCACCTCTTCTTCCAAACGAATTAGTGCTTCGCCTAATGAAGGAGAAGCATTGTGAAAACATTTCCCAGTTGAGCCTTGAACTTTACAAAAATACTATTTTTCTTTCCTCCCCTGTATTTAATGAAGTGAAAATTATGGGCGGGGTAGACCCTGCGGCAGGTGCATTTTATTATGGCGGCGTATCTGTGGTAAGGGTTGGAATAAAGCCATTGCAAAGAATGGTGTTCTATCCTTTGCTTCATGAATGGATCCACAATTTTGATGCTGCCGGCGGAAGAAAAAGGGACACTTCTTCAGCGGAGGCGCTGGCTTATGGAATAGATTTGTTTGTCGGAAGAAGCTTGTCAGGGATAAGCATAAAGAAAAGGAGCATAAGGGTGGGCGACACCCCTCATGACAAAGAATATGCGCGCGGGTTTCACACAGGTAAAATCATAGCAATTCTGGCTTCAGAACTCCAAGGCAAGAGAGGAAAATTTTATGTGGAAAAATTTTTCCATACTTTATTCGACCAGCCAAAAGTGGATATTGCAACAGCAACTGAAATAAAAAATATTCTCATGAAATGACAGTGGATTTGTGATTTGAAATGGTTGACAGCTCAAAGTGGGTGAACAAAAAAGCGTTTCGCGAAAAGTTTCACGGAAAGAAGAACGTGGGGTACGACATCCACGAGCTCACCGATTATTACGAAGCACTTTACGCAGCATACAGAAGCATTATCGCCCAAAGACCAACCGCAATAATCGCTCCCCTAAGAGGCGCCGAACCGCTTGCAAAAACACTAATGCTTTTTGCATCCTATGAACATAAGAGTTCCTTAATGCCGATGTTTTATTATCCTAAGATTGGTCAGATAAGCAAAGGCGTGAAATCATATTTTGTGAACAAGGTCGCTCCTGATTATGCTGCATCTCTTGAGGCTGATGAAAAGAAAGCAGAGATATCAAGGATTGTGGACAGAATCATAACCAGGGCGCATGAATCAAAATCAAGGCAGATGAGAATATTGCTTCTTGACGAAGTTATAGGTGGCGGATCAATAACAACAAGCTTTGGTCTCCTTTCAGAAGTTTTGGCTGAGAAAGAGAGACAGATTTCAAAAGCGTTAGGTCCAAGGGCAAAACCAACCATACTGGGCGGGATGGCGATATCCGATTCAACAAGAGGGAAGTCTCCGTTTTACAATTATCTAAAATCAAGGGGCAAGATAAAAGAGTTTCCTGTGAAGCGTCTTTTTACCACCGATTCGCCAAAGTTTTTGATTGCGCTTAGGGAAATAAGTGATGCAAAGAGAAAGTACTGGCAGCCAAGGCAGTTGCAAGTTGCATTATCCCGAGAAGCCGCAGAAGGACGGATGAACTTAATGTCAGACATCGCCGCATTAAGGGGAAACGGGGTCATGGGCCATGCAAATAGGGAATCGAGGATTAGAAGAATCCCGCGAGGATAAAATCTTCGCTTTTTCCCTAATCTTTCACTTTTTTTTCTTGAAACCCATGTATCCGCGGTGCATATCGCGAGTGGCTTGCAAGTGTGCGCTAAGCATCTCTTTTGCAAGATCAGCCTGTTTTTCAATGGCCTTGTCTGAACTTGTTTTCATCTTCTCGATTAACGCGTCCTGTTTCGTTTTGAGTTCTCTTAGTTTCTTCATTTGAACTATCCTAAAATTAGTTGCATTAGTTAATGTTTGATTTGTTCTCGCTTTTCGCAGATGTTCCTTGTGCGGCATGTTTCCACCTCAAAACTCCTTTTTACTTGAAAGTATTACGCCTTGCTTGGTTAAAATCCTTTGCAAAAAGACCACTGGTGTGCCAGTGCCGCGCCAAGAATGATTAAATACTTGCGAAAACAAAAATAACTCATGAAACAAAAAAAACATTATGTTTATTTGATTGAATGCGCTGATACGACTTATTATTGCGGTTCAAGTAAAGATGTGCAAAAAAGATTTGAGGCGCATTCAAAGAAGCGCGGAGCGAAATATACCAAGTACCGTTTACCCCTAAAATTAGTTTATGTAGAAGAGTGTTGTTCGCTTAAAGAGGCAATGCGGCGCGAGATTGCAATTAAAAGAATGAAAAGAAAACAAAAAGAATTATTGGTTGCATCAGGCAAAACATAACCTGGATTTGCTTTTACTTTCTCAACGTACTTTCAATATCAGTAATGTTTTCGCTAAACTGTTTCCCAAGCACCAATTGATATTCGCACGCGGTGATTCTTGACATTAGTGCGACCCGTTCGCTATGATTGCCCGCCTTTTTCGCTTCGCTTAGTTTCGCCTGGTTTCTTGCTATTTCTTTCTCGAGGGCAAAGAGCGCCTCGCGCTGGGCGTGGAACTGGGTTATCTTGTGGTCAAGCACCTGCCTTTCGGTTGCACCCTTTCTTTTGGCAATTGCCCTTGCTTTAGTTGCTTTCTCTACAGCGCTAAGAAGTCTTTTTTGTGGAGCCATGAAACATTATGCTTCCGGGGGTAATTAAGGTTTTGCTTGAATCTGTGGTGAAGAATGAATCTGCGTGTTTGCGTCCTAAGGGGCGGGCTTATATATTCCTTCAAATATTTCATTTAGCATGGCCGCTTCCGATTTTCGTTCGCCCTCTCGTTCATGCTCAAGCGCACAAGGTGCACGCGGTGCACAGGGCACGATAGAGTACTTGGTGATCATTGCGGTAGTGGTTGTTATAGGGCTTGTCGTTGTTTCTCTGGTCACAACGACTTTCAATTCTCCGGCGCAGCAACTGTCCTCCGTTTCTGCAGGCATCGGCTCCTCTACGGGTCCGATTTCGATTTCCGAATCCGTTCTTGACATTGAAGGTGACGGGCTGATTACTCTCGGCAACAACTCCGGGCAGAATTTGAGCGTTACATCCATCAGCATCGGCGGGGAAGACGTTGTGTATGATTCGACTTACCTTCCAGTGGGCACAGGCACGACTTTTTCTTTGCAAAATGCCGCGGGAAATTGCTCGTGCGTGGGCGCGGTCGGAACTACAAAGACCTGCGAAGTCATCGTCTCTGCCATGTCAGAATACGGGGTGGTGAAGATCTATACTTCAACCGTCACCATTGAATGCGTCCAGGGTGCGCAGCCATCAAACTTATCCGCTGTCGTGCAGCCCTTGCAAGCCGCCTGTGGGGATTCAAATGGCGTCACATTCACTGCGCCCCCGTTAAGCGGCATTTGTTTAGTGGGCTCAGACTCTGGTGTGCTAATTGGGCAATCTTTTTATGACTGGAACTGTTCTGTAGGGACAAGTTTTATTTCTTGTCGCGCGAACAGGCAAAACGGGGTGGGGTCCCTTGCCGATCCAAAAATAATAAACACCCCGCAGGAGATTCAAGACATGAATCTTGGCCTTAACCTGAATTATGTGCTTGGAATGGACATCAACATGTACTCTGCGACTCGGGCAGGGGGCGAACTGTGGAATGGCGGCGCGGGCTTTAAGCCAATTGGGGGTTTGGGAAATCCGTTCTCGGGGAGCTTTGATGGAAATAACAATACCATATCTGGTTTAAGGATAAACATGCCTTCAAGTTATTATGTCGGTTTGTTCGGCGCTTCAGCGGGAAACATTTCTAATCTTGGCTTGATTGATGTTAATGTGACTGGCCGTGATTATGTCGGGGGCTTAGTCGGGGAGCAAACGGGCGGAACAATCTCTGGCTTTTATTCGACCGGGAACGTATATGGCACCAAGTCTCCCGATGGCATGGATGGTTATCGGGTCGGGGGCTTTGTCGGGCGCCAAAATGGAGGGTCAATATCAGGCTCTCATTCAGCCGTAAACGTGTATGGCCAGAGTGGCGTTTATGAAGTTGGGGGCCTAGTCGGGCGCCAAGAGAGCGGGTCAATTTCTAACTCTTATTCGACTGGAAGCGTGTCAGGCTATTATAGTATTGGAGGATTGGTCGGAAATGCGTTTGGGTCTATATCCAACTCTTATGCGACAGGAGGGGTGTCTGGCTGGAGCTATATGGGCGGGCTAGTCGGGAAGCAAGACGGCGGGACAATTTCTAGTTCTTATGCGACAGGAAACATAACTGGGCAGTGGGACCTCGGGGGCTTTGTCGGGACCCAAAATGGTGGGTCAATTTCTAACTCTTATTCGACTGGAAGCGTGTCGGGCTATTATAATATGGGCGGCTTTGTTGGGTCAAATTTTGGGGCGGTCTCTAACTCTTATTCAACGGGAGAAGTATTGCCTCGCGCCGGTTCTTTTAACTTTGGGGGCTTTGTCGGGCAGATTTACCAAGCAGTTCCAGATGCGCCTCCAATTACCCCCGGGACAATTACTAACTCGTTCTGGGACAAGAATACTTCCGGGCAGCAAACCAGCCCGCGCGCGACTGGAAAGACGACCGCTGAGATGAAGACTATTTCTACTTATAGCGGGGCCAGCTGGAACATTGATTCGAATTCAACAAGCATGAATAACGGTTACCCTTTCCTCGGCTGGCAGATTGGAAACTCCGCACATACTTGGTTCATTAACTAGCTCCTACAAAAAGGATGATGCGCAGGGCAACATTTTCATAACAGGTGCATTTTGCAATTATCTTCGCGCATTGCGCGCATCGCTTGCGCGCACAAGATCGTTTGAGTGCTTCAATATCTGCCTTTCGCTGTCCTTGAAGCTCCTCTTCCTGTCAGTCGCAAAAGTCTTGTAATGGTTGAAGAAATATCCTTGCGCAGTATCCTTGATGACCTCAAGCGTGAGAGGAGTCTGAGCGGGGAACTTGAGTCTGCCCATCAGCATAGCTTCTCTAAAGAAAGGAGTGGTAATTATGAGTTTCATTGCATCAGCTTCCTGTCCGTATTTGAAAGATTCGAGCTTTGCGAGCACTTCTCCGCCCTGCCTTGCTCTCCTATCAACCCACTTCATCCTTCCCTGTATCGCGGCAGCGGCGTGCATTTCTTCCACTATCTCAGCGGCGGTGAATTTTTCTATAATAGGCGAATCAATTGCTTTTCCTCTCGAATCATAAATCACTCCGCTTCCCCTGTGCGCGGTAAGGTTTCCTCTGGCGTCAAACACCCTCGCAGGCAATGAGTCCCTGTAATTGTTCTTCACTTCCCACTCTTTCTAGATGGGCATCTTTCCTTTCGGGCCGAAAAGCTCCGCAGGGATGACATACTCCCTAGGCGCCCCGCTCTTTCTTTTTCCGGCACGAATAATTGGCATCAAATCACTGTGAATATTGGCGCTTCGCATCCTTAAAATCCTTTTCGTTGCCTGAATTTATTGGTAATATGTTCAGATGGATGCTTGCCCCGATGGAGGATTACACCGACAACGCTTTTCGCACGCTTTGCTTCAAATACGGCGCGGAACTGACTTTCACGGAGATGGCAAAGATTGACGGCCTCGCGAGGAAAAATAAGGCCACTTTGAACAAGATAAAGATACTCAATAGCACCCCTACAGAAATCCAGTTAGTTCTCGGAAAAGAAGAGATGCTTGAAAAGTTCTTGAAGGATTTTACGCCCACCGACGGGTTCGAAGGATTTAATTTCAATTACGGCTGTCCCGCTCCGGAGATAACAAAACTCGGCAGGGGTTGCGCGATGGTGAAAAGGATAAGCAAAACCAACCGCTTAATTGAAATAGTGAAAAAGTACAATCATTCGGTTTCCATAAAGATGCGCCTCGGAGAGACAGCGTACGAGAAAAAAATGAAGGCTTATCTCAATTTGATAAACAACACAAACCCCGATTATTTCATAGTGCACGCAAGAACTGGGGTAGAAACCTATTCGCACAAATCAGATTTTTCAGTGTTCGCCGAATGCGTTGATACTGGAAAGATAATCATCGCGAACGGGGACATTGATACTAAGGAAAAAACGGATGAGCTAAATAGAATTGGAATTCAAGGTGCGATGATAGGGCGCGCCGCTGTAAGAGATCCTTGCATATTCAACAGATTGATGGGTGCGAGAGAATTGCCTACTATTGAGCAACTAAAAAAAGAATATTCTGACTTTGCCATGCTTTACTCTTCGGATGCACGCCACAAAAAGAACGTGCTGATGAGGATGGGGCAGAACTTTTCTCCAAAAGCCCTTGGGAATGACGCTTAAGATGCCTTCCAGTTATGGGGCCATTTGATCTGAAGAGCATTATTGGCACTGACAAATTCACTGTGCTTGAAGTGGGCGCGAGCATCGGCATTGATTCGCAGAAATTTTTAGCACACAATTATCTTGTAGGGGCATAACTAAATTCCTAGAATGAACATTATATTGAGATAAGATACAAAGCCTTGCTCATGCAAAGCTTTAAATAGAACCAGATTGTTATCTAGTTCATGAAAAAGATTTTGGCGCTTGTTTTGGTTCTTGCGCTAGCGATTGTTTTGGCGGGCTGTACAATTCCCACGGGTCCTGTTCAGACTGGCCCTGTTCAGACAGGTCCTATTCAGCAGCAAACCTGCTTACAGCAAAACGGTTTTTCATGCACAAGTAGTCAAACCTGTAATGGAAACTTGCTAACAGCCACAGATTCATCCAAGTGTTGCTCCGTGGCCTGCGCAATCCCTCTTCAAACATGCTCACAGCAAGGGGGCTCTGTTTGCCCTGCAACGCAGTCATGCGATGGCAATTTCGCTCAGGCAAGCGATGTGAATAACTGTTGTACTACCGGCTGTATTGTGGCAAACAACTTGGCCAACTACAATTGGGCTGACAAGGTAGAACCGCAAATAAGACTGGGCTCTTCCATCGTGCAATATTACTACGCCAATTTGAAAAGCCCCGGGATGGCTTTGGATGATGTTTACTTTCTCTTCAACAACGATTCGAAATTGCCGCAAAGTCTTAGAAATTACAGCGTTAAGTTTACATTGTTGGATAGCAATAACAATGTAGTTTCAGATTACAATGGAAATGGCAAATATCTTTACCAGGGTTGTGTATTGTCTGGTTTTGATTTATATGGGACAAGTCTTTGCGAAGTCGGCATAGATGGGGGCATAAAAACCACGGTGCCCGGAGACTACCTATTGAAAGCGACCTTTTATGATTATACGACCAATGTAACAATCAACTCCATAGAAAAGAAAATTTCTTTTGGTTATTCTGTTCCGCTTGCGCTTGAAGCAACAAAAACCAAAGTAACCTTTGTTGAAAAGCCCCAGGCTACTTTGCGCAACGGTTCGAAAGTCAGTGTTTCAAGTATAAGTGATAATTCAACAAATTTTAAGGTTGGGTATCAATTCACTACAACGGAAAATACTAGTTACCCTATGAGAGCAATGCTTGTAAATGACATAAATGGCGTTTTAAGTGGGGAAATGGACCAGATTTATTCAACTTATCCGAATTCGTCTTTTTATATAGATAAGCTCTTTTATGATTCCAGAGTGCAGAATTGGCTGATAATCTATTTTTACGACAGCGGCTCTAATATTCCTGTCGATTACATTGCAGTAAAAGTCAACTCCTTGCAGTAAAAGCCAGCTCCGCACAAGAATTGTCTCTAAGCGGGCGGGTGTCGGGCTTAGAAGTGTTCTATCAAAACCGCTGTTTTGCGGGATTTGAAGTTATCAGAAAGTGAATGGAAGCGTTGTATTTTGGAAACGTGTCATTGGCGAATAGAAAACTCTTAAACTAGAATTTTCGGGCTTTTTTTAAAGCCCTGGTAACATCAAATTTTTGTCCCTGGTACTCAAGTATCGCCCTGCCACTCGCAGTGTGGTGGATAGTGAATCCTTCATTTGGCAAAGGCATTGTTACCCCAATGTTTGTGAATTTCTTTTTTGTCAAGAACTCAAAGAGCGCCATTATTTGCCAGTCGTGGCCAATGTTCATTATCTGGTAACCCTTAACTCCCATTCCAGCTGCGCGCTGACCAAGAACAACTCTGCTTTTTGCAATATCTTTTGAAATAATTTTAGGCGAAAGGGTGATATCTTTGTAATCTCCATCAATCCAGTTTCTAACCATCTTCGCATTATCTCTTCCAACTTTTGAGTATTCTTCCTGCACTCTTTTCTCGTCCCTGAAAAGATGCTTTCCCATGAGTTCTTCTCTTTCGCCAACTCGCTTTGATCCCAAGTTTCCCTTGGTGCCTTTTGAAAAATACCTCGCCGCGCTTCCGCCCGCTTCATTATGCCCGCGGTACAAATAGTGGGCGGTTTGCTTCGTCCTTATTGAGGGAGAAAAATAGATTTTGAGTGTTCTATCTTTTGGGAGGTTTTTACCAATCTCTCGCGCCTTTATTTTTCCCTGAGGGGTGAGTTTCACCAAGTGATGCCTTACCGCGTTTTTTATGTGCTCGCGTTCGCTATGCCTCTGAAAAGTATTTGTGATGGAAACGACATGTCGTTTGTTTCCAAACGAGATTGTTTTATTTCCTTGCTGTAAGTGGGGCATTGTATCATCTCACATGCTGTCAACTATTGCAAGCCTCAATCTTCCATCTGCATTTATTCCAAGTACGATGATGCTAGTGTTGAACATATTTCTTGCATGGGTGTTGTTGTTGAGAAGACCGCTTATTTCGTCCCTCGCCTGCGCGAGTTTTTTTACAGTGATATTTTTGTTCACCGGGTTTTTGATAAATTTCTTGCATATTTCGATATCTCTTTTTGTGAACTTTTTTCCACCTTGGGTTAATGACCCAGCTGAAGTTATGTAGCTGATAAGATCATTGATTCTCGGCCTTTCAAAATATTCTTGAACCCCTATTGTTTTTTTCATGACTTCGCCGTGAACCTGTACAAGTGAAAAATTCTTTGTCGTTGAACGCATCCGCTTCAAATAATCAATTAGTTCTCGTTCTGCTTTCGCCGCCCTTTCCACTCTTTGCCCTCTTTTTTCTACTAAGTGCTTATTAGGTCCTCTTCCGATTTTCATTTCTTCAGAATTACCTTTAAGTGTTTCGTACGTTTTACCTTCGCCTTTTCCTTTCCTGATGCTTCCAAGAAACGACTGCATCCTTGACGTGAAAGTTTTTAGAAGTCTTTTTCTTCCTCTGGGGCTCATAAAAGAATTAAGCGTTGCGGTGATATTTAATCTGAGGGGTTAAAGGAGTCATTCTTTCTTTTGCATTTCTCTTCGATAGATTTCCCAGTTCGCCCACTGCACAAAAGAGTACGCCTTGATGTAAGGAACATTTGCATCTTTTGAAAGCTCTTCAGCTGCGCGCTGAACCTGTGTCTGAATTTCTTTTCCCATTTGGGTAAATATTTTTTTGTAAGAGTATTCCATAATCCCGAATGTCTGTTCTTGGATTTTGTGCTCTTTCATGAACATTTCTGATGCCTGCTCGTAATTGAGCGGTTGTTTTGATTTTCCCTTGATCACTTTTTCTTTGGCTTTCGCCTGCGCCGCTCTAAGTCTTTGCTTGTTCATTTCAGCCAAGTTGGGCGCTCTCTTTTCAGGCATGAATCTTCTGGTGATCATCTAAGTCCACTTTCCCCTCATTAAGCATTGCGTGCTGCTCGTTTATTACGCTTATTTTGCATGCATCTTCAATATTAACGATGCCTGCTACCATAAATAACGCCTAATTTCATTATTCTTGACTTTGCTTTGGCTTCGATATAGCTCTCAAGTGAGGCTGCCCTCTCAATATGTGTGTTTAGCTCCTTAATATTGGTTTGGGTTATTTCTTGCTTCTTTCGCTTATTTAGCACATTTATCCCACTAGGAACCCTCGCTTCCGCTAAGATCAATGATTTTTAAAAAATCAGGGAGTGCGCCAATACCAACCCCAAGACTTACTGTCTGGCGCAATTCCTATCCACTTTTTTTCAGAGCAATTTAGAATTCGCTTTTTGTGTCGGAAGCCAATTCTATCGAACTAACTCTGTTTCGCACTTACTGTACGATTCTAGTGTTAGTTTCTCTTACCCAATTGGAAAGAGTGTTGTGCTCTGATATCTCCTGGACTATAGCAAGCAATGTCCCACTATAGCTTCTAGCTCTGAATTCGAATTCAGCAGCTTTTGCCGTGTTTACGAAATTCATCCAATCCATATCTGATACACCTATCCATTAACTTGCACACCCCATTTTAATAACTAACTTTAAAAATGTTACTAACTATACATTGTATAGTGAATTAGGATTGCGAATGATATTTTTCGCACCGGTTTGAGATTGGTTTTACAGGCGATTTGAAAGGTTGTGGGTGGTTTTATGGCGAGAGTTTTTGAAAAATCTGATCCTTTGTTAAAGGCCCAAAAATTGGCCGGAAAAAAATTTGATTTACTAATTATCGATTCAATTTCTTCAAGAAAAAATAGAAGCCGATTTAATGAGCTCATAAAAGACATTCCGTCAATAAATCCGCGCATACTTTCTACTCGATTAAAGGATCTTGAACGAAATGGCCTAATTACAAAAAGCTTAGTGCTTGGCACTCCAGTAAAAACAGAGTATGCTCTGACTGATAGTGCTGAAAAGCTCGTTGAGATTATCGACTTGCTAAAAAAATGGGCAGAAAAGCACAAATAGCGTGCAATTTTACTAAAATTCGGCTAAAAATAGTTTGCTTCTTTAGGAAATACTTTATTTCCGAGAAATGTTCTTTATTTCTTGTTTGTTTATGCGAGTTCAATCTCTCTTTGATTTTTGGGGAAAGCTTTATTTACTACATTTACCTTAGTTTGAAAGAGAATTCGCTTTTGCTGATAGGTGATTATTTTGTCGCTTGAACATAAAAACAGGGTTTTTTCAAAACCAAGGAACGCAATGCTTTTTGTACTTGAAGAAATGTTTCTCCTTTCGTTAATACTTTACTTGCTCTATAAGATAGTGGCAATCCAGTTCCTCGATGGTCAAGTGATTTTCTTTTCAGAAATTGCTCCAATCCAAAACGTAATGTGGTTTTGGGGAATGGTAATATTTTTTGTGGTGGTTTATTTCGCCATAGCAAGAAGAGATGCTCTTGTAATGAAGATTCACAGAGATCTTTTTAGCGTTGTTCTTCTGGAATCAAAGCTAAAAATCGTTGGAGCAAACAGGCAGGTTTACGGGCTTTACATTGCCGAGATGGTCTTTGTAGCAATCCTTGCGGTAAGCATCTACCTCTATCTTGACCCTGAAATTAACATAGTTCCCTTTCCCTTCAATTTCATCGGTTTTTTCGCATTCATTTTGGTGAGCTTTTACATGTTCTCCCAAACCAGACAGTTTCGTCAGCAGATGTACGGTCCAAGTTTGATTACTTCAATAATTTTTCCAAAGGAAAAGCTTCACCAAACAAAGCGCGTAACTAACCTCAAAACAGGTTCAATAAGGATTTCTTCAAATAGCCACTACTCCGCGCTCAATCATTTTAGGAAAAAACTCAAAAAGTAGAAGCCGATTTTAAGGTGCTCTTTTTATGGAACTTGAGCGGACAATTTCACTTAAGGAAGCGGTAGTGTACGGCGTAGGCACGATAATTGGCGCCGGGATTTATGCCCTAATAGGTGTCACCGCGGGCATCACAGGCAACGCTTTATGGATGAGTTTTCTTGTAGCGGCAATAATTGCCTTCACCACAGCTTTCTCCTATGTTGAACTCTCTTCAAGATTTCCAAGGTCAAGCGCAGAATCCCTTTATGTATACAAAGCATTTCATAACAAACTTCTCTCGTTCATGAGCGGATACGTTTTCATTTTAATATTCCTTTTTTCAATCTCTGCAGTCGCATGGGGATTTGCTTCATATTTCAAACTGTTTTTGGATCTCCCCGCAGTGCTCTTCGCATTTGGCATCACAGTTCTTTGCGCCACTGTTTCTTATTTGGGTGTACAAAAGAGCGCGAAGCTTGAAGCCGCCCTTACAATTGGTGCAGTGCTAGGCCTTCTGCTAGTGATATTCTTTGGAGCAAGATTTGTCGGAAGCGTTGACCTTTTTACTGGCGTAAATGGCGAAAGCGGGTTCGCATTATTTTGGCCAATAATTTCAGGGGCCTCTCTGATATTCTTCGCCTTCCTTGGATTTGAGGGCCTAGGCG
>ERZ1292640.453-Hain-H43-02um-R1-453-length-33211-cov-9_pt1 | contig 33211 bp, 24 predicted proteins | sample MGYA00564404_ERZ1292640 | MGnify/ENA primary metagenome ERZ1292640 (study PRJEB36523, sample SAMEA6512636) | groundwater metagenome | collected 2019-01-08 | study: AquaDiva: Metagenomics assemblies of 32 groundwater samples | reverse complement strand
TGCTGGCGCACAACCACCCCAGCGGCACGGTGCTGCCTTCGCGCGCCGACGAGGCGCTGACGCAGGCACTCAAGGCCGCGCTGGCGCTGGTCGACGTGCGCGTGCTCGACCACGTGATCGTGGCGCCCGGCCAGGCACTGTCGATGGCAGAGCAAGGACTCGTGTGATGGTCACCGTCAAGTCGCTCGCCGACCTGAAGCAGGTCAAGCAGGCCATCGCAGTGCAGGCCAAGCTGGAAGCCGAACGCCGAGCCGAGCGCGAACGTGCTGCACGCCAAAGCACGGCCGACAAGGACCTGTTCATCAAGGCTGCTGGCGCCGTCCAGCCCTTGACCGACAAGCGCCAGGCGCTATTGAAAAAAGAGCAACCAAAACCCGTCCCGGTGCAGCGCGAGCGCGACGAGCAAGCGGTGCTGGTAGAAGCCATCAGCGACGAGTTCGACGTCAGCACCCTGCTGGATGCCGACGAGCACATGAGCTTTCGCCGCCCCGGCATCGGCCCGGACGTGACGCGCAAGCTGCGCCGCGGCGACTGGGCCATTCAGCGCGAGATCGACCTGCACGGCCTGCGCACCGACGAGGCGCGCAGCGCGCTCGGCCAGTTCATCCGCGACGCCCGCAAGCACGGCATCCGCTGTGTGCGTGTGGTGCACGGCAAGGGCCTGGGCTCACCGGGCAAGACCCCGGTGCTCAAAAGCCGCGTGCACAGCTGGCTGGTGCAGAAGAAGGAAGTGCTGGCCTTTGTGCAGGCCAAACCGGCCGAAGGTGGAGCCGGTGCGCTGATCGTCTTGCTCCAGCCCGCTTGAGGCCGGTGCGCCCGACGCTCAGCGTTCGATCCTCAGCGCCCGCCTTGGGGCAGGCCGCCGGCCATCAAGCGCTTCCTGACTGCACGGTTAGGTCGCCACCTTCTCTGCGTTCGGCAGCATGAAACCGTCGAAGAACGCCGCCAGTGCCTGGTGCGCGTCCAGCGGCAACACGTGGGCAATGTACTGGTCCGGCCGCACCACCACCAAGGCCCCTTGTTGGCGGTTGACGCCGCGCAGCTCGAAGATGTCGGGGCCGTTCTTCAGGTCCGGGCAGAACACCTTTTCGTAGTCACGCAGGCCATGGCGGCCCTTCTGCGGCAGCAGCAACGCGGGCATGGACTCGATGGCCAGCTCGCGGTGACTCTGCTGGAAGATGGCACGCAGGTCGAACACGGCATCCGGGTCCTGGCCCGGGCGGGTGTACTTGCGCACCGGCGAATCCGGCGACTCCTGCAGGAACCGGCACAACGCACGCACGCCGGCCTGGGTGTCCCCAGCGTCGTTCTGGCCGGCAAAGGCGTACAGGCGCCAGCGGCCGTCGGCCTGGTGCACATGGCCCAGCTGCACCCACTTGGCATCGGTGATGCGCACCACCGGCGCGGAATGGAAACGCGTGCCGACCTCGAAGCCCGTGGCCAGCGCCTGGTGGGTGGCATCACCGCAGATCACGGACGGCCGGTATCGGGTGCCCATGCCGGCTGTGAAGCGCAGGTGCTGCTCGAAATATTTCTGGAATTCCTTGGGATCCACGCCGCCGGCGCCGCCGTCAGCCGGCTTGTCGCTGATCATCTTGGCCCACTCGCGGTCGAAGTCGATCAGCATCTGGCCCATCACCTGGCGCTCGGCCGAATAGGTGTGCAGCAGCGCCGGCGTGCACTGCTGGCGCAACACCGCAGCCAGCTTCCAGCCCAGGTTGAAGGTGTCCTGCATCGAGAAGTTCATGCCCTGGCCGGCCTTGGGGCTGTGGGTGTGGCAGGCATCGCCGGCAATGAAAACGCGCGGCAGGCGCGCGGGCATCTCGGCCACCGGCACCTCGTCGTACTTGTCGCAGATGCGCTGGCCGATCTCGTACACCGACCACCACGGCACCTCTTTCACGTCCAGCGTGTAGGGGTGCAGGATGCGCTGCGCCGTGGCGATGAGCTGGTCCACCGTGATGTTGCGCTGGGCCACGCGCTCGTCTTCGCCCAGCTTGTCCATCTCCACATACAGCCGCACCAGGTAGCCGCCCTCGCGCGGAATGATCAGCAGGTTGCCGCCATTGGCGGACTGGATGGCCACCTTGTGGCGCACATCCGGAAAATCGGTCACGGCCAGCACGTCCATCACGCCCCAGGCCTGGTTGGCGGCATCGCCGACCAGCTCGCGGCCGATGGACTTGCGCACCGCGCTGCGGGCGCCGTCGCAACCCACCACGTAACGCGCCTTCACCGTTTCCACCTGGCCGGCGTGCGCGGCATCGGTACGCTCCAAGCGCACCGTCACGGGGTAGTCTTTTGCGGCAGCGTCCACCGTCACGTCGAGCAGCTTGCGCGCGTAGTGCGGCTCCAGCCGGCTGGGCGAATGGCGCATGCTCTCCAGGTAGAAGTCATGCACACGCGCCTGGTTCAGCACCACGTGCGGGAACTCCGACAGGCCGTCCTCCGTGTCCTGCACACGGCCGTGGCGGATGATGTTCTGCGGGTTCTTCTCGTCCGGCTTCCAGAACGTGACTTCGTTGATCCAGCAGGCCTCTTTCATCACGCGCTCGGCGAAGTTGAAGGCCTCGAACATCTCCATGGTCCGGCAGGCAATACCGTCGGCCTGGCCCAGCTGCAGCGGGCCGTCCTTCTGCTCCACGATGGCGGTTCGGATGTCGGGAAAGGCGGCCAGCTGGGCGGCCAGGGTCAGGCCGGCCGGACCGCAGCCCACGATGAGCACATCGACCTGTGCCGACACACCATCCGTGTGCGGATGCGCCTGGGCATGGGCAGACGGGGCGGCAATGTGCGGGTCGCCGGGGCGAAAGCCGTTGAGGTGAAATTGCATCTTTGTTCCTTTCGTCGATGGGTGACCCGGCCGGACTGTCGAGGCGTCCCGCTGGACGCAATCGCCATCTCCAGCAATTTAAAACGTATGCATATGATATGTATACGTTTTATTTTGTCAAGCCACGATCACCTGGGGCCCCTTGGCCCTGGAAGATCCTGGTTTCAAGGGTCGGACGGATGCAAACGGCTCATTCGCCGGGAGCCGTGCCGCCGATGTCGGCGTGCTTCTCGACCAGCACGCCCATCATGCGCATGAATTCCTTGCGTTCGGGCATCGAGAGGGGTTCCAGCATACGGTCTTGCGCATGCAGCATGCGGGGAATGACATTCTTCAGGCTCTGCAGGCCTTCGGCCGTCGGGCTGATCAGCCGGACCCGGCGATCCTGCGGACTCACGCTTCGCACGACCAGACCACGGGACTCCAGGCGGTCGATCACCCCTCCGATGGTGGCGGCGTCATACAGGATGGTCTGTGCCAGCGTCTTCTGGTCAATCCCCGGCTGTCTGCAGATGGTGTGCAAGGCGACATACTGAACCGGCGTCAGGCCGAGTTCAGCCACTTCCTCATTGAAGAAAGCCACCGCCAGCTGCTGGAAGCGACGTGCGAAATGTCCAGGCAGTGATTTCGGATCCAGGCGTTTCCACTTTTCGCTCATGTGCAGACTCTCAGACGGTTTTCGATTCTAGGCCACGCCTGCACCCAAGCGCAGGCCAGCGAGCGGCCGGCAGCTGCCATGCGTCGCGCAGGACAGAAGCGCACTTCGTCACCCCGGCGTGTTGCGCATCCAGTCCGCCGTCCCGAAGAACGACTCGCGCAAGCGCGCGCGCAGCGCCTCATCGATGCCCACCTCGCCCATGGCCTGGTCCATGCAGGCCAGCCACTGGTCGCGCTCCTTGATGCCGATCTTGAACGGCATATGGCGCGCGCGCAGGCGCGGGTGGCCGAAGCGTTCGATGTAGTGCTGCGGGCCGCCAAGCCAGCCGCAGAGGAACCAGAACAGCTTTTCACGTGCGCTGGCCAAGTCGCTGCCATGCGAGGCGCGCAGCTCCTGGTAGCCCGGCTCCAGGTCCATCAGGTCGTAGAAACGCTCCACCAGCGCCTTCACGCGTGCTTCGCCGCCGATCCAGTCAAAGGCACTGGCCGCTTCCGTCTTCTCTTCTGTATTCATGCTCAAAATGGCATCCAGCCCTTGATAACTATGCGCAAGTAGCTATCAAATCAATAGCAAATCAAATTCAACTCATTGTGCCGCACGGCGCAGCGTCTCGACCACCGGCCGGCGCAGCACGTCGCGCAGGCCCCACCAACCAGCCACCAGCGCCAGCACGGCACCGGCCATGGCACCGAGCAGCGGCACGAGCCAGGACACCGACCAGTCGAACTCGAAGACAAAGCGCGCCAACGCCCAGCCCACCGCCGCGGCCACCCCGGAGGCCAGCAAGCCGGCCAGCAGACCGACGCCCAGCAGTTCGGCACGCTGCACCTGGCGCAGCAGGCCGGCACTGGCACCGACGGCGCGCATGATGGCAAACTCGCGCGCCCGCTCCTCGCGTGTGGCCGTCACCGCTGCCAGCAGCACCACCAGACCGGCGGCGAGCGTGAAGCCAAAGAGAAATTCCACCGCGCGGCTCACCTGGTCGAGCACGCGCTGCACCTGCAGCAAGGTGGTGCTCATGTCCACCAGCGTGATGTTGGGGAAGCGTCGCACCAGTGCGTTGTCGAAACCTGCGGTGGCTGGGGCACGGAAGGCGCTCATGTAGGTGCCGGGCACCTCGGGCATGCGACTGACCGGGTAGATGGCAAAGAAATTGGCGCGCATCGAACCCCAGTCCACCTTGCGCAGCGAGGTGATGGTCGATTCGGTCGGCACGCCGGCCATGTCGAAGCGCAGGCGGTCGCCCAGCTTCAGGCCCAGCGTCTTGGCAATGCCTTCCTCCATGCTGATGGCACCCGCTTCTTCGGCCGTCCACTGCCCGGCCACTACCGGGTTGTGCGGCGGCAAGGCGGCACTGTGCGACAGGTTGAACTCGCGGTCCAGCAGCCGGCGCGCCCGGTCTTCGGCGTAGTCTTCCGGTTTCACGTCGCGGCCATTCACCGCCACCAGCCGGCCGCGGATCATCGGGTACCAGTCGTAGCCGCTGACGCCAGCCTGCGTCAGGGCCTGCTGGAACGCCTCGCTCTGCTCGGGCTGGACGTTGATGACAAAGCGGTTGGGCGCATCGGCCGGCGTGGTCTGGCGCCAGCCGGCAATCAGGTCGGTGCGCAGCAGCACCAGCAGCACCAGCGCCAGCAGGCCCACCGCCAGGCTGCTGACCTGCACCACGGTATAGGCCGGGCGCGCCGCGATCTGGCGCGTCGCCAGCACCAGCCAGCGCGGCGCACGGGCCTCGTTGACCAGACGGCGCAGCAACCACACGGCCAGCCAGCTGGCCGCAGCAAACAGTGCCACCGCAGCGGCAAACCCACCCACCGCAATCAGCCCGAGCTTGAGGTCGCTGCTCACAGCCAGCAGCAAGGCGGCAAAACCGGCGACGCCGAGCGCCAGCACCCCCAGCGAGGCCGGCCGCAGGTTGCCGACATCGCGCCGCATCACCCGCAGTGCCGGCACCTGCGCCAGCTGCAGCACCGGTGGCAAGCCGAAGGCCAGCAGCAATGTCAGCCCCATGCCCAGGCCGAACAGCACCGGCCACACACCGGCGGCCGGCAGCGCGGTTTCCACCAGGCCGGCCAGCAGCAGGACAAACACATGGTGCACCGCATAGCCCAGCAACACGCCCAGGCTGCTGGCCGCCAGGCCAGCCAAGACGAATTCGAAGGTGTAGCTCCTGGCGATGGTGGCGTGACGCAAGCCCAGCACGCGCAGCATGGCGCAGTCGTCCAGGTGGTTGCTGGCAAAGCCGCGTGCGGCCAGTGCCACGGCCACCGCACTGAGCAGCGCCGCCAGCAGCGCCACCAGGTTGAGGAATTTCTCGGCCCGGTCCAGCGTCTGCCCCATCTCGGGCCGGCCGCCCTGCAGCGACTCGACACGCAGGCCGCGCAGGCCACGTTGGGCAATTTCGTCCGTGGCCCACGTCACATAGCGTGCCACCGTGCGGTCGGCACCGGCCACGGCCAGCCGGTAGCTGACGCGGCTGGCCGGCTGGATCAGCCCGGTGGCGGCGATATCGGCCTGCCCGATCATGGCGCGCGGCGCGAAGTTGACGAAACCGGCGCCGCGGTCGGGCTCCAGCACGATGACGCGCGCAATGCGGAAACTGCGCTCGCCCAGCAACAAGGCATCGCCCGCCTGCAAGCCGAGCGCCTCCAGCAAGGCCGCGTCGACCCAGACCTCGCCCGGCGCCGGAATGTTGTCCGTCTTCTGGCCTGGTGCGGCCGGGTCGTTGGCCACGGTCAGCCGCCCGCGCAACGGGTAGCCGTCTTCCACCGCCTTCAGCGCCACCAGCCGGCTGCCCCCACCGCGCGCATCTTCCGCACGCGCCATGGTGGGAAAGTTCAACGATGTCGACACCGACAGCCCCAGAGCGCGCGCCTGCGCGACAAAGGCTTGCGGTGCCGGGTTGTCGCTGGCCACCACGGCGTCGCCGCCGAGCAACTGGCGTGCGTCGCGCTGCAGGCCCCCCTTGAGCCGGTCGGCAAAGAAACCCACGGCCGTGAGGGCGGCCACCGCCAGCGTGACCGCCAGCAGCAGCAGGCGCAATTCGCCGGAGCGCAGATCGCGCCACAGGGTGCGCCAGCCGAGTTGCCAGAAGGTGATGCTCATGCGAGTAGCTTAGGGGATTTCAAGAGTCCTGTTGCGGCACAGGACAACTGTCCCTTCGGCGCGTCAACTGCCTCCCCCAAACGACATGCCGGTGGCCGGATCAGAAGTCCATGACCATGGCCAGATTCAGGTGGCGTCCGGGCTGGGTGTAGGCGTCCACAACGACCGGGTTGGCGTTGGATGCCAGCCCCTGAACATCTGACCAGTTCCAGTATTTACGGTCCGTCAGGTTGATGACGGCGAAGTTCAGGCGCACATCCTTGCGAATGCGCCATTGGCCGCTCAGGTCCAGCGTGGCCGCGGCTGGCGCCAGAAACTGCAATTGCGTCGTCGACTTGGGGATGAACGCGCTGTCGAGATCATTCAGCTTCTTTTCTTCCCGGTAAATCGCATCCAGCCGCAGTTCCCACGTCGGGGTTCTGTATCTGAGGCCGGCCGCGAATTTGGCCGGTTCGATGTAATTGAGGGGTAGTCCCGTGGTGTCGTCGCTGCCGCGGGTCGAGCCGTAACTGAATGGTGAGCTCAGCTCTCCGCCAGCGAACCGGCCCCAGTGGTAACTGCCCCGGATTTCGAAGCCGGAGATCGTGGCCTTGTCGATGTTGACCGTCTGGAAGCGTGTCTTGTTGGTCACCGAGGCGGGCAAGCCGTTGGCGGTCCCCAGGTCCTTCTTCTCGACAATCAGGTTGGTGTAGACCCCGGTGAAGACGGCGACATCCAGCGTGAGCCGATCCAGACGGGCGCGCATCCCGACTTCAAGATTGCGGCTCTCCTCCTGCTTGAGGTCCGGATTGGGCAGCAGCGTTGCGGTCGAGACCTCCAGGGCACTGTTGACCTGTTGCCCCTCGGGCGCCCGGAATCCCGTGGCATAGCTGCCGTACACGGACCACTGCGGATTGGCACGAAACATCACTCCCAGCTTGGGCGACAGGGCCGAGCCCGACAGGGATTTGCCGGGCGCCGTGGCAATCCCGGGGAAATAGCCGTCCTGGCTCAGGACATTCAGCGCGAACTGGTCGTACCGTACGCCTGGCGTGACGCTCCAGTTGTCACTGATCAACTCGCTTTGCACATAGGCCGCCTGGCTGGTATCCCGGGTGTCAGGAAAATAGCGTCTGGCGGAGAAGGTGGGCAAAGGTGAGGGATCCCTTCCATCGGCGAGACTGGAGATGTCGGTACTCACATAGTCCACGCCGTAGGTCAGCTTGTGAGACCACCGGGGCGACAGGGTGAACAGCTTGTCGGCCTGCACGCTCCCCTGCACGGCGCGTTCGTCATAGGTCGTTCGCCGGATGCGCTTGCCGTCATTGGCAAAGGAGGTCAGCAAACGCGTTTGGCCATCGTCCAACGCGCTGCTGTTCTGGGATGTGAGAACAAGCTGCAGATGATCCGCCAGTTCACTGTTCAACCAGAACCAGCCCTGCCACGTGACACGATCCCGGTCCATCCCCTTGCTGGATGACTCGCCAATGACGGCAGCGGCATTGGCGGCTGTTTTTGCGGTCGCACTCAAGGTGGCGTAGTTCAGAGGCAGCGCGACGGGGTTCTTGACGCGGCTGGACAACAGCTCCACCTCTGTCGCCTTGCGCACATGCTCCAGGGTGACGGTGTGCCGCTGCGTCGATTCGGGACGCAACACCAGCTTGGCCAGCAGCGCCTCGTGGTTGCTGGTCTGGGTGTTGGGCGTGGTTCGATCCACGTTGGCAGCGTCATTGCTGCCCATATTGCCCAATGCATTCGCACGGGTATGGGTGCCTGTCAGAGACCATTCCAGCACATCACTGGCCCGGGCCGCGACCGTCCCGCCGACGGTTGCACCCTGATCATCGCCACTGTAGCCAACCCATGCCTTGCCTCCGACACTTTTGGGAGAGCCATCGGCTTGCATCAAATAATCTGCCGGATCCAGGGTGATGAAGTTCACCAGGCCCGCCAGCCCGTCCGAGCCATACAGCACGGAGGACGGCCCGTGGACGATCTCGATGCGCTTGAGCAGGCCCACCGCCACCGTGTCCCGCCCGAACGCGTTGCTGCCATTGATGTAGCTTCGGGGCAGACGTACACCGTCAACCAGCATCACCACCCGGTTGCCGCCCTGCCCCCGGATGGTGAAGCCGGCATTGGCATCCGCGCCCACGGAGTTTCCCCTGCCGGTGACGCCGAAACGCGCTGGCGCGCGCTTCACCGAGACATTGGGCAGGCTCTTGACGGCATCCCGGATATCGCCCACCTGACCGGCCTCAAGCGCCTGCGAATCCAGAACGTCCACCGTCAAGGGCAAGTCATCCACGTCCTGCTCACTGCGGGAAGCACTGATGATGACCGGACGCAGGCTGGGGGTGTCGATCTCGGACGATTGCAGTGCCTGCGCTTGCGCCTGCGCCATGAAGCTCCATGCAATGAGCAGGCCTTTGACGATGTGCCAACCGGGACAGGCGCCGCAAGACGCAGGCATGGAAGCTTTTTTCATTGGCAGTCGGTTTGATATGGAACGGCTATCAAGACGAGCTCTCCGGGAAATCCCAAGAAGCATGCACAGCAGTCTAGGAGCCGGTTTCCGACTCAAGTTTGACCAATATCAAGATATGGATCACGATTGGAAGCCGACCGCAACAAAGGAGACTTTGTCGTGCATCTTTGTCATAAGTCAAAGATGGTGTGAACGGGTTGGCGCACGATGTCCATGTCTTTCCCGTTGCATGAACTGATCTGCGGCATGCAGCGGGCAGGTTCTGTGCAAGCGGGGCTTGGACCTTTTATGCCGCAGACAACAAGGAGTTCGTCAATGAAAATACGAAAGCTCAGGCATGTGGCAGCGCTGGTGTTGGCAACGCTGGCGGTTTCTTCGTTCGCGGAGGACAAAAAAGGTGTCACAGCGCCGGAAATGAATTACCAGGCAGGTTCGTCTCCACTGGTGAACGAACCCATGGTGCAGAGCACCAATCCCAAAGCGCCGCCGATGACGCAGGCCGAATTTGATGTGGCGCGCAAGATCTACTTTGAGCGCTGCGCGGGTTGCCACGGTGTGCTGCGCAAGGGCGCCACGGGCAAGCCGCTGACGCCCGACCTGACCGTCTCCAAAGGGACGGACTACCTCAAGATCTTCATCGCTTACGGCTCCCCCGCCGGCATGCCGAACTGGCAGACCTCGGGCGAGATGAGCGAAAAAGAAGTGGACCTGATGGCCCGCTACATCCAGCATGATCCTCCGCAACCGCCCGAGTTCGGCATGGCGGAGATGAAGAAGACCTGGAAGGTCATCATCCCGCCGGCACAGCGTCCGACGAAGAAGATGAACAACTACAACATCAGCAACATCTTCTCGACCACGCTGCGTGACACGGGCGAAGTGGCGCTGATCGATGGCGACACCAAGAAGATCATCAACATCGTCAAGACCGGCTATGCGGTGCACATCTCGCGCCTGTCGGCATCGGGGCGTTACCTGTTCGTGATCGGCCGCGACGCCAAGATCAACATGATCGACCTGTGGATGGAAAAGCCCGACAACGTGGCCGAGATTCGCGTTGGTCTGGAAGCCCGTTCCGTCGAGACGTCCAAGTACAAGGGCTTCGAGGACAAGCTCGCGATTGCCGGCAGCTACTGGCCACCCCAGTTCACACTGATGAACGGCGACACGCTGGAGCCGCTCAAGATCGTGGGTACCCGCGGCATGACGGTGGACAAGCAGGAATACCACCCGGAGCCTCGCGTGGCCTCCATCGTCGGTTCGCACTTCAAGCCTGAGTTCGTGGTGAACGTGAAGGAAACCGGCAAGACCCTGCTGGTGGACTACCGCAACATCGATGCGCTCAAGATCACGGAGATCGGCACCGCCCTTTTCCTCCACGACGGCGGGCTGGACTCCACCAAGCGCTATTTCATGGTGGCTGCCAACCAGAGCAACAAGATCGCCGCGGTGGACCTGAAGGAAGGCAAGCTGACCAAACTGATCGACGTCGGCAAGATTCCCCACCCCGGCCGCGGCGCCAACTTCATCCACCCGAAGTTCGGACCCGTCTGGGCCACCGGCCACCTGGGCGATGAGACGATCTCGCTGATCGGCACCGACCCGGTGAAGCACAAGCAGTACGCTTTCAAGGAAGTGGCCAAGCTGACTGGTCCTGGCGGCGGCGCGCTCTTCATCAAGAGCCACCCGAAATCGAAGAACCTCTGGTCGGATGCCCCGTTGAACCCGGATCCGAAGATCTCGCAGTCGATCGTGGTGTATGACATCAACAACCTCGACAAGGGTTACAAGGTGCTGCCGATCGCCGAGTGGGCGGACCTGAAGGACGATGGTGCCAAGCGCGTCGTGCAGCCGGAGTACAACAAGGCCGGTGACGAGGTGTGGTTCTCGGTCTGGTCGGCCAAGAACAAGGAAAGCGCCTTGGTGGTGGTGGACGACAAGACCCTGAAGCTCAAGGCGGTGATCAAGGACCCGCTCCTGATCACCCCCACGGGCCACTTCAACGTGCACAACACCCAGCACGACGTGTATTAACCGGTGCCAGGCAAGTGCGGCCCCTTGACGGCGGCACTTGCCTTGGCAGCAGATGCTCTCTCCTGGAGTTGAAATCATGAAATCTCTTTACCTTCTCCCGGCGCTTGCGTTGGCGTTCGGCGTTCAAGCCGCCACGCCCGAAGAAGCCATGAACAAGGCGGGCTGCATGGCCTGCCATGCCAAGGACAAGAAGCTGGTGGGCCCTTCTTTCAAGGATATTGCTGCCAAGTACAAGGGCCAGGATGCGGTGGCCAAGCTGGTGGACAAAGTGCGCAAGGGCGGTGCCGGCTCCTTTGGCCCCATTCCCATGTCACCCAATGGAGCGGACAAGATCAACGATGCCGATCTGAAAGCTGCCGTGACGTTCATCCTCAAGTCGTGAGCGAACCTCCACTTGCCAGGCCGCTTCGGCGGCCGGCGCTGGGTGGGCTTGGGCCCACCCTTTTTTTATGGGCGGCCTGCCTGCTCACCCCCTTAGCAACGTGGGCACAGACCCCTTGGCGTGAAGTTGATCGGCAACCTCGACCCGAACAGGGTTGGTGCGAGCGGACGTCCGCGCTCCCGGCCAGCGGCGCGCTGGTTGCGGTGGTACAGGACGCCGGGCACCAGCTGCTCTTGCTTGACGCCGTCCAGGGCGCCACGCACAGCCACTGCCACTTGCCTGTGGCACTGCAAGGCGCACCGCAACCCAGCCCGGACGGACGCTGGCTTTACTGGGCCGCGAATGATGGCTGGGTGTTGCGCTTCGACCTTCAGGCCGGCAACGCCGTCCTGCGTGCGCGCACGGGCCTGGTGCTGCAAAGCCTGGCTCTGTCGCACGATGGCCGCTGGCTCATGGCCGGGCATGCGATGCCCCACACCGCCGTGCTGCTGGATGCCAACTTGCTCAGGGTGAAGCACTACCCCGTGCAGGCCTTGTCGGGCGACAACAGTTCCGCCGCGGCCCATGTGGCGACGGCATCGGCACGCAACAGCTTCGTCCTGACCTTCACGTCCTTGCCGGAGGTGTGGGAGATCTCCTACAACCCTGGCGCAGAACCCATTTTTGACGGACTGGTACACGACTACCGAATGGGCGAGGCCATTGCCAGCGCAGGTTTTCTGGGCGTGCGCCGTACCCCCTTGCCGCAAGCCCGGACATTCATCCAGGCGGACGCCAGCATGCGTCATGTGCTGCTGGCAGCGCCCCCCGACATCCCGTCGGCTGATGACACGGAAGTACTGAACCTGGATATCCGCAGACGCATCAGCTCGCTGGCGTTGCCGCAGCGCCCCTTGCCTAACGCGGGTGCATCACTCACCATGCAGGGCAAGCCCTGGATCGCGCTCGTCACCGGCCTGGAAGGGAGTGTGGTACTGCTTGATGCCAGCCACTGGCATACCGAGACTCGACGCCTGGAGCACTTGCGTGGCGTTGCCAGCGTGCGAACCCACGCTGCAACGCCTTGGCTCTGGATCAGCCACGCTGCCCAAAGCGGAAGGGATGGCACATTGCTGCTGGTCGACCCTGTCAGCGGACGCCCGGTACACACCCTGCGCGCACCGGGCAGCATGTGGTTTCCGGTGCATTTCAGTGCCGATGGCCGCTACGCCGTGCTGAGTACACAAGGTACGCCCGGTAGCGTACGGCTGGTGGACAGCCGCACTTTGCACACCGAGTGGCAACTTTCCTTGCCGGCGATCAACGGCGCTTACTTCATCCCGGTCTCAGCCGCCCGTCAACAGAACAACGGGACCAGAGACAACTAAACAACCGCGCGCAGCTTCGCCCCGGCCAGTTCCGGCTGGAGCTGCAGCCGTCTGGCGCCGGTGTAGCACAGGAAGTGCTTGTTGGTCGCACGCCCAATGGTGCACAGACCAACGCGTTCTGCCACCGTATGCCCCATCTGCGTGATGCCGCTGCGCGAGACCACAATCGGAATGCCCATCTGCGCCGACTTGATCACCATCTCGCTGGTCAGGCGCCCGGTGGTGTAGAACACCTTGTCCGCCCCGCCCATGGGCTGATAGGAAGAAGGCTTGAGCGCCGACGGGCCGCCCCTAGGCGCGAAGGCCCCCTCGGGGGGCAGCGAGGACACGTCAGTGCCGAGCGTGGGGGCCTCATTCTGCAACCACATCCAGCCGGCGATGGTGTCGATGGCATTGTGGCGGCCGACGTCTTCGACGAACAGCAGCATCTCCTCGCCGCGGAACAACGCACAGCCATGGACCGATCCGGCCGACTTGTAGGTGCTTTCCTTCAGGCGGATGGCGTTGACGATGCCATACAGCTGGCCTTGCGTCAGCATGGCCTCCGGCAGCACGATGCTGTCGACCTCGTCCATCAGGTCGCCGAACACGCTGCCCTGGCCGCAGCCGGTAGTAACCACCCGCTTGGCCGTGCGCTGCTCGACATCGGCAATGCCCTCGCGCGTCTTGACGGCGGCGGCGCCGACCTCCCAGTCTACCGTGATGGATTCGATTTCCTGCACCGAGCGCACCAGGCGCTGGTTGCGCAGGAAGCCGAGCACCAGCAGTTCAGGATGGGCGCCCAGCGTCATGAGCGTGACCAGCTCGCGCTTGTCCACGTACACAGTCAACGCACGCTCCGCCGGGATGGACACGGTGGTGGTCTCGCCGAATTCATTGACGGCCGTAACCTCGCGCGTCAGCGGCGCGCTGGCCCGGGTCAGCTCAGGCAGGGAGAAGGTACTCATAGCGACACAGTACAACAAAAAGGGCCGGGGCTGTACAGCCCGGGCCCATGACCACGAAGCCTGACTGGCGTCAGGATTTCTTTTTCTTCTTGTCTGCCGCCGGTGCAGCTGGTGCGGGGGTCGCAGCCGGCGTGGCGCCCGCAGGCGTGTAGACAAAGGGCCCCGGGTCGGCACACGGCGGCGTGGCAGCCGCGGCCTTGGCGGACTTGTTGTTCTTACGGTAGTGGGCTGCTGCCTTGTCCTGCGACTTGCACAGCAGGTAGCCGTCGACCTTGCCGCCATGGGCCGTCTTGGCAGCCGCCTCGGCGGCCTTGGCCTTGGCTTCGTCACTCGGAGGGGGCAGCTTGGCCAGCGCCGACACGGCAAGCGCACAACCCAGAACAAAAACAGCAATCGATTTCATGTGAGCCTCTTTCTCGTGTTTAGGTTCTGTTCACACTCTTTTTGCAAGTGCGAACAGGCCCTAGGCTTGAACAGTCGGAGCAGGCGCCGCCTCGGCGCTGCGCTGGGCCGGGATCTTGCCGGCCTGGATGTCGTCGTACCAGAGCTCATGGTGCTCCTTGGCCCAGGTCTCGTCGACGTAGCCGGTCTTCATGGCGTCATAGGCGCCAGCCATGCCGAGAGTACCCATGTAGATGTGGCCCATGAACATGGCCATCATCAACACGGTGGCCACGGCATGCACCATGTGGCTGAGCTGCATGGTGCTGCGCTCGTAGACCAGGCCCGGAATCAGCTTGTCGAGCATCAGCCCCGAGCCGACCACGATCAGGCCCAGCAGGAACACACCGCCCCAGAACAGCACCTTCTCACCAGCGTTGAAGCGGTGCGAAGGGATCTCGTGCTCGCCCAGCAGGCCACCGCCCTTGACGAGCCAGGTGATGTCTTCCTTGCGCGGCAGGTTGTCACGCACGAAGGTGATGATCACGATCACCAGCGAAACGGCGAACACCGGGCCAGCAAAGTTGTGCGCGTTCTTCAGCACATAGGTCAGCCAGCCGAACAGCGTGCCGCCGATGATGGGATGCAGGAAGAACTTGCCGAAGGCCATCACGATGCCGGAGACGGCCAGGATGGTGAAGGCAATCGCATTGGCCCAGTGTGCCGAGCGTTCGAAGGGGGTGAAGCGCTCAATCTTGCGGCCAGTCGCCGCCCCGTGCAACTGCAAAGTACCCTTGCGCCAGTAGAACAGGGCAATGGCGCCCAGCACGATCAGCAGCAAGGCACCGCCGTAAGGGATGAGCCAGTTGTTGCGCACCTGGCGCCAGGCTTCGCCGGCATTGGTGAACATTGAGCCCGGGTACTGCACAAAAGGCTGGATCAGGTTGCCGGCCTCAGGCGCCTGACTCTTGGGCAGGCTGCTGTAGCCGGTGACACCGGCGCCAACCTGCCGCCACATCGGCGCGTTGTTGCCGGGCTGGACCTTGGCCCGCTCGGCATTGCTCTGTTGGGCGTAGCCGGGGTCCGAACTGGCATCCGGCCTGACATCCATGATGTTCTGGCTCTGGATGCCGCCGGTCCCGGCGGGCGCCGTGGGTTTGTCCTGCGCCAGGACCAGGTTGCCCCAGCCCAGGGCCATCAGCAGGACAGCAGCAAGCGCTTTTTTCATGAGGGCCATCCCGTCTCAGTTGGTCTTGGTGTATTCGTTCTGGCTGTTCTGTCCGCGCGCCTTCAGGTGCGACTCCCAGCTCGCCTTGTCACCGGGCTTCCAGCCGGCATCGACATACGGCTTGCCGGTCCCACTGTAGGGCGAAGCATCCTGCTTGGCGCCGCCAATCGTCTGCGGCTTGTCACCACAGGCGACCAGCAGGGTCACGGCGGCAATCAACATCAGCGTTTTTTTCATGACTTCGCTCCTTTGGCAGGTGCCGCGGGGTCCGGTTGACCGGCCTGGCGCGAACCGTAAGCGGTGCCCCAGCCCCAGACTTCAGCGCCCTTGCCGCGCTTGAGCACGCGGTTGCGGAAGATGTCGGCCACCATGTCGCCGTCACCGGCGAGCAGCGCCTTGGTCGAGCACATTTCGGCACAGGCCGGCAGCTTGCCCTCGGCCAGGCGGTTGCGGCCATATTTTTCGAACTCGGCCTGGCTGCCGTTGGCCTCGGGGCCGCCGGCGCAGAAGGTGCACTTGTCCATCTTGCCGCGCACCCCGAAGGTGCCCTGCGAGGGGAACTGCGGCGCGCCGAACGGGCAGGCATAGGAGCAGTAGCCGCAGCCGATGCAGATGTCCTTGTCGTGCAGCACCACGCCTTCGTCGGTGCGGTAGAAGCAGTTGACCGGGCAGACTGCCATGCAGGGTGCGTCGCTGCAGTGCATGCAGGCCACCGAGATGGATTTCTCGCCGGGAACACCGTCATTGAGCGTGACCACGCGACGGCGGTTCACACCCCACGGCACCTCGTTCTCGTTCTTGCAGGCCGTGACGCAGCCGTTGCACTCGATGCAGCGCTCGGAGTCACAAACAAATTTCATACGTGCCATAAATGTCTCCAATCAGCGAAGGATGTTTTGCCGCCGGGCCGCCCCAAGGCAAAACGCGGCCCCCTCGGGGGGCAGTGCATTACACGAAGTGAAAAACGTGGGGGTCATGCCCGCTCGATATTGCAGATCGTCGTCTTGGTTTCTTGCATCATGGTCACGCTGTCATAACCATAGGTGGTGGCCGTGTTGACCGCCTCGCCGCGCACGACTGGAGCAGCGCCGCTGGGGTAGTAGGCCAGCATGTCGGCCCCTTGCCAGCGCCCCGAGAAGTGGAACGGCATCCAGCAGGTATCGGGGCCGACGCGTTCGGTCACCAGGGCCTGCACGTTCAGCTTCGCGCCGGTCGGGCTGTGCAGCCAGACGCGGTCGCCGTTGCGGATGCCGCGGTCGGCGGCCGCCTTCGGGTTGATCTCGACGAAAGCCTCCTGCTGCAGTTCGGCCAGCCAGGGGTTGGAACGGGTCTCCTCGCCACCACCCTCGTACTCGACCAGACGGCCCGAGGACAGGATGAGCGGGAACTTCTCGTGCACCTTGTCGGCAATATTCTTCTGCTGCACCGTCTTGTACAGCGTCGGCAGGCGCCAGAAGGCCTTCTTGTCGTCGTGCGTCGGGTACTTGGCCATGAGCTCGGGTTTGGTACCGTAGAGCGGCTCGCGGTGTTGCGGCACCGGATCCGGGAAGTTCCAGACCAGCGCGCGTGCCTTGGCGTTGCCGAAGGGATGGCAGCCGTGGTTCTTCATGGTCACGCGGATGATGCCGCCCGACGCATCGGTCTTCCAGTTCTTGCCCTCGGCCGCCGTCTTCTCGGCGTCGGTGAGTTCGTCCCACCAGCCGAGCTTCTTGAGCAGCACATGGTCGAACTCCGGATAACCGGTGGTGATGTCGGCACCCAGCGAGTGCGAGCCGTCCTCGGCCAGCAGGCTCTTGCCTTCACGCTCGACGCCGAAGTTGGCGCGGAAGTTGCCGCCGCCGTCCATCACGTGCTTGGAGGTGTCGTACAGGTTGGGCGAACCCGGGTGCTTGAGCTCCGGCGTGCCGTAGCAGGGCCAGGGCAGACCGAAATAGTCGCCACTGAAGTCGTAGCCGGTTTCCTTGTCCCGTCCACCCTTGGCCTTGAGCGTCTTGACATCGAACAGATGCATGTTGCGCATGTGGGCCTTCAGGCGCTCCGGGCTCTGGCCGGTGTAGCCGATGGTCCAGACCGACTTGTTGATCTCGCGCAGGATGTCCTCCGGCATGGGCTCGTCCAGGCCCTTGACCTTCTGCATCTTGTAGTTCTTGGACAGCTCCTTGGCAAAGCCGAGCTTCTCGGCCAGCTGGTGCATGATCATGTGGTCGCTGCGGCTCTCCCACAGCGGATCAATGACCTTCTCGCGCCACTGGATCGAGCGGTTCGAGGCGGTGCAGGAGCCGCTGGTCTCGAACTGGGTGGCCGCCGGCAGCAGGTAGACCGCACGGTTCGGATTCTGGTCTTCCGGCTTGCCGGGCATGGCTGCCATGGCAGCGGTCGCCGACGGATAGGGATCCACCACCACCAGCAGGTCCAGCTTGTCCATGGCACGCTTCATCTCCAGACCGCGGGTCTGCGAGTTGGGCGCATGGCCCCAGTAGAAGACGCCGCGCAGGTTGGCGTCCTGGTCGATCAGCTCGTTCTTCTCCAGCACGCCGTCGATCCAGCGGGAAACGGTGATGCCGTTCTTGCCCATCATGGCCGGCGCAGCATAGCGACCCTTGATCCAGTCGAAGTCCACGCCCCAGACCTTGGCGAAATGCTTCCAGGAACCCTCGGCCAGGCCGTAGTAACCCGGCAGCGAGTCGGGATTGGGGCCGACGTCGGTCGCGCCCTGCACGTTGTCGTGGCCACGGAAGATGTTGGTGCCGCCGCCCGACTTGCCAACGTTGCCCAAAGCGAGCTGCAGAATGCAGGAGGCTCGCACCATGGCATTGCCGATGGTGTGCTGGGTCTGGCCCATGCACCAGACAATGGTGCCGGGCCGGCTGTCGGCCAGCATCTTGGCCACCTTGTACATCTGCTCTTCCTTGACGCCGCAGGCCTCTTCAACGGCAGCAGGCGCCCACTTGGCCAGCACGTCTTCCTTGACCTTGTCCATGCCATAGACACGGTCGTTGATGTACTTCTTGTCTTCCCAGCCGTTCTTGAAGATGTGATACAGCAGGCCGAACAGGAAAGGAATGTCGGTGCCGGAGCGGATACGCACGTACTCGTCGGCCTTGGCCGCGGTGCGCGTGAAACGCGGATCGACCACGATCATCTTGGTGCCGGTTTCCTTGGCGTGCAGCATGTGCAGCAGGCTGACCGGGTGCGCTTCGGCGGCGTTGGAACCGATGTACAGGGCGACCTTGCTGTTCTGCATGTCGTTGTACGAGTTCGTCATGGCGCCGTAGCCCCAGGTATTGGCCACTCCGGCCACCGTGGTGGAGTGGCAGATACGCGCCTGGTGGTCACAGTTGTTCGTGCCCCAGAAGCTGACGAACTTGCGCATCAGATAGGCTTGTTCGTTGCTGTGCTTGGATGAGCCGATGAAGTAGACGCTGTCCGGACCGCTGGCCTTGCGCAATTCCAGCATCTTGGCGCTGATCTCGTTCAGTGCCTGGTCCCAGCCGATACGCTCATACTTGCCGTTGACCAGCTTCATCGGATAGCGCAGGCGGTATTCGCCATGACCGTGCTCGCGAATCGCAGCACCCTTGGCACAGTGGGCGCCGAGGTTGATGGGCGAATCGAACACCGGCTCCTGCCGCACCCAGACACCGTTCTCCACCACGGCATCGATGGCGCAGCCGACCGAGCAGTGTGTGCAGACCGTCCGTTTGACTTCGATCTTGCCGTCGCCGACGGCAACCCCTTGGGCGGCGTGCGCTTTTTTGACCAGCGTGAGTTGCGAGGCTGCCATGCCGACACCGAGGCCGAGACCGGAGCGGCGCAGGAAAGCACGACGGTCCATGGTGGGCAGCGCCTGGGCCAGGCCGCGGCGCAGGCTGTGAACGAAAGGAGACCGGGCAGCCGTGTCGGTGGCTGTGATTTTTTTGGTCAGTAGCATGGGGCTCTCCAACGATCGGCGTTAAATGAGGGTCGTCTTGTAATAGCGCTTGACGTGCTCGGTCAGGCTGTAGCCGCCACCTTTGGCAGGGGCGGCCTTGGGTTCTTGCGCGGCCGGCATGACCGGCTGGACGGCCGGCATCAGACTGGCGACCGTGGCAACGGCGCCAACGGTGCCGGCGCCCGCAAACAGGGTGCGCCGCGACAACTTGCCCGGGGATTGACTCATGCTGTGTCTCCTGAAAGGTTCCACCTAGGAACTGAAATGCATAACAAAGCTCGTGCGAATGTAGCAACCCCTGACTGTTTCAGCAAGTGAATACAACCCCGCTGATAAAAAGAAGACCGGCCAACCGAACATGGCCTCTCAACATCTCGAATTTTTTCAAACGGCAGTGCGGAGACACCTCCATGATCTCGCTTAGAAAAATCAAGGACTTACACCAATGCTGCAGCGCAACACCCTCCATCAACCCGCCAACTTGTCGCAATTCGAATGACAAGTTGTCGCAATCCCCCAGTTGACCGTCAACAAAAGCACTTACGCACAGCTTAGGCACGATGTTGCATAAGCGTTGAAAACCTCAGTACCCGAGCGAATCAGTCAGGCGCGTCGATAGAATTCTTCTCTTACCTCCCTGTCCTACCGTGACCCAAGCACCCACATTTCCCGCGCATGGCAAATCCACCGATGGCTGGCCGTTCTGGTCGATCCTGGTCATCGATGACGAGCCCGGCATGCGCAACTTCCTGGTCAAGACGCTGACACCGCGCTGCCAATCCGTCCTGGAGGCTGGCAGCGCCGAAGAAGGCGCCAGCCTGCTGCGCAACCACCATGTCGACCTCATCATCCTGGACATCGCCTTGCCCGGCCAGAACGGTGTGAACTGGTTGAAGGATTTACGCGAACAGGGTTTCTCGGGCCAGGTGATCCTGATCACCGCCTTTGCCGACCTCGACACCGCCATCGAGGCCTTGCGCGCCGGCGCCTCGGACTTCATCCTCAAACCCTTTCGCGTACCGCAGATCCTCAATGCCGTGCGGCACTGCTACGAATCCGCCCGACTGGCGCGCGAGAATTTCGTGCTGCGCCACACGCTCTCCAGCAGCCAAGGCAGCGGCAACGGACTGGTGGGGCGCTCCAACGCCATCACCCTGCTCTCACAGACCCTGCGGCGCGTGGCGGCCGTCAACAGCACGGTGTTGCTGCAGGGCGAGTCCGGCACCGGCAAGGAGCTGGTGGCGCGCGCGCTGCACGCTTTGAGCCCACGGGCGCAGGGGCCGTTCGTGCCGGTCAACTGCGCTTCCATGTCGCCCGAACTGATCGAACGCGAACTCTTTGGCCATGCCAAGGGTGCCTTCACCGGTGCCACCAAGGCGCGCGACGGCCTGTTCTACTATGCCCAGGGCGGCACGCTGTTTCTCGACGAAGTGGCCGAACTGCCCTTGCCGCTGCAGGCCACGCTGCTGCGCGCGCTCGAAGACCTGAGAATCCGCCCGCTCGGCAGCGAGCAGTTGCTGCCGGTCGATGTCCGCATCATCGCCGCCACCAACCGCTCGCTGCAGGAAGAGGTGGCCGCCGGGCGTTTCCGCAAAGACTTGTATTACCGGCTGCAGGTGGTGGAGATCACGCTGCCGCCGCTGCGCGAACACAAGGAAGACATCCCGGACCTGGTGCAGCATTTCATGGCCCAGCTCGCCCCCGTCCTGGGGGCGTCTCCGCTCGAGATCACGTCCGCCGAGATGGACTACCTGATGCAGTACGACTGGCCCGGCAATGCCCGCGAACTGCGCAACCTGATCGAGCGCTCACTCATCCTGGGCTCGCTCAATGTCTCGGCGCTCTACTCGATGGACAAGCCGATGGACAGCGCAGCCGGCCGCCGCAGTGCGCCGCCGGCCACCACCGATCTGCACACCCTGGAGAAGCAGCACATCCGAACCATCCTTGATTCGGTGCAGGGCGACAAGACCCAGGCCGCCCAGCTGCTTGGCATCTCGCGCCGCACGCTGGAGCGGCGCTGCGCCGAGTGGGCGCTGTCGTGAGATTCCCCTGGCGCACACCGCGCTGGATCAGCAGTTCGATCCGCAACAAGCTGCTGGCCATGGCACTGCTGCCGCTGCTGGTGGTGTTGCCGCTGCTGGTGGGCGCCATCGTCATCTGGGGCAATGCCGCCTACGACCGCTTGCTCATCACCAAGGTGCGCAGCGATCTGGCGGTGGCGCGCGGTTACTTCGAGCAGGTGCTTGGCGAAGTGGGATCCGGAACGCAGGGAGTGGCCGCTTCGCAAGCGCTGTACCACGCGCTGCAGCGGCGCGACCTGGACCGTGTGCAAAGGCTGCTGGCGCGCGAACGCCAGCGCCTGGGCTTCGATTTCTTCAACCTCTACCAGCTTGACGGTCGCCTCATCACGGCGGGCGGGCTGACGCAGGACGCCCCGGCCACGCCGGTCTACGCGCCGACCAGCGGCCCGGCCGCCATCGATGCCAACGTCAGCACCGGTCACGCCACCGTGGCGCGGCTGGAAGCGGTCGACCTGCTGGCGCTGGCACCACACATGGCGCCACGTCTGCATATCCCGCTGATCGAAACGCGCGGCGCGGCCCCCACCGCGCGCAGCGTGGAGGACCGCGCCCTCGTCATGCAGTCCACCACCCCGGTGCGCAATGCGGACGGCCACATCGTTGCGCTGCTGCGCGGCGGCGTGGTGCTGAACCAGAACCTGCCCTTCATTGACCACATCAACCGCATCGTCTACCCCGACGGATCGCTGCCGTTCGACAGCAACGGCACCGCCACGCTGTTTCTGGACGATGTGCGCATCACCACCAACGTGCGCCTGTTCCAGGACCAGCGCGCCATCGGCACACGCGTCTCGCAAGCGGTGCGCCATGCCGTGCTGGGCGACGGCGAGACCTGGCTCGACCGCGCCTTCGTGGTGAATGACTGGTATGTCTCCGCCTACGAGCCGCTGCTCGACGGTCGCGGCGAACGCGTCGGCATGCTCTATGTCGGCTATCTGGAACAGCCGTTCCGCTACGTCAAGTACGGCATGCTGGCGCTGATCGTGGGCATCTTCATGATGGTCATGGTGCTGGCGGCCCTGTTCTCGCTGCGCTGGGCGCGCAGCATCTTCCGGCCCCTGGAACAGATGAACCAGACCATGCAGCGCGTCGAGGAGGGCGATGTCAGCGCACGCGTCGGTCCGGTGGCGGCACGCGATGAAATCGGCGCCCTGGCGAGCCACTTCGATGAGTTGCTCAATGTCATCGACGAGAAGACGCAAGCCCTGAAACGCTGGGGCGACGAACTGGATGCCAAGGTGATCGAGCGCACCCGGGAACTGGCGCAAAGCAACGCTTCATTGCAGCAGGCGCAGCAGCAACTCGTCAAGTCGGAGAAGCTGGCAGCCATCGGCCAGCTCACCGCCAGCGTGGCGCACGAGATCAACAACCCGATCGCCGTCATCCAGGGCAACCTCGACCTGATGCGCGAAACCCTGGGCACACAAGCTGCGCCGGTGCAGGCCGAGTTGCAACTGCTGGATCAGCAGGTCGACCGCATGCGCCTGATTGTCACCCAGCTGCTGCAGTACGCGCGGCCGACCGAATACGCCGGCTACGTCGAGGCGGTGGATGTGAATCGCGCACTGGAAGATTCGCTGGTGCTGGTAGCCCATCTGCTGGCGCACACCCATATCGAGGTCGAGCGCAATCTGCAGGCCACGGCGCTGGCCGGCATCAACCGCCAGGAACTGCAGCAGATCGTCATCAACCTGCTGATCAATGCGATCCAGGCCATGCCCGAAGGCGGCCGGCTGCAGCTGCGCACGCGCAACCGCAGCGAACTCGTCGCGGATGGCCGTGCCGGCGTGCTGGTGGAGATCAGCGATACCGGACCGGGCCTGAGCCCGAAGGTGCGCGAACGCCTGTTCCGCCCCTTCTTCACCACCAAGAACGATGGCAACGGCCTGGGGTTGTGGATCAGTGTGGGGCTGGTAGAGCGCTACGGTGGCAGCATCGAAGGCCTGAACCGCGAAGAAATGAATGACAGCGCGCAAGGCGCCACCTTCCGCATCTGGCTGCTGACCGAACCCGTGGCGCCACAAGAGCCCAGCAGCGGCCCGATGGAAGCGCGCCGGGCTTAGAGAGATGTCGGAGAGAGAGAACTCGCGAAGAAATCGTAGCGAGCGGCCCGAGCGTTAGGCGGACGGAGCGCAGGAACCGGAACGTACTTCAGGTACGTGAGGATTCCGAGCACCGCCCAACGCGGCGATCGGGTCGCGCAGTAGATTTATTCGTGAGTTCTCAGGTCAACATATCGAAACCCTGCATTTCCACGCTGAAGAAGGCGCGCGTGAACTCGGCCAGCGCGGCATAGAAACGGGCCTTGGGATGCTGGGCGAGGGCATCGCACAGCGGGTTGATCCAGGGTTGCAGGTGTTCGGCAAAGAACTCGCGCTGGCGCGTGAGATTCGCCACCGCCACGTCATCGCCGGCGATCAGGTAGCGCATCACCTCGCACAGGTAGGCAACATGGTCCTCAGTTTCCGGCATCATCTCATCGCGCGCCAGGCCGAGTGCCGCCAGGGTTTCACGCAACTTGGTCAACGGCTTATCGTTGAGAAAGCCACTCAGATAATGCGAGCCGAACAGGTAAACCTCGGGTTTGCCGACCCCACCGAACAGCGCCTCGTATTCCTGGCGAATGGCGGCGTCATCCAGCGCGCGGGCTGCCGCCACCAGAGAGCGCCAGGGCTCTTCCAGGAAACCACCGGCCGCGGGAGCTTCCGTGGCTGCCACGCGCAGTTGCGCCAGCAGTTCAGGAGCCGGTGGCGCGTAGTACAGCATCGCCAGCAGCCCATAGAGCTCGGCGCGCGCAGTTTCCTCGTCGAGCCCGCTGCTCTGTGTGAGAACGACGTCGTTGGAATCGGGTGTAGTGTTCATGAGCAGGTTCTGTCGATATGCAGGTGCACGGCCATCACAGATCGGTGATGCGGGATTCGTTCGAGTCGGTGTAAATGTCGATCACACGGCAGTCGCCACACATCTTGAGCCGCTCCAGTGCCGCGCCCTGGAACATGGCGTGACCGGCCAGCTTGCCGAGCATGGCCTCGATCGCCTTGAGCGTACCGAAGGGCTTGCCGCAGCGTACGCAGGCATAGGGCTGCATCTCGTTGAGCACCACGGCTTCCTTGCGCTGCGGCGTCAGACGCAGTTGCGGCACCAGCGAAAGCGCTTTTTCCGGACAGGTCTTGACGCACAGACCGCATTGCACGCAATTCTTCTCGATGAACCGGAGCTGCGGCGATTGCGGGTTGTCCTGCAAGGCACTGGCCGGACAGGCATTGACACAGCTCAGGCACAAGGTACAGGCATCCTTGTTGATGGCCAGCGCTCCCAGCGGTGAGCCCTGTGCCGGCAAGGCAATGACCTCGGGCCGCTGTGGCGCCTGTTCGGCCAGATGATCGAGCGCCAGCTCCAGCGTAGCGCGCTTGTCGGCCTGCACGGCAAAACCGGCCGCCTTCGTCACGCCCTGCGCCGGGGGCGCCTGCAGGTCGCTGTCGAGCGCGGCCAGGTCGCGTGCATCGCGCGCATGCAGGATGCGAAAGTGCTCACCCTGATAACCCAGCCCATTGAGAATGGCCTGCGCCACATCCATCTGCGCACGCACCGCGTCCAGATACTGCGGCGCTTCTTCGCCGGTCATCAGCACCCAGACGTTGGTGGCACCATAGGCAACGGCCGACAGCCAGACGTCCAGGCCGAGCGAGGCGGTATGCCACAACGGCACCGGCAGCACGCGTGCCGGCACACCCCGCGTGGCCGGATCAATGCGCGCGGCACGCCCCAGGTCGCCGAGCAGACGCGCCCCCGCCGCCTGGCTGTGCAGCAGCAGGGCCGGCTGCTTGCCGCCGGCACGCGCATAGGTGCCCAGCAGGGTCTTGAGCTTGGTTCCCTGCTCGCCGGCACGCGGGTAGGCAAAACTCAGGGCGCCGCTGGGGCACACGGTGGTGCAGGCGCCGCAGCCGACGCACAGGTTGGGATTGACCTTGATCTGCTGACGCTCGCGCTCGGAGGTGATGGCCGAGGCGGAGCAGACATCAACGCAGGCATTGCAGCCGGTCTTCTCGTTGCGGCTGTGGGCGCAGAATTTCTGTTTGTAGACGAAGAATTTGGGCTTCTCGAATTCACCCACCAGGCCGCGCAGTTCGATCAGGGCACGGTGGTCCTGGCCGTCCCAGCGAAAATAGCCTTGCGGCAGCGCATGCTGGGTAAAGGCCGGTGTGGCACGCAGGTCCAGCACCAGGTCGAAGCGCTCGCTCTCGGCCTGCGGTTCGCGGGTGAAGTCGATGGCGCCAGCCACACCGCACACCTTGACGCAGGCCCGGTGGGATTTGCACAAGGCGCTGTCAATTTGATAGTCGAAGCCGATGGCCCCTTCCGGACAGGCCGATATGCAGGCATTGCAGCGCGTGCACAGGTCGAGGTCGATCGGGTTGTTGCGCTGCCACTTCAACTCGAAGGCGCCCAGCCAGCCGCTCAGGATGTCAATCTTGCCGGTCAACACCGGATAGCAGCGCTCCTGCATGCCGCCGTCCTGGCCGGCACCGAGGCTGAAGATCGTCACATCCAGGGTATCGGCCAGCAGGTCGGCCGCGCGCTCGGCCGCATCGAGCGCGCCGATGATGAGCAAACGGCCCGCGCTCTTGTAGGTCACGGTCGGCACCGGCTCAGGCTCGGGCAGGTGCGCCGCGGCCAGCAAGGCTGCCATCTTGGGGGTAGCCTTGGCGGCGTCCTTGCTCCAACCACCGGTTTCACGGATGTTGACAAAGCGGATCGGCACGCCGGCGGCGCCCGCGGTCTGGGCCGCGATCTCGTTGAACAGGCGACTTTCCTGGGTGCAGGCCACCACCACCTCTTCACCCTTGGCCAGAGCCTGCTCGAAGGCACCGGCTTCACGCCGGCACAGGGTCGAATGCAGCGTCAGCGGCTCATCCAGCACGGCGCCCAGAGCCTTGGGCTCCAGCGGCATGGTCTTGTTGCAGTCGCAAATCAGTGTCGTCATGGTCTTCTGTCGTTGGCTGGGGACCCACCGTCTTGCGGGTAGCAGACGCCTGGGCCTGGCTTGCAGGGTGCAGACCAGCATGCTGGTCTGTCGGATGTTGCGGCATGCCATCGCCCCCCTGAATGGCGGGTTGAGCGATGGCGTCGCCATGTGATCGGGACGCTGGAACGTCCTGTTCCTCGTCGACCAGCTTGAGAAACTGGGCGCTGGCCATCTTGCGCAGCATGGACAAGGGCAGCGGATCGGGCTTGGAATAGTCGTCGATGTAGATATCCAGGCCATCCATCACATTGAAGTGAGGATCGGCAAACAGCTTTTTCATCGCTGCGTTGCGCACCTGCGGATCGACATCGGCGGCAACAAAGCGCTTGAAGTCGGATTGCGAATCGAGCGTCTGCACGTCTTCCAGCGTGGGCGCCGGCACAACAGCGGATTCCCCTGCCACGGCAGGCGGTTGCGCCTGCGGTGACATCTGCGCGAGCGGCGCTTCGGCCACCGGCGACTCCGTCAGACGGACTGCCGGCTCTGTCGCGTGCGGCTTGTCCTCCAGGGGCAGGCCGGCCCGGGCATCCTGTTTGCGCCGCGCCCAGCGACCGAGGAAGCCATCAGTCATGACCGCCCCCGAACTTTTTTTCGGTGCTCACCGAGGCCGGGCTGCCAAAGCGGTCGGTCAAGGGCTTGAAGCTCTCCGGCCGCTTGCGCCGCTTCGGTTCGACCACATAGTGCTCGCGCGCGAAAGCCAGCATCCACTCGACGATCTCGGGCGATACCGGGACCTGTTCCACAGTTTCCTGCGCATCAAGCCAGCGGCCGGCATCGTGGTAACTCAAGGACACCTCCAGCGGGCGGGCCATCGGCTCGTCGGCCACCGTGGCTTCCTCCTCCATGCGCCAGTGCACGAACCAGCCAGGCGCGGGGGTGGTGGCGTTGAGGTAGTAACCTTCCGCATCGTCCCTGAACAGTGCCACGGTGAAACCGGGGTGCAGCCAGCGTTCCTCGTTCTCGCTCTTGAACAGCAGCGACGGCTGGTCGCCGAAGCTGGCCTGGTTGGCAATCACTTCGGACAGCACCCAGCGCCAGGGCTGCCAGCGGCTCATGGCGCCTTCAATGCGCTCTTTGCGCATCACCACGGCAACGTCGAGGGCGGGGTTGTATGTACTCATGACAGCCGCCACTGTACAGGATAGGAAAGCCCCTGCATAAGACCCGCCTGTGGTGCGCAGCCCGCTTGGCCAGGCCAGCGAGGAAAGGACCGGCAGTGCCCGGCCGGCCCCATTCATCTCTCCTGCCTGGCACCAACCCGCTCAGCCCAGCATGGCCTCCGCTGCCCCGAAGCCCTGCGTCTTGGCCGGCGTACCGCCGCGGCGGATGGCCACCGCGCAGTACTTGAACTCCGGGATCTTGCCGAAGGGGTCGAGCGCGGCGTTGGTGATCAGGTTGGCCGCCGCCTCGTAGTAGGCGAAGGGGATGAAGACGGCGCCGCGGGGCGTGCCGTCGTCGCGGCGCAGGTGGATGGCCACCTGGCCGCGGCGCGAGGCCACGGTCACCACGTCGCCGGGCGACAGGCCCAGCTCCGTCATGTCGTCACCACACATGGAAGCGGTGGCGATGGGCTCGATGGCGTCCAGCACACCCGAACGGCGCGTCATGCTGCCGGTGTGCCAGTGTTCGAGCTGGCGGCCGGTGATGAGCACGAAGGGGAAAGCGGCATCGGGGCGTTCGTTGGCCGGGATGATGTCGGCCGGCACCAGCTTGACCTTGCCGTCCTTGGTGTCGAACTTGTCGATGAAGACGATGGGCTGGCCCGGGTCTTCCGCGGAGAGGCAGGGGTAGGTCACGCTGGATTCCTTCTCCAGGCGCTCCCAGGTGATGCCCGAGATGGCGGCGTGCATGGCCTGGCGCATCTCTTCATACACGGCAGCCACGCCGGCGTGCTCGCCTTGGTAGTTCCAGTTCAGGCCCATGCGCTGGGCGATCTGCTGGATGATCCAGAGGTCTGGCCTGGCCTCGCCGGGCGGCGTGACGGCCTGCTTGCCGAGCTGCACCATGCGGTCGGTGTTGCTGACGGTACCGGTCTTCTCGGGCCAGGCGGTGGCGGGCAGCACGACGTCGGCCAGCCAGGCGGTCTCGGTCATGAAGATGTCCTGCACCACCAGGTGTTCCAGCTCGGCCAGGGCGTGGCGCGCGTGGTTCAGGTCCGGGTCGCTCATGGCGGGGTTCTCGCCCTCCACGTACATGCCCCAGATCTTGTGCGGATCGCTGGCCGGCGCGAGTGCCTTGTGCATGATCTCCACCACGGTGTAGCCGGGCTTGTCATCCAGTCGAGTCGGGACGCCCCCCTCGTCGCTGCGCTCCTGCCCCCCACTGGGGGGGTCGCCCGCCTTGGGGCGGCCCGGCACCGGGCTCATGCCCCAGAACTTCTCGAACCAGGCATGAACGGCCGGATTGTCCACGCGCTGGTAGTTCGGGAACATCATGGGGATGAGGCCGGCATCGCTGGCACCCTGCACATTGTTCTGGCCTCGCAGCGGGTGCAGGCCGGAACCGGGCTTGCCGATCTGGCCGGTCACCGTGCACAGGGCGATCAGGCAGCGTGCGTTGTCGGTGCCGTGCACGTGCTGGCTCACGCCCATGCCCCACAGGATCATGGAAGCCTTGGAGGTGGCGAACTCGCGCGCCACTTCGCGCAGCTTCTGCGCGGGGATGCCGCAGATGGGCTCCATGGCCTCGGGGCTGTAGCCCTTGACGTTGGCCTTGAGGGCTTCGAAGTTGCTGGCGCGCTTCTTCACGAAGTCCTTGTCCACCAGGCCCTCCTCGATCACCGTGTAGATCATGGCGTTGAGCATGGCCACGTCGGTGTCGGGCTTGAACTGCATCGTGCGCCAGGCGTGCTTGCCGATGTCGGTGATGCGCGGGTCGGCCAGCACGATCTTGGCGCCGGCCTTGGCGGCGTTCTTCATCCAGGTGGCAGCCACCGGGTGGTTGGCCGTGGGGTTGGAGCCGATCACCATGATGAGCCCGGAGTGCTCCACGTCATTGACCTGGTTGGACACCGCGCCCGAGCCCACGCCTTCGAGCAGGGCGGCCACGCTGGAGGCGTGGCACAGGCGCGTGCAGTGGTCCACGTTGTTGCTGCCGAAGCCGGTGCGCACCAGCTTCTGGAAGAGGTAGGCCTCTTCGTTGCTGCCCTTGGCCGAGCCGAAGCCGGCCAGGGCCTTCTTGCCGTGGGTGTCGCGCAGGCGGCTGAGGCCGCCGGCGGCGAAGGCCAGCGCCTCTTCCCACGTGGCCTCGCGGAACATGGTGTTGATGATCGAGGGGTCCTCGCTCATCTTGCGGTTCAGCTCGTCGATGGCCTCCGGGTCCTTGGGCACGCCGGCCTTGCGGATCAGCGGCTGGGTCAGGCGCTGCGGGTTGTGGGCGTAGTCGAAGCCGAAGCGGCCCTTGACGCACAGGCGGTTGTGGTTGGCCGGGCCGTCGCGTCCGTCCACGCTGATGATCTTGTTGTCCTTGACGTTGTAGGTGATCAGGCAGCCGACACCGCAGAAGGGGCAGACCGAGTCGACCTTCTTGTCGACCTGCTGCGAACCGATGCGGGTCTTGGGCATGAGGGCGCCGGTCGGGCAGGCCTGCACGCACTCGCCGCAGGCCACGCAGCTGCTGTCGCCCATGGGGTCGTTCAGGTCGAACACGATCTCGCTGTGGCTGCCGCGCAGGGCGTAGCCGATCACGTCGTTCACCTGCTCTTCACGGCAGGCGCGCACGCAGCGGTTGCACTGGATGCAGGCGTCCAGGTTCACGGCCATGGCCGGGTGCGAGACGTCGGCCTTGGGCTGCTCACGGCGCAGGGCCTTGAGCGCGGGGCGCACCGTCACACCCACCTGATCGGCCCATTGCGACAGTTCGCCATGCTGCAGGGACTCGTCCTGCTCGTCCCACTTGTAGCCCTGGTCGGGCATGTCAGACAGCAACATCTCGAGCACCATCTTCTGGCTCTTGACGGCGCGTTCGCTCTGGCTCTGCACTTCCATGCCGGCAGTGGCGCTGCGGCAGCAGCTCGGGGCCAGCGTGCGTTCGCCCTTGACCTCGACCACGCAGGCGCGGCAGTTGCCGTCCGGACGCATGCCTTCCTTGTAGCAAAGATGCGGGATTTCCATGCCCATGCGCTTGGCCACGGTCAGGATGGTTTCACCGGCGTAGGCCTGGGCTGATCTGCCGTCGAGCGTGAACTCGACGACCTGGGGGGTGACTTCGTTGAGCTTGGCGGGTGCGTTCATGCTTGGGCTCCCAGTTCTTGCGGGAAGTATTTCTGGACACAGCGGATGGGGTTGGGCGCGGCCTGGCCCAGGCCGCAGATGGAGGCGTCGGCCATGACCTGGCACAGGTCTTCCAGCGTCTCGTTGTCCCATTTGGCGGCTTCCATGAGCTTGACGGCCTTGGCCGTGCCCACGCGGCAGGGCGTGCACTGGCCGCAGCTCTCGTCGGCGAAGAAGCGCATCATGTTCACGGCGGCTTCGCGCGCCGTGTCCTTCTGGCTCAGCACGATGACGGCGGCCGAGCCGATGAAACAGCCGTAGGGCTGCAGGGTGTCGAAGTCCAGCGGGATGTCGCCCATGCTGGCCGGCAGGATGCCTCCCGAGGCGCCGCCCGGCAGGTAGGCGTAGAGCTCATGGCCGTCGAGCATGCCGCCGCAGTACTGGTCCACGAGTTCGCGGATGGTGATGCCGGCCGGCGCCAGCTTGACGCCCGGATGCTTGACCCGGCCGCTGACGCTGAAGCTGCGCAGGCCCTTGCGGCCGTTGGCGCCGAAGCTGCTGAACCACTGCGGGCCCTTCTGCACGATGTCGCGCACCCAGTAGAGCGTCTCGAAGTTGTGCTCCAGCGTGGGCCGGCCGAAGAGGCCGACCTGGGCGATGTAGGGCGGGCGCATGCGCGGCTCGCCACGCTTGCCCTCGATGCTTTCGATCATCGCGGACTCTTCGCCGCAGATATAGGCACCGGCACCGCGGCGCAGCTCGATCACCGGCAGCGGGCAGGGCGGATTGGCTTGGAGTGCAGCCAGCTCGGCTTCGAGCAGGGCGCGAGCGCCATGGTATTCGTCGCGCAGGTAGATGTAGCAAGCCCCCACGCCCACGGCATAGGCGGCAATGAGCAGCCCCTCCAGGAAGCGGTGCGGATCGCGCTCCAGATAGGTACGGTCCTTGAAGGTGCCGGGTTCGCCTTCGTCGATGTTCACCGCCATCAGCTTGGGGGCGGGCTGGTCACGCACGATGCGCCACTTGCGCCCGGCCGGGAAACCGGCGCCGCCCAGGCCGCGCAGGCCCGAGTCTTCCATGGCCTTGATGACCGGCTCGACGTCCTGCTTGCCGCTGAGCAGGTCGGCCGCCAGCTGGTAGCCGCCCTTGGCCTTGTAGGCCTCGTAGCCCACGAAGTCGGGCGAAACCTGCTGCTGACTCGGCGCGGGGGAAATGGACTTGAGCGCCAGGGCCGCCGGGTCGAAGGCCGCCTTGCCGGAGGACTTGGGCTGGGTGCTGATGCCGGACTTCACGGCCTTGGCCACGCTCTCGGGTGTCGCGCGCAGCACCGGGTTCTGGTGCACCACGGCCACCGGCGCCTGCTCGCAACGCCCCACGCAGGGCGCGGCGATCACGCGCACGCCATTGCCGGTGAGCGTGGCCTGCAGCTTGGCCATCAGGCTCTTGCCCCCCCCCATCTCGCAGCTCAGGCCATCGCAGACGCGCACCGTCAAGCCCGGGGCCTTTTCGTCACCCTTGACCACCTCGAAGTGATGGTAGAAGGTGGCCACTTCGTAGACCTCGGCCATCGGCAGGTTCATCTCCTTGGCCAACGCCACCAGGTGGCGGTCGTGCAGGCAGCGGTAGGCATCGCCCAGCTTGTGCAAGTGCTCGATCAGCAGGTCGCGCCGGTGGCCGCCCTCCGGACGCACGCCGATCAGGGCCACCACCTCGGCCAGGGACTGGGCATCCGGCTGGCGTCCCTTGAGCTTGCTCTTGCGCCGGATGCGTTCACGCAGATCATCGACGGTGGCGATTGCTACCGTCTGTACTTCGCCTTGGCGGCCCGGATGGTTCATCTTATGTCCCTCAATTCATACCGATGGGCGCAGTGTCAGCCACTGCGTGCCCATGGGTCAAATTGGATCAGAACATGTAGAGATTCAAAAAATAAATGATGCAACGCAGCAAATTGGCTGCACCGAAATGATTCAGGCGTGCAGCAAGCCGCTGTGGGCTGCCGCATGGCGCAGCCAAGCCGCATCCTGCGCCAGCGTCAGGGCTGCGTCCAGCGTGCGCGACATGCGCTCGGACGCCAACACCATGAAGCCGATCGGCGTGTTCACCTCAGGCCCGGCCAGCGGGTGTACTTCCAGCTCGCCATAGGCGCGCACCGCCCCCACCAGCGCCCCCGGCATGACGCTGCAGACCGCCCCGCCGACGGCGCTCAGGGCCAGGGTCAGCAGGGAGTTGGTCTCCAGCACCGGACGCACCGCCACACCGGCCTTGGCAAAGGCGGCATCGACGATGTGGCGGTTGTGCATTTCCGAGGTCATCAGGCACAGCGGCAGCGCCGCCGCCGCCTGCCACGACATCGGCTCGCCAAACTGGATGCCCTGGGCGCCCACGCTGGACGCCTTGCGCACCAGGAAATAGTGTTCGGTGTACTGCGCCAGCGTGCGCAACGACGTGGCACCGGGCCGCACGCGCTCGATGAAACCCAGCCCCATGTCGAGCGTGAGCTCCTCCAGGCCGGTCTCGATCTCCTGCGAACTCATGGAGCGCACCACCGGCGTGA
>ERZ1292640.452-Hain-H43-02um-R1-452-length-33273-cov-11_pt1 | contig 33273 bp, 29 predicted proteins | sample MGYA00564404_ERZ1292640 | MGnify/ENA primary metagenome ERZ1292640 (study PRJEB36523, sample SAMEA6512636) | groundwater metagenome | collected 2019-01-08 | study: AquaDiva: Metagenomics assemblies of 32 groundwater samples | reverse complement strand
GTGAGGCCTTGGCCCAGGCGGTCCTGAACCTGTCACGTTTGTTTACGACCGCGCGCGCCACCTTGCCGCCAGGCTATCTGGATGATCCTGCTCACGCCGCGGCCTATCGGGCGTACTTCCTTCCGGTGAACCTCTCCAAGGTCCAGGTCCTATTGGACGAACTGCCGAGCGACAATGTCGCGGGAGCGTCGGACCGCCCCATGGCGGTGCTGGACCTCGGCTGTGGCCCAGGGACTGGAAGCTTGGCCCTGCTGGATTGGTTGTGGCATCGCAAGCCGGAGCGGGCGAAGTCTCTGTCGGTGTTGGCGGCCGATTCCTCGCCGGCTCCATTGCAGGAGACGAAGAAACTATGGGAGGCCTATTGCCAGGAGGTTGGGATCGCCAGCATGGGCCTTCGATGCGTTGGGGGTAATCTGGAACATCCGCTCAAGGGCGATCTCGGCAAGCAGATTGCGAAGGGCGAGCCCTATGACCTCATTATCATGGCAAACTGCCTCAATGAATTGTTTGCGACCGCGTCCGATCCCCCGGCAGAACGGGCTGCGGTTGTCGGCCAGCTTCTGCCGTTTTTGGCGCCGCAGGGCACGATCATGATCGTTGAGCCGGCGTTGCGGCAGACGGCCAGAGCCTTGCATCAAGTACGCAATCATTTGCTCAAGCAGGGCCTCTGCACGGTCTATAGCCCTTGCCTGCATGAGGGGCTCTGTCCTGCGTTAGACCATCCGGACGATTGGTGTCATGAGGAGCGACCCTGGCAGGCGCCTCCTGCGATTGCTGCAATCGATCGGAAGGTGGGATTCATCAAAGACGCGCTGAAGTTTTCCTATCTGCTGTTGCGCACAGACGGCCGTACTATTGTGCCACGGAGTTCTCAGACCTTCAGGGTTGTGAGCGAACTACGAGAATTGAAGGGCGATACCAGAGCGTGGCTGTGCAACGAGCTGGGCCGGTCGGAGATCGGGCGGCTCGACCGGGCCGCCGCTACAACCAATGCAGCATTGGACGTCTGTCATCGGGGGGCGATCATTCGGCTCGACGGGGTCAAGCGGAAAGAAGGATCAACGTTGGGACGGATACCGGCAGAGGGAACAGTGGAGCTGATCAGGCCAGCCTGAAGGGGGTTAATCCGCTTCTGGTTCCGAGTTCCCGTGCCGATGCGAGACGCGGTCTTCGTCGAACATCTCGGCCATCTCCGCGGCGATCATGTCGCGGTCGTTGGGCACTGATACGAGCGGGATCTCTTTTCTCGTTTTCGGCGCACTCTCGGCTGCGGGAGATTCCGGGGTCTTGGCTGGAGTTTTTGGTGTGTCAGTCATGGATAGAGTATACACGAGGATGAGGGTGAAAGGGAGAGTTACTCAAAGGCTTCCAGGGATGAGCGCTCCGGGAATGTTTGCTGGCAAGAGGTACAGGTCAGGAAGTAGATGGATTCCCGGACGGACATGGTGATGCGGAAATTGAGGCTCACGCCCCGCTGGTTGCAGGTCGGGCAGGACATTTCTTTGAGCCGGTAGGGAATATCCGGCTGGGTGCGCTGGTAGAATTCCATGTCCGTATAGATGGGGAAGCTGTAGTGGCACTTTTTACAGACGCCGCGCCATTCACCATCCGATTGCATGAACCGTCGATCGACTCCAAAGCTCGACTCCTTGCAAATGGCGCAGGGGACGGTCTTCAGTCTGGTTTCGACTTCTTCAACGGTCAGGTTGGGCATTGCGTCGGCTCCTTGTGCGAGGTTCTACAGCGGCAGTATTCTAGTATAGCGTTCATGTGGAAGTGATCGCAACGGGATAAGATTCGGACTCCTTCTCGAACTGGCAGAGGCGTTGTCGATAGTGAGGCCACGATGCATTTTATTACCGAGACCCTCCTGGTTGGAAATATCAACGACATAAGTCAGCCACCACCACAGATCAATGTGGTGCTACAGGTCGCAGCTGAGTTTACGGCACAGCCGCCCAGACGGCTGCTATCGGGCAGGGTTCCCTTTTCGGAGTATGCCGAGGCTGAGCCGCTGTTGTTGGATCAGGCTGTGAGCTGGGTTGAGCGACATCATCCGGGCAATCGGGTGATGGTCTGCTGCCGTGCTGGGATGGGTCGGTCTGTATCGGTCGTGATGGCCTATCTCTGCTGTGTGCAAGGCATGGCCTATGCTGAGGTCCTGAAGTTGGTTATGGCGCGACGCCCCGGTGCGACGCCCCTTCCTAAGCTTGAAGCGACGATCGCCCAGGTTCGTCTTCTTCGCGAGGCTCGCGCGAAGGATAAGCAGGGCTCCGCGCCACACCCAGCCTCTGGTTCGTAATCCCGTATAAGGATCTCTTTCGATGCCGGAATTGCCAGAAGCAGAAGCCGTTGCCAGGCAGATACGGGCCCATCTTCTCGGCGCACAGTTGAACGACTGTGTGGTGGGACGGGCGGATATCGTTCGGGAAGGGTTGCCCACGCTCTCCTGGTATCGGGGCGCGATGCTGGAAGATGTGGAGCGATACGGCAAAAGTGTGGCGCTGGGATTCAGGAAAGAGGGCGAACGTAGATATGTCGTCGCGGAGCTTGGCATGACGGGGCTTCTGCTTTTTCACGCCACGCAGACGCGACATCCGCAGCATGTGCATGTCCGCTTGTTGTTTACAGGGGGACGGGAGTCGGAGCTGCGCTACTGGAACCCCCGGCGGTTCGGACGGATGTCCTTGCTCGATCGGGCGGGACTCGATGCCTATCGCGCTCGCCGCTTCGGGGTCGATCCTCTCACAGTGCCGCGTGAGGAGTTCGTTCGTCTCCTGCAATCCAGGCGGGGACGGCTGAAGCCGCTCTTGATGCATCAGCAAGTCATCGCGGGGATCGGGAATATCTACGCGAACGAAATTCTCTTTCGCGCCAGACTCCATCCGAACCGCGAGGTGGCGAGGCTGCGTGAGACGGCGATGATCCGGCTTTATGACACGATGCAGGCAGTGCTGCGCGAGGCGATTGCCTGTGGTGGCTCAAGCGTCAAGGACTTTTTCGCGCCGGATGGCACGGAAGGCCAATACAGGAGCCGTCATCTCGTCTATGGCAAAGAGGGGCAGCCCTGCCCGAACCGCTGCGGGCGGATAATTCGCCGTCTCCAAAGCGAACGCAGCTCATTTTTCTGCCCTGCTTGCCAGCCTTTCAAGGCAACCATTCTATTTCGTGCCGCTCCGCATTGAACAGTTACAAGTCGTTCGATTTCTGGGCAAGGCGAGTGGCAATTCCTCCGAGGAGGATTGATTTGGATACAGCAGTGTATCTTGTAGGGTACACTATTTAATGTGAAAGTATGTCGAGTGTGATGAAATACCTAAGAATCTTTATTTTCTCTCGCAAGGTATTGCAGTCGTCAAGTGAATCTTGGTATGACAAACGCCCAATCTGCCTACAGGATGCAGTCTGGGCCTACTCTGGGAGGAGTCGGTTTCGTCTCTGAGACTTGCTTCTGTGTTCTGGGGGATGATCAGAATGAACCCGTTCAATATTCTCTTGGCGGAATCTTCGGAGCAGCTATGTTCCGATGATCGCAGTCACAACCTCAAATCGATTCTTGAAACAAGCGCGTTAGGTCCTCGCCTTCGTGTGCACAGCCTGTATCTAAATCGCCTGCACACATTTCCCTATGAGCCGGATCTGGTTGTCATCAGGTTTGGGCCGGCACCCGTCGCACGGAAAGATCTTATCGAAAGACTACAGGCGTGGAAGGCTGCGAAGCTCATTGGTGCCTTTTGTGGCCCCATGGTTTCTCGGGACATTGCCGAAACCCTTGAGTGGGGTGTGGCTGATTATGTCCTCTGTCCTTGGCGAGAAGCGGATATGGTCCCTCGTCTGGAGCGCTTGCTTCCTTCTTGCCCGGGAAATCAGGTTGCCCCGGATAGCGGTGAAGCACGGAAGTCCCGCTTTCGTATTGAGTCGTTGATAGGAGAAAGTCCTTGTTTCCTTCGTCAACTCGAACAAATCCCCTTGCTGGCGCGGGCCGAAGCGACAGTCTTGATCCTGGGTGAAACAGGAACGGGGAAAGAACTCTTCGCTCGAGCAATCCATTACCACAGCCCACGCTCGGGGCAACCGTTTATTCCGATCAACTGTGGAGCGCTGCCGGATCAACTGTTTGAAAGTGAGTTATTCGGCCACGCAAAGGGGGCTTTTACGAGTGCGTTTACGCGACAATCGGGGTTGGTGGAAGAGGCAGAGGGAGGGACCCTATTTCTTGATGAAATCGATGCCCTCAGCCTGTCTGGTCAGGCAAAACTTCTGCGGTTCCTCCAGGACAAGCAATACAGACCTCTAGGCCAGACAAAACTAAAGACGGCCGATGTGCGCGTGCTTGCTGCAACCAATGTGGATTTGAAACAGCGAATACAAGAACACCAATTTCGCGAGGATCTGTACTATCGATTGAATGTCACCCCTCTGTCGGTCCCGCCTCTGCGTCATCGAGTGGAAGATATTTCGCTGTTGGCCCGGCATTTCCTCAATAAGTACGGCCGTCAATACGGAAAACTAGGAGTAGGGCTTATTCCGGGCGCGTTGGACAAGCTTGTGGCCTACGCGTGGCCGGGCAATGTCCGTGAACTTGAGGGGACCATTCAGAGAGCAGTATTGCTTTCATCATCCTTGGTGGTGATGCCCCAAGACATTAATGTCGGCGGTCCTCCCGTCCAAGAAAATTCAGAGCCGCACATTTTTCGAGAAGCGAAGGCTCAGGCTGGCAGCACGTTTGAACGGCTCTACCTCGTGAAGCTTTTGACAGCCTGGCAAGGGAACATCACCCACGCCGCCAAGGCAGCAGGAAAAGAACGGCGGACCTTTCAGCGCCTTCTTCGCAAGCACAACCTGAATCGCGACAACTTCCTAGGCCTCTCCTAAATCGCACGATCTCAACTTCTCCTCGAAAAAAAGAGCTCTCCCTTACTCTATGGCGCGGTGAACATGCCGCACCGCAGAGGGCCATATGCCGCACTAGCACTCCATAATATTTCAATAGTTTGAACATGAGTCACTGCGGCAAGAGTGCCGCGAGCGTCGACTTGCCAATTTCCCTGCCTCAAGATTTCGCCAACTTGTAAAGCGCTGATGCTGGCATATGGATTGCGGAACACGTGTATGAATGCGTGTCACGATGTATTCGCCAATGCTGGCTGGAACTTGTGAAACAAGAATGTCTACAGCAGCTACTGCGGTACATGGTGCAGCACCCGGAGGCAATGGACACGATAGAGGGAATACGAGAATGGTGGCTTCGTGGCATCAGTCAAACGGTGAGCGACGAGATGTTGGTCATGGCCATCAAGCAAGTCGAATCGAAAGGCTGGTTGATCAGACGGGACATGGCAATGTCAAAAGCATTGTACCGCATTAACCAAAATGCCCTGGAGGAGATCAGAGCGTCGCTTAAGGCCTGGGAGGTTTCTGACTGAGACAAATAAGCCGGAGGGGGCAGAATCGCTTTTCAATCGAGGGGAGGGGGACGGCTAAGAGTGGCTACTTATCATGCGATCGCGGCAACTAGTACGCGAGTTTCAGTCGACCGAAGGACGCCTGTCCCAGGGAGGAATGCCTGTGTAGTAGGTATGCTCTTTCGCTCAAATGAACTGATTGCGGAAGGGCTCGTTTTGGATCAGTAGGGGCGGCAAGCAGCGCAAACACAATGTCCATCCGGATCACACGGGATAATGAAGGCTCCACTTCCTAAGAATGCCGGCTCTGTCGAGAAACATGTTGCGATATGAGCGAATACACCGTCATAGACGACATTACCAATACGATTCTCAATCTGATCAAAACCAATACGGGAGGGTTACTCCCGCAGGACCGTATCACCGCGGCGTCGCCGGCCGACATCTCGGACGACACATCGCCACTGCTCTCGCTCTTTCTTTATCAGGTCAACGAAAACAAGCACTTGAAAAACCTGGGCCTGCAGGAAACGAATACAGGCTCCCTGCGGTACCCGCCCCTGTCCCTCAATCTCTACTACGTGCTGACGGCGTACGCCTCGTCACGCGAGACGGAGCATCAGATCCTGGGCCGGGCCATGCAGATTCTTTACGATACCGCGGTCATACGGGGGTCGCTACTCCAGGGAAGTCTGGCGAGGACGTTCGAAGAGGTCGTCGTGGTGATGCACCCCATTCCGCTCGAGGATATGAACAAGCTCTGGAGCATGTTCGGCAGCAAGCCGTATCGCTTATCCATTACTTATCAGGTGTCCACGGCGCTGATCGATTCGACCCGCGAGCGGTCCGGCGACCGCGTCATTCAGCGGTCGTTGAATTACACGGTGCCGTGAAATCGGGGATGAAGGAGAGGACAGAATGACGATCACAGAGCAGGCCACCTCCCGCCTATCGTTCGCGGTCCGGTTGCTCGATGGTTTTTCAGGCCAGCCGTCACTTATTGACGCGACGAAGGTCGTCATCAAGGAAAACGGCAAAATGGCCCTCCAAAACCCGAGTGGGTATCAGGTGTTCAGGGGCGTGACTGAAACGAAGATGACCATTCGCGTCGAGAATAAATACTATTTCACGAACGAGACGAGCGTAAACATTCCCACACTCGACTCAAGAAATCCCGTCGCGGTCGTCACGATGAAGCCGAATTATCTCTACCCCTTTCCGCCAGCGAGCACTCTGGTGCGGGGTGTCATTCTCGGCCAGGGAAATAATCCAGTCAAAGGGGCTCAAGTTTCAGTCGCCGGACGGGCGGTGACGAATGAATCCGAGGCGGACGGCAGGTTCGTGCTCTATTGGGGGCCGCTGGAAGAGGACGACATCTCCGTGGTGAACCATCAGCGGCATCTCAAGATAGGCGGCAGCACGACGATCCAGTTGAACGTGAGTCATCCATCATTTCAACCCAAAACAATCGTCATCGGGACGATGGCCGAAGGAGAACTCAAATTGTTGACGACGCCCATTATCCTGAGTCCCTGATCGTGCGAAGAGTCCGGATTGCGAAAAAAGGAGGAGTGGATATGAACGCATTGAGGAACGTCTCCAGCCAGTCATTGATTGTGCAAAAACAGAGCGGTGGAAATATGCACCTCTTGCCTGGACGGGCAGTCACCCTGTCGGACGAGGAGCTGACATCGCCCCAGGTGCTGCAGCTGCTGAAGAGTGGGTTCGCCCAGATCGAGAAGCTGGGCAAACCGGAAGGAGTTGCGACAGGGGCTGAAAAGGAAGAAAAGCGAAGCGAGAAAAAAAAGGCTGAAAACTGAATCGAAAGACAGCCGCAGCAGAAGGGCAACGGTAATAGTGCGCGCCCCAAGAGGGCGCCAGAAAACAGTGGGATGAGAAAACCCGTCCGCGCAGGGAACACAAGGAGGTCGTCATGCCGCAATACTTAGCACCGGGAGTCTATGTTGAGGAAATAGCCGGACCGAAACCGATCGAGGCCGTCGGGACCGCAACTGGGGCGTTTATCGGAATTGCCGAAAAGGGGCCTATCGGCGAGGCCAAACTCATCACGAACTGGACGCAGTTCGTTGACACATACGGCGGATTCATAACTGCCGGATATCTCGCCTACGCCGTCAACCAGTTTTTCACCGAGGGGGGGACGAGTTGCTACGTGGTTCGGACTTGTTCCTATGACTACACCAAAACGCCCGTGGCCCATACCGCGGGCAGGGGGACGGTGCCGTTGAATGACAAGGCGTCCGTTGAAGCCCTGAAGGTCGATGCTATCAGTCCGGGAAGCTGGAGCGATCACCTCTGGGTCGAGCTCTGGGTCAAGCTTGCCGGCGACAAGCTTGAGCCGACGAACAAGTTCAGACTGGCAGTTTGGTACAAGGGCCGGGAAGTGGAAGCCTTCGAAGAGCTGACTAAGGGCGACGTGCTTGGACAGATCAACGGAAATTCCAAATACATCAAGGTGAACCCGGGAACCTCAACCCTCACGCCGGCTTCATCCTCGCTCGTGCTTAGTGATCGGGCCACTCCGGCGCTTCCGACTCTCGCCGTGACAGCGCTCGGACCCGGACTCTCCCTGGAAGTGAAAGACGGCGCGGATGCGAATACGTTCAAGCTGGTGGTCAAGCGGGGTGCCGCGGAATTGGAGTCCTATGACAATCTGACAATAGCGAGCGTTGGAAGCAAGATCAACGGCATTTCCGAGAATATCGTGACGAGGAACTTGGAAAACAAAACCCCTGTACCGAGCAATCTACCCGCAAAGACATCATCTCCATCTCCTCTCAATTTCTTTACCTTGGTCGGTGGCGACGATGGCCTGGCCGACGGCCTCACCCTAAACGACTCATCAACCCCAACCCCTGGTCCCTCCCTGCTCGTGAATGCATTCCGGGACGGAGTAAAGGTTACGGTAGAGGATGCAACGTCCGGCTCCGGCAAATTTAAACTCACCGTGCTTGTGAAGGACGCGGTGATGGAAACCTTTGACGAGCTGATCATGGACACCGTCGAAAACACGATCAACGGGAGATCACAGTTCATCGAAGTCACGAAGAAGGGATCGAACAGGCCAAAAAACGACAGCAAAGTCTCCGTTCCCACCGGGCTAATGGACATGGATTTTATCGGCGATGCTGCAACCAAGAACGGCCTCCACGCGTTCGACACTGTGGACGACATTAATATCCTAGCCATCCCCGACCGACCCGGAGACCGTGAAGTGATCATCGCAGCCTACAGTTATTGCCAGAATCGCAAAGACTGTTTCTTCGTCGCCGATGCGCCCCAAGGCTTAGACCCGCAATCCGTCCTGGCATTTAAACAGGGCACGGGAACCTATGCGGGCAACGCGTTCAATTCGTCGTACGGCGCTCTCTATTATCCGTGGGTCTTGGTGACGGATCCCGTCACGGGCGGCAACAAGTTCGTGCCTCCTTCAGGCGCCGTTGCGGGAACCTATTCGAGCACCGACGTGCTGCGCGGCGTGCATAAGGCTCCGGCGGGGACGATCGATGGCTACCTCAACTCCGCCGTGGGCATTGAGCGTCTCGTAACCAAGGGCGAACAGGAACTCCTAAATCCCAATCACGTCAACGTCATTCGGTCGTTCCCCGGCTCGGGGATCGTGGTCTGGGGCGCCCGCACCCTGTCGGCTGACCCCGAATGGCGGTACGTCAATGTGCGGCGGCTGCTGCTCTTCATCGAAGAATCCATCGACGAGGGCAGCCAGTGGGTCGTATTCGAACCCAACGACCGGTCCCTCTGGGCGCGAGTGAAGCGTGACATCACGGCATTCCTGACGAACGTGTGGAGATCGGGCGCTCTCTTCGGTTCTACGCAGGAGGAAGCGTTCTTTGTCAAGATCGACGACGAGAACAATCCCCCGGAAGTGCGCGACGCGGGACAGCTGATCATCGATATCGCCGTGGCGCCGGTGAAGCCGGCAGAATTCGTCATATTCCGCATTACCCAGCGGACGCCGGCCAATAAGAAGTAAGGGGGAAGCGGCAAGGGGACGAGTGCAGAATGTTGTGTGACCCTTGCTGGAAGCGGGGAGGATATGTCCGCGCAGGAGAGCGATCATCGGACATAACCATTACCGGGAGACACAAAGGAGGAGTTCATGGCACCACGAAGAGATCCCTATACCAATGCGCGGTTCAAATTGCAGATCAATGGCATCGAGCAGGCGGCGTTTGTGGAATGCGCGATCGCCGATACCACGACAGATCCCGTCGAATACCGGGTCGGCACGGACACCGGCTCTATGCGAAAACAGCCGGGCCTGACGAAATATGGAAACATTACGCTCAAATGGGGCCTCACCGATTCCAAGGAGCTCTGGGACTGGCGGAAGAAAATCATCGACGGGAAGGTCGATGACGCAAGGAAAAACGGCTCGATCATCATTCTGGATGAAGAGGGCAATCCCAAGGTTCAGTGGGACTTCGTGAAGGGATGGCCCAGCAAATACGACCCGGCGGACATGAACGCGAAGGGAAACGACATCGCCATCGAGACCCTGGAGATCACCCATGAAGGGCTGCTGCGGGGTTAGGGGTTCTGGTATGAGTTCAAATCGTACGGAAGGCGAGATCGGAGGAACGTATCATGGCATTACAGACGGAATATGACTTCGTGCTGCCCAAGGGCTACATCGATAAGGAGGGCACGCTCCACCGGGCTGGCGTCATGCGTCTGGCCACGGCTGCCGACGAGATTCTGCCTATGAAGGACCCTCGTGTGAAGCAGAATCCTGCCTACCTGGCGATCATCGTGCTATCGCGCGTGATCAGCCGGCTGGGCGACGTGGACATGATCACGCCCAAGGTCATCGAGGACCTGTTCTCCGCGGACGTGGCCTATTTACAAGACTTCTACCAGCGTATCAACCAGAACGGCGGCAGCGAGATCTCGACAAAGTGCCCGAAATGCGAGAGCGTTTTTGAGGTGGAAGCCGTCCCTTTCGGGGCATCGTAGGCTACCCGCTGGAGCAGCTCTACGAAGAAACGGCCTATATCGCCAGCCATTTTCACTGGAGTGAGACGGAAATTCTCGCCATGGAACACTGGGAGCGCAGGCAGTGGTGCGAGGAGATCTCTCGGATGAACAGAACGCTGAATGAAAACATGAGGATGCTGTAACCAATGGCCAACAGAACAGTCGACGCATTTCCCTATGTTTCGTTCCGGTTCCGGATCGAGTTCGACAACGTGATCGCCGGAGGATTCACGGAGTGCTCCGGCCTTCAGGTGGAAACCGAGGTGGAGGAGCACCGCGAAGGCGGGCTGAACGAGTTTTCCCACAAGTTGCCGAAGGGAGCCAAGTACGGGACGATCACGCTGAAGCGAGGCTTCATCGACGGCACCGATCTCTGGGACTGGAACCAGAAGGTCATTGCCGGACAGACGCAGCAGCGTAAAAACCTCTCCATCATTCTGCTGGATGGTACGGGTAACGACAAGATCAGGTGGGACGTCCGCGACGCCCTTCCCGTGAAATGGAGCAGCTCGGAGTTCAAATCTGACGGCAACACGGTCATGGTCGAAACGCTGGAATTGGTGCACCACGGGTTTGTACGGGGGGCATGACTCGATGAGCAGGTTGTTGAACAATCCACGCCATCTTCTGTTCCTGCTTGCGGCGATCCGGGCGTTGCGCCTGCATAGACGACTGTCTTCCCTTTTGGGGGCCGAAGACCGGCTGTTCAAAGGGCTTTCTTTTGCCTCAGGGAAATTCGGCGTCTCTGAGCGAGGTGTACGCTATGAACTGTGGGACGCCCTGGGGGACCTTGAGTTCCTCCTATTGCGGACGAAGTTCAGCGGACCGACTTCATCATCGAAGAGAAGCCATACCATTCAACCTCCCCGACTTCTACAGGGAGAAAATGCGCAAGGGTCCGGGAAGTCCCCGTACAGCGCATCATCGCCCTCGATGATTCCACGGGCATCGGCTCACGATCCACGTGCGATGCCTACTCCTGCTGCTTGGCCGCGACTGATTCAGGAACGCTATGCGCCGGCGAGGTGGGCGGCCATCCATGGGAGGAGAGGCGATCAGGGCCGGAGCGAGCATCACGAACCGGGGAATGGTGTGGGGAGCGCGCTGGCATCCGCTGTACCTTTCATCGCGGCGACTCACGTCACTCGGGCCTGGCCGCAGTCTCGCTTCCTCCCCTTCGTCCCGGTTCACGTTCGGCTTGGGCAGGTGGGAAGTCTTGGCCGCGACTCTCATTCAGCCGACGGAGCTGCCACGGGAAAGCATCGGCCTGCAACGAGGCTCACCCTGTTTCCCCCCGTCTCCTTTCCCGTCACAAGCCCTGCGATCATGGCCGCCGAAGAACCCGGAAGACGCCCAATTGTGGAGCAGGGAGACAGCAGGGATGAGCCATGGCGGTCCCTTGTGTCGCAATCGCGGGGAACGGCGCTGGGCATTGTTCAGCGCGTGCGTCTCGAACCCTTCTTCCCTGATATGGATCTCGGCGCTGTTCGCATTCATATCGATGAGCCCGCAGACCGCGCCGCCCGTGCTCTGCGGGCCGATGCGTTCAGCTTGGGGAGGGACATTTATTTTCGGGCGCGTAGGTTTAATCCGGCCACGCAGAAGGGACTGGCGCTTCTGGGCCATGAACTTGTCCATACGCGCCAGGTGACCGGCGGAGAGCCGTTTCCGACAATGGGTCAACGCAAGGGACTGGAGCAGGAGGCTGAAATAACGGAAGCGTCCTTCCTGCGCGCATTTACGGTGGGCGGCGTACCGAGGAATGAGCAGCAGGCCTTGCCGTTTAGCGGCGCCGGAAAGACGTATGCTCCGCTCAGTCTGGAGCCCGTGCGGACAAGGTCCTTTCTGCCAAGAGATGGGAGCATGGCACGCGACGGCGAACGTGCCATTTCCCTTTCAGCCCTGCCAGGAGGAAACGGCGGTGGCTATCCGCTCAAGGCGGAGGAGGGCCGGTCCGCGTCAGCTGGTGCAGGAAGTGCAGCCGCGTCCACATCGTCATCCGACGATCAGGAAGGTGCGGCGCGCGCATTATTCCGGGCCCTGGATCGAAAACTTCAGACTGAGAAAGAACGCAGAGGTATAGACCGATGGGTGCGTTAGAAAAAGCGATCATCAGCGTGCGTGATCCCGATCCCCAAAAGGATACGGAGATCAAGCAGGTCAAGGTCCTCTTCAATCCCGAGAAGTACAGTCTTGAAAAGAGCGCAGCCTGGGAAGAGAAGGGAAAGAAAAAGACGCTCGAATTTGTCGGCATCAGCCGCAAATCTTTTTCCATTGAGCTGTTTTACGATACCTACGAAGCGGGGACAGACGTCAGGGTCTACACCAATGAGATCGTGCAGCTCATGGATCCAACCGTGGAGTACAAGGGGAAGAAGGTGCCGCCGGTGTGTTTGTTCAGTTGGGGTGGATTCAATTTTCGGGGCATTGTGGAAAAAGTCACCCAGAATTTTTCTCTGTTTCTGAATTCCGGTATCCCTGTGCGTGCGGTGCTGACCGTGGGATTCAAGCAATTCAATTATCCAACGGAGCAGGCAAGGGGAAATCCGCCGGGAGACCCGACGAAGATCAGGGTGGTGAAGGACGGTGAGACGCTGAACGCCATAGCCGCGCGGGAATACGGAGACCCCTCGCTGTGGCGGGTCATCGCGGATGCGAACAAGGAGCGGATTGCGAACCCCCGCGTTCTGTCAGCGGGTACGTCGCTCATTATTCCGGCTTTGACATAAGAAACGGAATGCAGCTATGCCGACGACCGGCGGCCGAGACACCGAAACACTCATAGCGGATTATGAGATCTACGCAGGCGGAAGCAGAATCCCGCCGGAGTTGCACGTAGTCGTCTCGGCAATCGATGTGGACCTGGATGCGGAGACGATGGGCATGTTCTCTCTGGTGTTGCATGCGAGCGAGCGAGAGCAGGAGCGTTTTGTCGTGATCGATTCGGACCAGTTCAAGCCGGGCAGCGAGATCAAAATCAAGATGGGCTACGGCTCCACGCTCGATACGATGATGGTGGGCGAGATTACGGCGCTGAGCCCCGAGTATAGCGACAACGGCGCCGTGGTGTGCCGGATCAGCGGATACGACCGTCTCTACCGCTTAGGCTTCGGGAGAAAGATCCGGTCCTTTCGGAACATGAAGGACAGCGACATCGCTGCTCAAATCGCTCAGGATTGGCGGCTTACACCACAGGTGGATGCCACGGACGTCACACACGAGTATGTGCTGCAGAACAACCAGACGGACCGGGAGTTCCTGGCGGAGCGGGCGCGAAGGCTCCGCTACGAACTCCGAGTGGAGGACCGCTCCCTCTTCTTTCAGAAAGCCAAAGAAGACGGCAGCGCAGTCGCGACGCTCACATACGGCGAAACGCTCGTTGATTTTTTCCCGCGGCTCTCCACGGTGAACCAGACGAGCAAGGTCGAAGTGCGGAGCTGGAGCGTCAAGGACAAGGAGGCCGTTTCCGGCGAGGCGGGGACGAGCGACACGATTTCCACGATGGCCGGTCAGAAGACGGGCGGAAAGATTTCGGAAGAGATCGCCGGACAATCGACACGCATTCTGGGCGGCGAGAATGCGCCGACCAAGGACGAGGCGGAAGGCATGGCCCGCGCCGTACTGAACCGGGCCGTGACGGAATTCATCACCGGCGAGGGGCGATGCATCGGCAATCCCGACATCAAGGCGGGAAGCGTGGTGGAGCTGAAGGGCCTCGGGGAGCGGTTCAGTGGACTGTACTACGTCGTGTCATGCACGCACAGTATCGGGTCACGGGGGTACCACACCTCCTTCACGGCACGGAGAAGCGCGGTATGAGTATGTACGGCATGATCATGGAGGGTGTGCAACGTGAAATCCAAGCTGGTTGGATTTCCGGCGTGGTCATCGGCGTTGTGAGCAACAACAAGGATGACGACGGATTGAATCGCGTCAAGGTCACCTTTCCCTGGCTTTCGGAGGACGAGGAAAGCCACTGGGCCCGCGTTGTCTGTTTCATGGCCGGAGACCAACGAGGGGCCTTGTTTCTCCCGGAAGTGGGGGATGAGGTGCTTGTGGCCTTCGAACACGGCGACATCAACCGCCCCTATGTCATCGGCGCACTCTGGAACGGCAAGGACAAGCCGCCCCTGACGAATGACGACGGGAAAAACAACGTGCGGCTCATCCAGTCCCGGAGCGGGCATAAGGTGATACTCGATGACACAGATGGCAGCGAAAAGATCGAGATCAAAGACAAGACGGAAAAGAACTCAATCGTGTGGGATACGGCCTCGAATACTATCACGATCTCTACGGACAAGGACATTTCCTTGAAGGCGCCCCAGGGAAAGATATCGCTCGACGCGCAGGAAGTGGCGATCACGTCTTCGGCGAATACGACGATCGAGGCGAGCGGGACCATGACCGTGAAAGGTGCGACGGTCAACCTCAATTAGGGAAGACGGGGCATGGGACAGCCGGCGGCAAAACAGGGTGACCAGATCATGGCCACGGATACGCACATTATCCTGATACCGGTAGGGACGGGAACGGTTCCCACGCCCCTTCCCCATCCCTTTACGGGCATCATCGACGGCGGGTTGAGCCAGGACGTGAAGATTATGGGGATGTCGGCGGCGACGGTGGACTCGACGGCCACGAATACGCCCTCCCATATTCCCCAGGGAGGTTCGCTCCAGACGTCGCCGTCGAATAAGGCGACGATCAAAATGGGGAGCCCGACGGTAAATATCAATGGAAAGATGGCTGCGCGAAACGGCGACACGGCCATGACGTGCAACGACCCCTCCGACTTGCCAGTGGGAACAGTGATGGCAACGGGAACGGTATTGATCGGTTAGGAGCGATGATGGCAGCGGATTTTCTTGGTACAGGCTGGGCCTTTCCCTTACACGTCGATGAGACGGGCGCACTGGAGACCTCGTCGTCCGAAGACAACATCAAAGAGTCCATCCGAATTATTCTGGGGACCGCAAAAGGCGAACGTCAGATGCGGCCCGACTTCGGGTGCGGAATTCATGAACTCGTTTTTGCTCTGAACAACTATGCGACGGCGGGCCTGGCGGCGTATCACGTCGAGCAGGCGCTGATACGCTGGGAGCCGAGGATCGAACTGATCAAGGTCGAGGCATCGCCGGGCCATGAGAAAACAAGCGGATCAGCCGCCGCCGGTGAACGCCTGATCATCTCCATCGAATACCGGGTCATTGCCACGAATTCCATTTTCAATCTGGTGTATCCCTTCTATCTCACCGAGGGAGTGGGTATATGAACAGCGATCCCGTCATCGACACACGGATCGAGGAAGATATCATCGAAGAGGCACAGGCCCTGAGGGCGGTCTATACACCGGAATGGACCGCGGATTACGGGGATAGCGGCGCTGCTCTGATTTCGATCTTTGCGCGGCTCATGGAGATCATGACCGATCGGTTGAACCGCGTGCCGGGAAAAAACTTCCTGGCCTTCCTCGACACTGCCGGTGTTCATCTGCTTCCGCCCAAGGCGGCGAGAGTGCCGGTCAAGTTCGTGGCTACGGCCGGTGCCAGGAAGGACGGCGTCGTTCCCGAAGGCACGCAGCTGGCAACAGCGCCTCCGCAGGGCCAGGCTCCACGCACCTTCGAAACCGAAAAGGGACTCACCGTGTCCCGGTCGCGGCTTGCGTCTCTCGTCTCCCACGATCCCAATGCCGATCAGTACGCCGATCAACAGGCAGTGGTGACGTCGAACGAGAAGAACGAGAGCGTGCCGTTCCAGCCCTTTGCCGGAACGTCTCTCATTCCTCACCGGCTGTATCTCTCACAGAGCACGCTTTTTCGGATCAATCATCCGACAACACTGACGCTCAAGTTCACGCTGGACAGTCTGCCGACCGGTATCACCCCGCTGTTTCAAACCGGACTCCGCTGGATCATTGCGTCGTCGGGAATGGACATCACGCCGTCTGCCGGGGATGTTGTGATTGCAGGAAATGCCATTACGGTGGTTCTCAACAGTCCTCTGGTCACCATGATCGGTACGGCAAAGGTCGATGGAATGGAGGGCTATTGGCTCAGGGCTGAAACAAAGATCGCGCTGTCGAAGGATGTTGCCAAAACAAAGATCCTGTCTGTGACGGCGACTTCCAGCGCGACGGATATCAATCCATCGCTTGCCTTCTTCAATACGACATCACTCGATACGAATCGCGAATTCTATCCGTTCGGAGAGAAGCCGAAAATCTTCGATGCCTTCTTCCTGGTTGTGCCGGAGGCGTTCACCAAAACAGGGAGCACAGTCACGCTGCAACCGGGATACAACAAAGGTGTCGCCGGAGCGTCCGGAATTGAACTCACCTGCGAATTCTGGAACGGCAGCGCCTGGAAAACGCTTGGTGTCATGAACAATGCCGGAACCGTGCCCGGCACGGTCAACGACACGTATGTGTTTACGGATACCACGAAAGCCTTCACCGCCGATTCCAGCTCCAGCACGCATATTGAGTTCACTTGCCCGGAGATGAAACCAGTGGAAGTGAACGGCAAGAGGAATTACTGGCTCCGCGTGCGCATCACCAAAGGTAACTACGGCGAAGAGGCCAAGATGGAGCCGACAGTTGCAGGAAAAGCAAAACAGACGAGAGGTGAACCGCTAACTCTGAATGATTGGACATATTTCCCGATTTCTTTCTCTCCCCCGATCATCACGTCTCTTGCCGCTTCCTATGAATATTCGTCTCCACAGAGCATGACGACGGCGCGGACGGAGAACAATTTCACCTTTGCCTCAGTTGATCTGACCAGTCCGACCAAAGCGTTCCAGCCATTCGCCGCGCCGGCTGAAGATCAACCTGCCTGCTATCTCGGCTTTGACTCACCGTTTGCACCCAATCCTGTGAGTCTTTATGTGGCGGTGGAGGAGGCAGTGCTGTCAGCTAAGCCACGGGTCGTGTGGGAATATTGGAACGGCACGCAGTGGAGGAACTTGGGGGTCAAGGATGGGACAACGAACTGTACAGAATCGGGCATGGTGGAGTTCATCGGCCCGGCGGACGGGGTGAAGAAAAGCCTGTTCAAGGCGGAAGCCTGCTGGGTCAGAGCGCGGCTGGAGCAGGGAGACAAACCCCAGCTTCTCGGGATCTATCTCAACACGGTCTGGGCCAGAAATTCCGTCACCCTGACGAACGAATTGCTCGGTTCCAGCACCGAGACGCCGAACGCATCTTTCACCCTCTCCCGGTATCCGGTGTTGGACGGCCTCCAGATTGATGTCCGGGAACCGGAGCGTCCCAGTGATGAAGATTTAAAAATTCTTTTCGCCGAGGAAGGAGAGGGTGCCGTCAGTCCCGTTCAGGAGGGGGAAGGCAATGTGCGAGAGCACTGGGTGCGGTGGCATCGGGTGAATCACTTTCTGTTTTCGGGAAAGAAGAGCCGCCACTATGTCGTTGATTGGTTCAGCGGCAGAGTGCAATTCGGGAACGGGATCCGCGGCATGGTCCCGTCGGCCGGCCGGGGGAATATTCGGGCGACATGGTACCAGGCCGGAGGCGGCGCAAATGGGAATGTGGCAAGAAATACCGTGACGGTCCTCAAGCGGGCGATCCCTTTTGTGGACAAGGCCTTTAACGTGGATCAGGCAGGCGGAGGCTCGGACGGGGAAACAATCGATCATGTGAAAGTGCGGGGCCCACAGACGATCAAGAACCGGGACAGGGCGGTGACATGGGAGGATTACGAATGGCTCGCCAAGGAAGCGTCCTTCCAGGTGGCCAGGGCTCGCTGCCTGCCTGCTCGATCAAGGGATGACGCCGGGACGGTCAGGCTGATCCTCGTTCCCTGGAGCGATGATCCGAAACCCTCTCCGTCCCAGGGGCTCATCCGGCAGGTCAAGGATTATGTGAGCACGCGTATGAGAAGACTCGCCACGGCAGACCTGGTGATCACAGGGCCCAAATACGTGGAGATCTCCGTCTCAGCGAACATCATTCCCGAACGGCGGGAAGAGGCCGACCTGGTGCGGAGGCAGGTGAAGGAGGGGTTGACGGAGTTCTTCCATCCCCTTCGTGGCGGCCCAGACAGGAACGGTTGGAAATTTGGACGAGACGTGTTCGTGTCCGAAGTGTCCAAGGTCATCGAAGATATCGAAGGAGTGGACTACGCTGAGGATGTCGGAATTCTCGTGCCCGTCTCAGCCGGTGGTGGCGCGGCAGCACTGGTCGATCAGGTCGATGTCGGAGAGGAGTTTCTTGTGGCCTCGGGCAACCACGTCATCGCGATCGTCGGGGTGGGAGAGTAGCGGCAACATTACCATGACAAGGAAGATTCTTCAGCGTCGATGGAACGAATTGGTCAACGGCCGAGCGGATCGATCGGTAACGACGAGGCGCAGCCGTTTCCCTCAGGGCTTGGCCATCCTGAGTTCTCGGACGCCATCTGCTGCGCCGCTCATGCGGTGTGATTGCGCATAAGACCGGCGGATCGCCCGAGCTGATTCGTTTCTTGAGGAAAGGCGAATTAAATGCCATTGCCCCTACCGAATCTGGATAACAGGACCTTTGCGGATCTGACGCTGGAACTACGGAGCCTCATCCCGCGGTACGACAAGGCCTGGACGAACCACAATCCTTCCGATCCCGGCATCACCCTGATCGAGCTCTTTGCCTGGCTGGCGGAGATGCTCATGTACCGGATGAACCGGATCGAGAAAGGGAATTATCTGACGTTTCTCGATTTGATCGGCGTGAAACCCTCTGGTCCGCGGACAATCATAACGTTTGAAATCAAGATTTCGAAGGCTGCCCTGCCGACAGACTTCGTCCTGTTGCGGGGCACGCGCGTTTCGGCGCGCGAGGAGCGGACCGGGGAAGAGATCGTCTTTGAGACCACGGTCGACGTGCCCTACAGTGAAGAAAGCTGGGACGAGGACCGGGAAATCTGGGTGTTCAAGGCTCCGGCGGTGAACACCATGGTAATCGAAAAAGAGTTGCTCGGCGTCAGCAACGGTTCGTCTCGGCAGACGTTTTCCCTGAAATGGGGGCCGCTCTTCCTGGACCGGGAAGAGGAATCCTATGCGGGCAACCCCAAAGTTACCGTAGAAAGTCCCGACGCCTCCGTGACGTGGACCTACAAGACCGACCTGCTCTCTTCGGGATCGGGGGATGAGCACTTCACGGCCGAGCTGCTGGCGGGCCTGATACGCTTCGGCGATGGAACGAACGGCACGATTCCGCCGGCAGGCTCCAAAATCCTGTGTACCTATCGTCGCTTGGGAGGACCCTCGGGGAACGTCGTCGCAAAGAAACTCACGACGCTCATTGATTCGCTCGATGGGATCGGGGCGTCTGCCATTTCCGTCTTCAATGAGTACGCGGCGACCGGCGGCTTGGACGGCGAAACGCTCGATGACCTGCTTGCGCGGGGCCTGGGTTCGCTCCATGAGCCCTACCGGGCCGTTTCAGACGAGGACTTCGAATCTCTCGCCCGTCAGGCCGCGCCGGACAAGGTGGCCCGCGTGAAGGTTGTCGCCGACCGGAACCTCGAGGGAACGACACCGGATGAGGAAGGTCATATCAGCGTCATTGTCTTGCCGGCGCTCGAACAACTTGGGTTGCCGGAACTACCCGCTCAATACGATGCCGTGACGAAAAAGTTTACGCTGAACCGGAGATCCGCTGCTGTGACAAACGCCCTTAGGGGAATTCCGGTGAAAAAACTGAACTGGGAAATTCTTCGGTATCTCGACGAGCGTCGGCTGATTACGACTATCGTTCACGTCGTGGGGCCGTCGTTCACAATCGTGCGCCTGAACGTCACCTTCCAGGCGAAGCCAGGCGTGAATGCCGAGGCAGTGAAACAAGCGGTAGGCGAGGCCCTTGCGGCCTTCCTGGACCCCTATGAGGGATGGAAGGATCAGCAGGGGTGGCCCTATGGCCGGGACCTGTATCGCTCGGAGCTCTATCAGCTGATCGAGTCCATCGAAGGTGTGGATCACGTCACCGCCCTGCAGATGAAAGGGGACGCGACCGCAACCGCGACGGTGATTCCTGTCGGAGAGAATAGCCTGGTGGGCCTCGACGAGCTGACGGTGACGGTTTTCTGAGAGGAGCGCAACCACGGTGAGCACAGTCGATCTTCATAAACCGAGCACCTATCTTGAGTATCTGCCGGGGATCTACCAGCAGGACGCTGAAAAACGCGCCTTTATCGGCAGGTACCTGAAAATCTTCGAGAAGTTTCTATCCGGGATCGATGACGACAGCGTCAGCAAGGTCTCGATCGAAGGCCTGGAGCAGATCGTGGCTCGGCTGCACGAATTCTTCGATCCCGAGACCGCGCCCAAAGAGTTTCTTGATTGGCTTGCGGGCTGGATGGCATTGGTCCTGCGGGACGACTGGGAGGAAGTTAAAAAGCGTCGGCTAATCAGCAGGATTTTTTCCCTGTATCGTGTTCGGGGAACCAAAAGGGGGCTGGAAGAATACATAAGGATCTATCTCCCGGCGGTAGACGTCAAAATAATCGAAGTGGTCGCTCCCTTTCAGATCGGACGCGCCTCAACCATCGGGAAGGATACGTACCTGGGGGGAGGACCGCCGCATTTCTTTATGGTGACGATTATTTTGCCGGAACCGAACTTGGAGTTGAAAGCACTTCGCGAGAAAGAAGTCCGAGCGATTATCGATCTGGAAAGGCCGGCGCATACTTATTATGACCTAAGAACGATCGTCCCCACGCTGCAAATCGGAAAATATTCCCGTGTGGGAACCGATACGCTGCTGGGGGACATCCCGTAAGGAGGACCACCATGCCTGTTAAACGGTTGCGTTATTTTCATTATCAGTTTTTGCAGGAAAATGACTTCACGGACGAGCAGGATTATCATGTCTCCATGCGCCGCCGTCATAACCAGGACTTTCATACGTGGGGACGGGTGCAGGGTCTGGTCGTTTCCTTCACGGCCAGCGAGCGGAAAGTGACGATCAGCCCTGGCATGGCGGTCGATAGCCTTGGACGGGAAATCATCATCGAATCAAACCACGAAGTGGATCTTCAGAGCCATGCAGGAAAATCGGTATATCTTGTCCTGGCGTATAAGAAAGAAGAAACCGATCCCGCGACTCAGGCGGGCGTTTCAGGCAATGCCAATACACGAATAACGGAATCATTTCAGCCGCCAAAGGTGTATTCCGCCGCTTCACCACCAGCCTGGGACACGAGCCTTGAACTCATCCTTGCTAAAATTACGTTGAATCCTGCTCCGCCGACAAGTGATGGCGCTGTGATTAAAGTCGATTTCTCAGAGCGGACCGAAGCAGGCGCGAAAATCGGTGAGGCTGCGTTCCCCGGCTTGAAAATCACCGTGCCTGGCCATGGGAATGCCGAGTGGCCGGGAATCAAAGGGGTTGAAATCAGCACGCCCGGAAGCGGACTGCAGGGCATAGAGGTCCAGTCACCGAAAACGAGCTTTTCAGGAAGCCTGGAGGTAAAAGGCGACCTGCTCTCTCGCGGGAATGTCCAATTGGGCGACGACGACAATGATACGGTGACGATTGAGGGACGGGTGCTCACGGGGCATACGTCAGGAAGGCTCCAGATCAGCGCCCCCGTTACGATCACGGGAGATCTCAGTCTCACGGGCTCTGTGACCTTGCCGAGTAATCCGACCGCGTCACTCCATGCGGCGCCGAAGCAATATGTGGATGCCCATGCGACCGCGGTCAACCCGCATAGTGGGTCGCTGGCCAAAGCCGGGGATGCCATGACCGGAGCGCTGACCTTGTCTGGCAATCCTACGGTGGCGTTGCACGCGGCACCGAAACAATACGTCGATGGCCGGGTGGCCAAGGCTGGGGATGCCATGGCCGGAGCGCTTTCCATTACAGCTGCGGGGACCGGCCTTAATGTCACAAACAATGCTTCAGTCGGTGGAAGGGTCGGGATCGGGACATCCGCGCCGGATGGCCCGCTTCACATCACAGGCGGAAATTGGGACGTGGGGGCGACAGAAGGGGACCTGAAGATCGGCGATGCCACATACCGTATGAAAATCGGGGTCGCCAAAGGCGGCGGGGGAGCCGGTGATGTTCGCATCCGCGCCCAGGGAGGGACCAATCGGTTGCTGTTTGGCAGTGGAACTGCTGACGTTCTGACCATCCAAAACGGCAAAGTTGGGGTCGGCACGACGGCCCCTGGGGAGGTGCTGGAGGTCAAGGGCAATATTTCGCTTAGCGGAAACATGACCTTGAGCGGCGCCATTGTTCAGGATGACTGGATCGCTCCAACCCTCTTGAACGGGTGGATCAATTATGCGGGCGGATACAACCCGGCTGGCTACTTCCGTGACAAGCAGGGCATCGTACATCTGAGGGGCCTAGTAAAAATGGGGGCGCTGACGGGTGCGGTGGCGAACAACATCATTTTTACCCTGCCACTCGGCTTCCAGCCCCAGTATCGGGAGCTTCACGCAGTGCAGACGAATCCAAATACGATCGGGCGGTGCGATATTGATGCCAGTGGGAACGTGATCTGCGTACAAGGGAACCAGGGGTGGTTCTCCCTGGACGGGATTACCTTCCGGGCAGAACCGGAATCGTTCTTTGCCGTCATTGGCCTGGCCGTCACGATGCAACCGATACCGATTCGCATCAGTGGATGAGGGGGATAGGTTGATGGGTTTTTGGGCCGGGACCAACTGAACGCCTATCTGGAAGAAAGTTGATCGCGCCCAAGTACGAGAGTGGCGTCTGATTAGTCCGTTCCTAGGTGAGAATGGGGTAAATTAGCATGGCTGAGCCGTATACCCATAATCTTTCCCACCTTCACGATGAGCTGGTCTGGCTTGATCTGAATATCCGATTGGGTATTCTTCGGGCCAGGTCGCTTGGTCGTGACGAAGGCGGACTGTACGTGTCGGATCAAGCCGTGGAGGAGTGGCTCAAGGACCGGGCAACGACGGCGGAGATTGCCGCGGACGAAGCGGAACTGATCCGACGGATCGACGAAAAGCGGGAGGAGATCACGGCACGGCTTGCCGCAAGCTTGGAGCAAGGAGTGGTGCTTTATGTTCCACGGCTTGTGTCGCTCTTCGGCCTTTCTCCCTTTGAGTCGGATGTGATGGTGATCTGTCTGGCGCCTGAGTGGGACCGCAAGTATGAACGGCTCTACGCCTATCTGCAGGACGACGCCACCCGGCGAGCTCCTGGTGTGGACCTCATTCTGAACCTCCTCTGCCATACGCAGGATGAGCGTGCTGCGGCGCGAAGCGCGTTTCTTTCATCGAGCCGACTGTTTCACTACTCGCTCATTCAGTTTGCCGACGATAGCGGGTTGGCACGGCCGCTCCTGAGCCGTAGCGTAAAGCTGGACGAGGGGATTGCCCATCACATCCTTGGAGGAAAGGAGGTGGACCCGCGGATCGCTTCCTGCTGCCGCCTTGTTGCTCCCGGGAATGCATCGTCCGGGTCACCGGACGATCTTCCCCTCCTCAAACCGTTCCAGCGGCATCTTGCAGAACCGCCAGCGGGGCAGTGGATCGCGCTGTTCTCAGGCCAGGACCTGGTGCGCCAGGAGGAAACTGCCCGTCGCCTCTGTTCCGAATCAGGCGTTCCGCTGCTCAAGGTTGACCCGGAGGCCTTCACCGAAGGCGAGATGCCCGTGTCGCAGGTCATTCCCCTCATCTTTCGGGATGCGGCGCTCAAGGCTGCCGCCGTCTACGTGGACAACATTGATGCAATTTCACGGGAAGCCGACAAGAATGTCGGACGGCTGCACCTTCTGGAAAAGGCTATGGAAGAACTGGGCTGGGTCACGTTCCTTGCTGGAAGGCAAGCCGTCGAACTCAGCGATTCCTTGAAGCGTCAAATGCTATTTGCCATCGACTTCCCGCTTCCCGCATATCCCGAGCGGATAAGGATCTGGCATGAATACGCCGGCAACGGCTCGCCTGCGCAAGATCTGTTGCTATACAGCGACCTCGCGGCACGGTTTCGCTTCACCCGCCGGGAAATCCGCAATGCCCTGTGCCTGGCCAGGACCAAAGCGTTGCTCCGCGACGGCGAGGGCGCGCAGGTCACGCGGGCCGATCTTGAAGCGGCCTGCCGCGCCGAATCGAATTCGCGTCTCATTGGGTTTGCCCGGAAGGTTCAGAACACCTATGCCTGGGACGATCTGGTGCTGCCTCCGGCGCACAAGCAGCAACTCCAGGAGATCATCGACCATATCCGCAACCATGAAGCGGTTTATACCGAGTGGGGATTCAGCCGGAAACATGCCCTGGGCAAGGGTGTGAACATGCTGTTTTCCGGCCCGTCCGGTACGGGCAAGACGATGGCCGCCGGTATCATTTCCTCGGAGTTGGGACTCGACTGCTACAAGATCGACCTTTCCACTGTGGTGAGTAAGTACATTGGCGAGACGGAGAAGAACCTGAACCGCATATTCGCCGAGGCGGAGACGAGTAACGCCGTGTTGTTCTTCGACGAGGCGGACGCGCTCTTCGGTAGACGCACCGAAGTGAAGGATTCGCACGACCGCTATGCCAACATCGAGGTGAACTACCTCCTCCAAAAGATGGAGGAGCACGAGGGCGTCGTGATTCTGGCCACGAATCTGAGCAAGAACTTGGATGAGGCCTTCCTGCGCAGGGTGCATTTCTCCGTGGTCTTTCCGTTTCCGGAAAAGGAGGAGAGGCTTCTGGTGTGGAACCGTGTGTTTCCCGCCGAGGCACCGGTGGGCGAGGATGTCGACCGGGAATTCCTGGCACGCAGGTTCAAGATCACGGGAGGCCATATCAAGAATATCGCTGTGGGCGCAGCCTTCCTGGCGAAGCGTGACGACAGCGGCATCACGATGCGCCACGTCGTGCTGTCGGCCAAGCGGGAATTCCAGAAAATTGGCAAACTCAGCACGAAGGCGGAATTCGGAGACTACTATGACATCACCGCCTGAGCACGAGGATGCACAGGAGAGGACGCCGGATACGGACACGTCCCGGAGGCCGTCTGAGAGCGTCGACCCTTCGCTTCGAGTAAGGATGCAGCGCTCGGTCAGGACCCGGGCGATGTATGCATCCACACGGGCGCCGTTGTTCGTTGAATCGAGGGAACGTGTCGCCAAGGCTGTGTAACAAGGAAACAGAAGCCATGCAGTTCATTCTTGTTTTGACCCTAGAGTAACTGTATCAATCGAGGCGATCTATGGCTGCGCCAAGCCGCCAAGACCGGGAGCAGAAGCCGGACAAGAAAGATGCGAAGGCCCTCTTGAGAAAAGAGGACCGGTCCACGCCCCGGCAGGACATCGGCTTCATGCAAGAGGGCGGTAGGGGGATGTCTTTGGGGCTCCCCGCGGACCGCCACCGGCTTATGCTGAAGCGTCTTGAAGAGCCTGGTCGCGGCGCCGAGAAAGCGGACGTTTTTAAATCCCTCCAGCAGTCTTATGGAAACCACTATGTCCAACGGCTCGTCAGCCGTTCTGCCTCGGATCGAGGTGCTAGCCCAGGCAGGCGGAACGCGATTCCTTCCGGTGGCGGCCAGCCCCTCGACAAGCCGGTGCGAAACGAGATGGAAGGGAGATTCGGCCAGTCCTTTTCGACCGTGCGCGTTCACACCGACGTCGCGGCAGGCAACGCGGCGCGAAGCCTCGGCGCACGGGCTTTCACCACCGGTCAGGATATCTACTTTGGCCGCGGGGCCTACCAGCCAAACTCTCCTCAGGGCCGAGGGCTCCTGGCCCATGAACTGACTCACACCATTCAACAGCGTGGGGGCAGACTCGGTGCGCAACAGGCGCTGGAGGTCGTGCCCCCCGACGATCCTCTTGAGCAGCAGGCCGAGCAGGCGTCGAACGCGATCATGCGCGACATGCGACCAGCCGCTCCCTCGACGATTTCACGCCCTCCCATTCTGCGCTCCGGAGCATCGGTCATACAGAGACAAGTTGCTGCAGCGCCTCCGCCTGTCTCTGCCAACGCGCGAGCGCCGGTGCAGGCGTCGGCCACGACCGCGAGCTGGGTGCAATTCGCCCCGCCGGCATTGGGTCTGAGCGGCGGCCAGCCTCTGAACCCTCCACTGCGGCGCCGTTTAGAGAAGAGTTTCCGCGCAGACCTTGGGGGTGTGCGGGTTCACGGCGACACGCAAGCGGCAAAGAACGCGGATCGACTCGGCGCGAAAGCTTTCGCGTTTGGCCCGAACATCGTATTGGGATCGGGCGCAAGCGCCGACGATGTCGGCCTCATGGCGCACGAGGCTGCGCACACGCTCCAGCAGCGAAGTGGCGGCCCGCTCCAGCGTTTCACCAGCGGCCGCAGGGGCGACGCGTACGAAATTGAAGCGCAACGGGCCAGCGAAGCGGCAGTGCGCGGGGAATCATTTGCCGTGCGTCAGCAAACGAGCCCGCGCATGCAGGGCCTTTTCGGGATCGATATCAGTCTGCCCAATCCGCTCAACTGGCTTGCTGATAAAGCCAACATCATTCCTGGCTTCCGGATGTTCACGATCATCCTGGGCGTGAATCCGATCAACATGAGTCCGGTGGCGCGGAGCGCGGCGAACATTTTGCGCGCGCTGATTGAGTTCCTTCCCGGCGGCGGCCTGATTACGCAAGCGCTGGACAACTCCGGTGTGTTTGAGAAGGCTGGCGCGTTTGTCGAAAAGCAAATCGCCAGCCTGGGACTGGCCGGCAGCGCGATCAAAGCGGCAGTCACCGCTTTCATCTCCTCCCTCGGTTTGTCCGACCTCGCTAATCTGGGAGGCGTCTGGGAACGCGCGAAGAAAATCTTTACTGACCCCATCGATCGCATCAAGAGTTTCGGCATCGGGCTGGTGACGGGAATCGTTCAGATCGTCAAGGATGCCATTCTTAAGCCCATTGCCAAGCTGGCCGAAGGCACTAATGGCTACGCGCTACTAAAGGCTGTAATGGGCAGAGATCCCATCACTGGCGACCCGGTCCCACAAACCGCCGAGGCCATTCTCGAACCCTTCATGAAGCTCATAGGTCAGGAAGAGATCTGGGAGAACATGAAGAAGTCCAACGCGATCGGGCGCGCCTTTACCTGGTTTAAGGGAGCGCTCAGCGGGCTGATGGGTTTTGTTAACCAGATTCCCGGTTTATTTGTGGCCGCGTTCCGGTCGCTCGAGATAATGGACATAGTCCTCGTGCCGCGCGCCTTCGCCAAACTCGTGGGCGTCTTCGGCGGTTTTCTCGGAAGGTTTATTTCCTGGGCCGGCAGTACGATCTGGAATTTGCTGGAGATCATCTTCGACGCGGTGAGCCCGGGCGCCCTGGGCTACATCAAGAAAACCGGCGCCGCGCTCAAGAGCATCCTGAAGAACCCGCTCCCCTTCGTCGGCAACCTGGTGAAGGCCGCCAAGCTCGGCTTCACAAACTTCGCCGATAACTTCGGCGGGCATCTCAAGGCTGGGCTCATCGACTGGCTTACCGGTTCGCTGTCCGGCGTCTATATCCCAAAGGCGCTCAGTCTGCCTGAGTTGGGTAAATTCGCGATGAGTGTGCTCGGTATCACCTGGGCGCAAATTCGCGGCAAGATCGTCAAGGCGCTCGGCCCGAGCGGCGAAACGATCATGAAGGGCCTCGAAACCGGCTTCGACATCGTTGTCGCGCTCGTGACCGGCGGGCCTGCCGCAGCTTGGGAATTGATCAAGGAGAAGCTCACCGACCTCAAGGATCAGGTTGTCAGCGGAATTGTCAGTTTCGTGACCGAGACAGTGGTCAAGAAAGCCGTGCCCAAGCTGATCGCCATGTTCATTCCTGGCGCCGGCTTCCTCTCGGCGATCCTCTCGATCTACGACACAGTCATGGTGTTCGTGGAGAAAATGTCGAAAATCATTCAGGTGGTCACAGCCTTCATCGACTCCATCGTCACTATCGCTGCCGGCAACATCAGTGCCGCCGCCAAGCGCGTGGAAAGCATCCTGGGTGGCCTACTGTCGCTGGCCATCAGCTTCCTCGCTGGCTTCCTCGGCCTCGGTAAAGTCACTGACAAGATCAAGGAAGTGATCGAAAAAGTCCGTGCCTCTGTCGACAAGGCGTTGGACGCAGCGGTCAACTGGATCGTCGCGGCGGCAAGGAGGCTGGGGCGATTTATCGCACAAGCGGGTGTGCCGCAGGATCCGGGCACACGGTTGCGCCTGGGAATGCAAGCCGCGACGACAGCGATTAGAGGATTGTCCGGCACCACGATCACCATAGGCCTAATCTCACCGGTGCTGAGCGCCATCAAAACCAGATATGGATTTGTATCGCTTGAGGCATTGGTGCGTGGTGGAAACTGGTGGGTAAGAGGCAGAGTGAATCCGCCCGATGAAGCAGATACCGGCAGACCAGAAAAAGAAAAAACTGCCCAGGAAGCCCATGAGGAAGTGATGGCAAAAATGAGTATAAATAATAAACAACTGCTCAAGGGACATGGCAGCTTTGCTGCGGGACATGCAGGTAGAGCTTTTTCCATACCGACCAGAGACGCTGTAGATGACATTGGATATGCCTCAGGCGATCATAGTTTTCCTTCAATTAGGGAGCCGGGCACAAAGGGAGATCCAGCAACGAAATGGGGCAAGCTCGGTAAGGGCAATTGGGTGCCGGACCATCAACCTCCTGATACTCTTGCGGGAGGTGGCGCTACATTGTCGTTTAGGTTCTATCCGCATTCAAATTCTTCACGGCTATCGCAGGGCGGAGCTGTTCGCGTCTATAAAATGTGGATGAAAGAAGCGAGAAAACGAGGCGATAGCAACTGGGCTGAAGGAGTGCAAGGCAGTTGGTTCTGGTAGCAAGCGCTAACAGGAGTGACCATATGGAAACGCGTATTAACAAGTTGTTCCATATGATTTCAAGGCAGACCAATCTGGACCCGCTACCGTTCAATAAGGGATGCTCTCCCTCTGAAATAAAGCAGTTGGAGTATTCACTGAACGTAACTTTGCCCGATGATTACAAAACTTTCTTAGAACGCTGTAACGGCCAACCCGGCTCCGCTTTGACGTTTCCGCCGGATCAAGTGGTGTTTCTTTCTACTGAGGATATTGTTCGCTTGTGGAATGAATTGAATCGGCACCAGGATGATCAGTTTTTTGATCAGTTTGAGTTTGATCAAAAGATTCGTTCGGTCTTGTATCACCCGCGCAGAATACCGATCGCCTATAACGAAAGCGGGGGGGCCTATCTATTTCTAGATTACATTCCCGGCCCAAACGGGAAATCGGGGCAGTTGATCTTCAACATCAATGAAATCGACAGCGCAGTCATCGCAGATAGTCTTTATGACCTCGTCGGGACGTACGTGCAGCTTCTGGAGGTTGGCAAGATGGTTGTCAAGAGACAACCCCCGGATTCTGGGCAAGGGTACTGGTTCGTTTCCGACAACGATGAATATATCAATTGGGAAGTTTTCCAGAAACTCAAAGGAAAGACATGAACCACCGCATCAGCCGTGGTGTGATCCGAAGCTCGAAGGGGGTCTGCGGGTGACGGTGCGCCAGTAATACTACGTACATGCCCCCAGTACGCACTAACCGGCGCGCTTGCGCTTCCATGTCGATTGGCGCTTTGCCGGCTTCACTTGTCCGGTAGTGCTGAATGACGCGGGAACAATCAAAGGGGGCGAGAATTCTTTCCAAGGGTCAGAAATGTAGGAGGAGAGGAATTAACAATGTCAGAGGCTGGTTGGCAGGCGGTCTAATGCCGCTTCTCGCAATGAACACTTATGGGATCACCAAGTGTGAGGGAGGAATATGAAACCATTGGGAGTATTTTTTGGTGTGATGTTGGGTATTGCGCTGTTGGGAGCCTTGGCGGGGGGCGGCTATTTTACGATCAAGTTCGGGCTGGATCTGTTCGGTACGCTGGAACCTCAGGTGGCTACGATCACGGCGATTGCTTCGGTCGTGGCCTTGCTCTGTGCTGCCATCATTGCCGGTGGGTTCAAGTGGATGGGCCGAAAAGAAGCAGAGGTTCAGGTGAGAGCAGCAAAGGCGAATCTGTATGAGGGAATTGTGCTGATTTGGGGCGAGAAACTGAGCAATAGGACGAAGGCCATGGATCAAGCCACCGAGGACGAACTCCAAAAGTTGGAGCGACTGTTGACCCTTCGAGGGAATTCCAAGGTCATCAAAACCTATATTGAACTGCAAGTGCTGGAAAAGAATGCCGGGTTGCAAGGCCCTGAGATTCCGACACAGATTGCCAACCTTCTTCTGGAAATGCGGAAAGACCTTGGGCAGGCTGTGCTGAATCTGAGCGAGAGCGATCTTGTCAATGCACTCAACGTTGAGGGGCTTCGGGGCAGCTCCCCATCGACCTCGCATGTGGAGAGGCCGCAGGTGTCGCTGACCCAGGGGGCGTGAGCCAGGAGGGGGGTGCCTGATACTCTGGGTGATCGAGCTGGAATCCGAGAGGAGCAAGCGGAGAGAACGGGCACAGAATTCCTTGAAGGAGTGGGGGCATCTTGATGGTACTGTCAACTGAGTCCACTCTGGTGGTCTGTTTCAGGGACGTGACAATAAGGGTGACCGTGTCAGACACCACTCGGAACAATCTGTTTCTTTGACGACGATGACATGTTTCCACCTAATCTTGAACGGTTTGTAGGCACCTTCCAGGAGAACCCGAGTGCCAACATGGTTCGATGTGGATGGCTGCACTGGTCGGAAAGAGTCCTCAGGGAAGGTGGAGACTCATTGTCGAATAAGGGTCGAATAGACGAAGGGCGAATCCTTCAATGTACGGTTACGTTGAGTTTTTAGTTCCGGGAATTGTGGTCGGTGTTCTGCGAGGCAAAATATGTGGTTGAGCGGTTGTCCGACGAATTAATCGAGGTGCCATTCTGAGATGCCTATCCGATGCGTTTGGTACTATACGCATCGTTGTCGTATGTAATTAAGGAGACGGATATGCCTACGTACAAGGTTCAAGCTGGTGATACGCTCGGAAAGATTGCCAAGAAGTTCTATGGTGATGCCAGCCGATTTTCTGCAATCGTCGCGGCCAACAGTATTCGAAATCCGGATAAGCTGAAGATCGGGCAGGAACTGGTTATTCCCGATGCTGCTGCGAGTGTCATGCCAGTTGTGGTAGCGCCGCCTCCTGTCCCAATCAATTCGGGCATCAGTAGCAGCCCTCAACTCAATCCCACTGCGCGTCTCAACGAGCAACGACTCTGTGGGTTTTATCCTGCGCTGGCCATTCGTGCCCGTTGTATGGTGGAGCTCTGTGCCCATGAGGGGATTGCGATTTTGATTACGCAAGGACTCCGGACGTGGGAGGAGCAGGATGCGCTCTATGCCAAGGGGCGCACGGTTGCGCCCCTTGGGAAACAGCACATTGTCACCAATGCAAAGGGTGGCCAGAGCTTTCATAATTTCGGACTGGCCTTTGATATCGTGGTATTGGATTCGGTGGGGAAGGCAGATTGGGATGTCGCCCATCCTTCTTGGAAGCGTTCTGCTGAGATTGGGAAATCGCTCGGCCTCGAATGGGGAGGTGACTGGAAATCCTTCAAAGATATGCCGCATTTCCAATATGTTGACGATCTGACAACAGCACGATGCCGCGAGCTGTACGCCTCCGGTCTCCAGGCAATCTGGGATGAGATCGCTTGAGCTAGGTATATAAGGTGTGAGTCTCCTCATGGATGCAGGGAAGTTCGATTTCGTTCAAACAAGACTATCCCCTATTTTTTCAAGAGCTTTTGCATTAAACCGCCGACCCTTTCCTCTAGGCCTTTTGATCAGAATGGCCTAGTCCCTCTGGTGTATTGAGTCGTCCAGCTGATTTCGTTAGAATCCTCCTCCTTTATAATTGTTTCTCACCATTCTGAAGGAGTGACGTCATGGCGAAGGTGCTCGAAGGTCCCGGGATGGGGCTGATGAAGAAATGGGGCATTACGGTCCCCAACTATGTCGTCGTCACCTCGGTTGACGAACTGACGAAACTCGGCCAAGCCAATGAATGGCTGAAGAAATCCAAGCTAGTCGTGAAGGCGCATGAAGCGCTCGGCTCCCGGTTCAAGCTCGGCCTGGTGAAGGTCGATCTGGATTTCAAAGGGGCGGAAGCGGCGGCGAAGGAGATGCTCGGTCGCCAAGTGGGCAGCATCACCGTCACGCAAGTGATCGTGTCTGAAATGATTCCGCACAAGGAAGAATATTATTGTGCGGTGAAGTCCACCCGCGAAGGGACGGACATTCTGGTCGCCAATTGCGGCGGCATCGAGGTCGAATCGAATTGGGAGCGCGTGAAGCGTCTGGCCCTGGAAGTCGGGCAGCAGCCTTCGGCGGAGGCGCTTGAGAAAGTGGCCAAGGAGGCGGGCTTTACCGGCCCATTGGTCAAGAAGATGGCCGATTTCGCCGGCAAGATGTTTACCTGCTTCGACAGCGAAGATGCACAGTATCTGGAAGTGAACCCCGTCGTTCTGCGCGAGCAGGATGGTGAGTTGATCGCCTTGGATGCGGTGACGTTGCTGGATGGCGATGCCAAGTTCCGGCATCCCGATTGGAACTTTGCCTTTGCCGCGGAATTCGGCCGCGCCTATTCCAAGCATGAGATGGAAGTCATGGCTGTCGATTCCAAGATCAAGGGTTCGGTCAAGTTTATCGAGATCCCTGGTGGAGATACGGCTATGCTTCCGGCCGGCGGTGGCGCCAGTGTCTATTATTCTGATGCAGTCGTCGCCCGAGGCGGCAAGCTTGCGAACTATGCTGAATATTCCGGCGATCCGCCGGACTGGGCGGTCGAAGTCTTGACCGACAAGGTCTGTTCGTTGCCCGGGATCAAGAACATCATCGTCGGCGGGGCGATTGCCAACTTTACCGACGTGAAGAAGACGTTCGGCGGCATCATCAATGGATTCCGCAAGGCGAAGT
>ERZ1292640.451-Hain-H43-02um-R1-451-length-33290-cov-9_pt1 | contig 33290 bp, 27 predicted proteins | sample MGYA00564404_ERZ1292640 | MGnify/ENA primary metagenome ERZ1292640 (study PRJEB36523, sample SAMEA6512636) | groundwater metagenome | collected 2019-01-08 | study: AquaDiva: Metagenomics assemblies of 32 groundwater samples | reverse complement strand
GATAGGTGGACTTGAACCACCGACATCAGCATTATGAATGCTGCGCTCTAACCAACTGAGCTATATCACCGCGCGTCGCAGATTATAGCCAAACTTGAACGGACTTTGGCCGGCGGTGATGGTTTTCCGCCGGGGCGCTCCATGATAGAACGCGCGCCCCAGTGGGCAGCGAGCGACCGTGGGGGCTCACTGATGCTTGAACACCGGCTTGCGCTTGTTGACAAAAGCGTCCATGCCTTCCTTCTGGTCCTCGGTGGCAAAGGCCGCGTGGAACAGGCGCCGCTCGAACATGATGCCGTCGGCCAGTGTGCCTTCGTAGGCGCGGTTCACGGCTTCCTTGGCGGCCATCACGGCAATCTGCCCGTAGTCGCAGATCTGCAGCGCGGCACCCAGCGCTTCCTCCATGAGCTTGTCCAGCGGCACCACGCGGCTGACGAGCCCGCTGCGTTCGGCTTCCACGGCATCCATCATGCGGCCGGTCAGCACCAGGTCCATGGCCTTGGCCTTGCCGACGGCGCGCGGCAGGCGCTGTGTGCCGCCCGAACCGGGGATGATGCCCAGCTTGATTTCAGGCTGGCCGAATCTGGCGTTGTCCGCGGCAATGATGAAGTCGCACATCATGGCCAGCTCGCAGCCGCCGCCGAGTGCAAAGCCGCTGACGGCGGCGATCACCGGCTTGCGGATGCTGCGGATCTGCTCCCAGTTGCGCGTGATGTAGTCGCCCTTGTAGACGTCGGCAAAGCTGTAGCTCGCCATGGCGCCGATGTCGGCGCCGGCTGCAAAGGCTTTTTCGCTGCCGGTCAGGATCATGCAGCCGATGTTGTCGTCCGCGTCGAACGCCTTGAGCGCAGCGCCCAGCTCGTCCATCAACTGGTCGTTGAGTGCATTGAGCTGTTTGGGCCGGTTCAGGGTGACGATGGCCACACGGCCTTCGGTGCGGGTCTGGATCAATTCATAAGTCATGGCGGGTTCCTTTGAGGCTGAATCATGCCACGATCCTTTTGCCCGGCCAGCGCATCGTGAGGTGGAAAAGCAAGGGAAAACATTAACCGACCTGACGGTCGGTTAATGCTAGATTCGAAGCAGGAGATGCTTATGACCGATGTCCCTTCCGAACCTGCCGTGCTGTTGTCCACACAGGGCGCCGTGGCGCTTGTGACGCTGAACCGGCCGCAGGCCCTGAACAGTTTTACCCGCCAGATGCACCAGCAGCTCTGGACAGCGCTGGACGCGGTTGAGGCCGATCCAGCGTTGCGTGCCCTCGTGATCACCGGCGCCGGCCGCGGATTCTGCGCCGGTGCCGATCTGGCCGAGTTCGACTTTGCGCCCGGCCCCAATCTCATTGAACGGGCCGACCCCGGCCCCATCATCGACCAGGCCTTCAACCCGACGGTGCGGCGCCTGCAGAAGCTGCGCGTGCCGACGATTGCCGCCGTGAACGGCGTGGCCGCCGGGGCAGGAGCCTCGCTGGCCATGACCTGCGACCTGGCGATTGCCGCGCCGGGCGCCAGCTTCATCCAGGCTTTCAGCAAGATCGGCCTGGTGCCTGATGCGGGCGGCTCCTGGTTTCTGGTCAAGCGCCTGGGCCTGGCGCGGGCGCTGGGGCTGGCCATGCTGGGCGACAAGCTCAGCGCGAAGGATGCGAAAGAGTGGGGGATGATCTGGGACGTGGCCGCCGAGGGCGAAGACTGCCTGGACAAGGCCATGGCGCTGGCCGCACGCCTGGCCGTCATGCCGACCCGCGCCCTCGTCGAAACGCGGCGTCTGCTCAGCGAAGGCGCCAGCCGGGGCCTGGATGCCCAGCTGGATCAGGAGCGCGACACCCAGTCGGCGCTGGGCCGCACCCACGATTACATCGAAGGCGTGATGGCCTTTCTTGAGAAGCGCCCGGCGGCGTTCAGGGGCGACTAGATGAATGCCCTGCAGCTGGCCCACGCCGTGGGCGAATCCATGTTTGCCGCCGACAGTGCCTCGCGCGACTTCATGCAGATGGAGCTGGTGTCCTGCACGCCCGGCCGTGCGGTGATGCGCATGGCCGTGCGTGAGCCCATGCTCAACGGCCACAAGATCTGCCACGGCGGACTGATTTTCACGCTGGCCGACTCGACCTTTGCCTTTGCCTGCAACAGCTACAACAAGGTCGCGGTGGCGGCGGGTTGCAGCATCGAGTTCCTCAAACCCGGCCAGCTCGGCGACGTGTTGACTTGCGAAGGGGTGGAGCAGACGCTGCAGGGCCGGCACGGCATTTACGACATGAAGGTCAGCAACCAGCGCGGTGAGGTCATTGCGATGTTCCGCGGGAAAAGTGCGCAGATTGCAGGTACCGTCATTCCGTTGACCGGCGCGGAGGCCGCATGAAAAGTTTTCCACTCGAGCCGATTGAAAAGGCCAGCCTTGACGAACTGCGCGCCCTGCAGCTCAAGCGCCTGCAGTCCACGCTGCAGCATGCCTACCGGCATTCCCCCGTCTACAAGGCCAAGTTCGATGCTGCGGGCGTGCATCCGGGGGACTGCAAGTCGCTGGCCGACCTGGCGAAGTTTCCCTTCACCACCAAACACGACCTGCGCGCCAGCTATCCCTTCGGCATGTTTGCGGTGCCGCGCGAGCAATGTGTGCGTATTCACGCGTCCAGCGGCACCACCGGCAAACCGACCGTGGTGGCTTACACAAAAAATGACGTGGACATGTGGGCCGGCTGTGTCGCCCGCAGCATACGCGCGGCGGGCGCGCGCCCCGGCGACCTGGTGCACATCAGCTACGGCTACGGCCTGTTCACCGGCGGGCTGGGCGCGCACTACGGCGCCGAGAAACTGGGCCTGACCGTGGTGCCGTTTGGCGGCGGGCAGACCGAGCGGCAGGTGCAGCTGATCACCGATTTCAAGCCCGACATCATCATGGTCACACCCAGCTACATGCTGGCGATCGCCGACGAGTTTGAAAAGCAGGGACTGTCCGCCGCCGACGCCAGCCTGCGCACCGGCATCTTCGGTGCCGAACCCTGGACCAACGACATGCGCCTTGCGATTGAAAAACGCATGGGCATCGATGCCGTGGACATCTATGGCCTGAGCGAGGTCATCGGTCCGGGCGTGGCCAGCGAGTGTGTGGAAACCAAGGACGGCCCGACCATCTGGGAGGACCATTTCTACCCAGAGATCATCGATCCCGTCAGCGGTGAACTGCTGCCCGACGGCGAGATCGGCGAGCTGGTGTTCACCAGCCTGAGCAAGGAAGCGCTGCCCATCATCCGCTATCGCACACGCGACCTCACGCGCCTGTTGCCCGGCACGGCGCGCAGCATGCGCCGCATGGAGAAGATCACGGGCCGCAGCGACGACATGATGATTGTGCGCGGCGTGAACGTATTTCCAACGCAGATCGAGGAGTTGATTCTCAAGCGCCATGAGCTTGCGCCGCATTACCAGTGCATTCTGACCCGCGAGGGCAACATGGACAGCCTGCGTGTGGCGGTGGAGACCCGCCCCGGCCTGGCGCCCGACAGCCCGTCCGCGCAGGCAGCGGCCCATGTGCTGCAGCATGAGATCAAGGCCTACATCGGGACCAGTGTGGACATCGAGTTGCGTGCCGAGGGCGGTGTGGAGCGCAGTCTGGGCAAGGCCAAACGGGTGCTGGATCGCCGGAGCTGAGCGCCTCTGTTTCCGGGTTTTTCCGGGGTAAGCACCCTCTCGACGTTGTACTGTTTTGGTTCTAGACTGGTTTAACAACTAGTTACTGGAGGTTGCCATGCCCGACAAGCAAGTGATTTATCACAAGACACCGAAGGGGACGGAGGCGATTGCGAACCGGCATTCAGGCCTGGCCCCCAGACTGCGCTCCTTGTTGATCATGGTCGATGGCAAAAGAACCTTTGCAGAACTGGCCACCATGGCCGCGGCGCTGGGCGATCCGGGGCGGCTTTCAGAACTTGAAACCGAGGGCTTGGTCGAGCCGGCAGTGGCCGAGGAAAAAACCATGCCGGCCGCGCTGGAACCGGCCGGTGCCCCGCAGCAGCCAGCCGCGGCCGCACCGCCGCAGCGCGCGGCCAACCTGGCGCAGGCGCAGCGCTTCTCCTCGCATTTGCTCGAGCACCTGCTGGGTCCGATGGCCGAGCCGCTGTGTATCAAGATCGAGGGCGCGCGGGACCTCGCCGATTTTGTCGCCGTGATCAAGCGGGCCCGCGAGATTGTTCGCGAGATCAAGGGCAGTGCCGAAGCCGAGCGCTTTGTGGCCCAGATCGAAGCGCAGATGCCTGCTGGCTGAACCCCTGGCTCAGGCGGCGGACACGAGCCACTTTTTCACCAGGGCTGCATCCTTGGCCAGCAACCGCCAGGTGGTCGTGTCTGGCGGCATCGTCAATTCGAGCCGAAGCAGGCGCTTGTCACGCGCGACCAGCGCCGTGATTTTCTTGCTGGGTCCGGCGTAAAACGGCAACTCATCGAGTTTGCCCAGGCGCCAGCCCGGGTTCGGCGGCTGGGCCGTTTTCCGGCTCTTTCCGGTCACCGGTGTTTCAATGCCCAGCCACTCGTCGCCAGCGGCAAATCCGGCACGTTCGGCCGCGCCGCCGCGCAATACTGTCTTGATCTGGATGCCGCCCGTTTCCTGCACCCGCAGGCCCAGCACCTGCGCCAGTTGCGCCGGCTCCTCGAGCACGGCGACGCCGTGGCGCTGCAGCAGGTCTTTCAGCGGCAGCTCGCCCGTGCCATGCACCCAGCTGGCGATTTCCGTCGCGTACGAGCGACCGCCGACCTCCAGTAGCGCGGCGGCGACGTCCGCTTCGCTCATTACGCCGCCGCGGCAACGCAGCCACAGGCTGCGCATCACGTCGTCCAGGGTGGCCGGTATGGCGCTCTTGCTTTCGGCGCGCAGGCTCAGGTCAAGACACAAGGCAACCAGAGCGCCCTTGGTGTAGTAGCTGACCGTGGCATTCGGCGTGTTTTCATCCTGGCGGTAATACTTGACCCAGGCGTCAAAACTGGCCTGGGCCACCGACTGCACCATCCGCCCCGGGGTCTGCAGGACCTGGTTGAGGGTCCTGTTCAGAAGTTTCAGATAAGCCGCTTCGTCGATCAGGCCGGCGCGGCACAGGATCAGGTCGTCGTAATAACTGGTGAAGCCTTCAAAAAACCAGAGCAGCTGCGTGTAATTTTCACTGCCGTAGTCGTAGCTGCCGAACTCGGCGGGGCGCAGGCGCTTGACGTTCCAGGTGTGGAAATATTCATGGCTGATCAGCCCGCGCAGCGTGGTGTACCCCTCGGGCAGCTTGCTGCTGCCCAGGCGCGGCAAGTCCTGGCGCTTGCAGATCAGCGCGGTGGAGTTGCGGTGCTCCAGCCCGCCGTAGCCGTCGTCCACGGCGTTGAGCATGAAAACGTAATTTTTGTACGGCGGCTTTTTGCCACCGTGCCAGAAGCGTATTTGTGCTTCGCAGATTTTCCGGGTATCGGCCAGCAGCCGGGCGCCGTCAAAGCTGGCCGTGGCGCCGGCCACCACAAAGCGGTGCGGCACACCGCAGGCGAGGAAAGCGCCGCTCCAGAAGTTTCCCATCTCGACCGGGCAATCCACCAGCTCGTCGTAGTTGGCGGCCAGGTAGCTGCCGAAACCCTGTTTGTTGACCTTCAGCGGACTCAGGCCGGTGGCCACGGACCAGCCGGTGATGGCCGGCGCAGTCATCACTTCAAGCTGGTGCGGTGCCTGGTCCTGGCCGTCGACCCGCAGGCACAGGGAGCTGCCGTTGAAGAAGCCGCGACCGGCGTCCAGCGAGGCGGTACGTACCGAGCTGTCGTTGGCATAGATTTCGTAGACCAGCACCAGCGGCTTGTCCGCGTTGCAGCGGATCTGCCAGCTGCATTTGTCGAGCTGCGCGATCTGGCCGGCAGGCAGCGCCCGTGCGCCTTGCCGCGCCCGCAGGCCCTGCAGGTTTTTCGAAAACTCGCGTACCAGGTAGCTGCCGGGTATCCACACCGGCAGCGCCACCCGCTGCAGCGCGGCGGGCTGGACAATCGTCAGGGTGATTCGGAACAGATGGGCGTGGAGGTCGGCGATCTCGACGCGGTAGTGGATCCCGGCGGACGGTGTGCCGGAGGGCTTGGCGGAAGGTTTGGGCATAGGCTCAAAGAATACCGCATCGGCCGGAGCACGGCCCGGCGCTTCAGCAGCTGGACGCTGGTTTTTTGCTACTGAAAAAAGAGCGGATAGCGCCCGCCTGCAAAGGGCTGAAGGCCATTTTTATGCATGAATGCAGGCGGTGCGGACCGGGTTTACTGGACCTTGGCGTCGGTCAGGTATTTCTCGACCTGCTGGGCGCTGATGGCACCGGGCACACGTGAGCCATCGGCAAAAATCAGCGTCGGCGTGCCGGTGATGCGGTGTTTTTTGCCGAATTCGATGTTGCGCGCCAGCGCGCCGGAATCACAACTGGCATTGGGCACCGGCTGGTCACGCACCATCAGGTCCTGCCAGGCCTTGGCCTTGTCCTTGGCGCACCAGATGTTTTTCGACTTTTCCGTCGAATCCGCACTCAGGATGGGATACAGGAACATGTAGACGGTCACGTCGCTGACCTTTTGCATGTCGCGTTCAAAACGCTTGCAATAGCCGCAGTTCGGGTCTTCAAACACCGCCACCTTGCGCTTGCCGTTGCCGCGCACAATGGTGAAGGCGTCCTTCAGCGGGAGCGCATCAAACGACACGGCGTTGAGCTTGTCGACGCGTTCTTCCGTCAGGTTGCGCCTGACCTTGGTGTCGATCAGGTTGCCCTGGATCAGGTAGTTGCCTTCGGCATCGGTGTAGAAAATATCGCTGCCGTTCACGCGCACTTCATACAGGCCGGCCATGGGCGTCTTGTTGATCTCATCGATCCTGGGCAGGTTCGGCAGGCGCTCGGCCAGGTTCTTGCGGATGGCTGCTTCCTGCGCAAAAGCGCCCAGGCTTAGGGCCAGCAGGGTGCCGGTCATGATGGTCTTGAACAGTGTCATTGTTTTCCAGTCTGTGTAATTAACTCTCACGCCTTTCCCGGCGTGTCTTGCCCTGTCTTGCACCGCCCTGCCCTGGGGCAGCTCACCCCGGGCGATGCGGCGATGAACCCATGGCCTGGCGCGTGACCCATTCTTTCAGCGGTCCGCTGCGTGCAAAGCCCTTCATGCCCCAATTGCGCAAAGCCTGCCAGCGCGCGTCGTTTTGCGCGAACAGGCTGTGCAGTCCATCCGTCACCGCGCCCATGGCCGCCACATCGGCCTTGCGCGAGCGTTCGTAACGCCGCAACAGCTTTTCGTCGCCCAGACCGCGCCAGTATTCGCGCCCGTGAATCACGGCCGCGAGTCCTGCCGCGTCGGCCAGGCCCAGGTTCAGGCCCTGGCCCGCCAGCGGATGCACGGCATGGGCGGCGTCCCCCGCCAGCGCCCAGCCCGGACCGACCCAGCGTTCGGCGCGTGACAGCGCCAGTGGCCAGCCCGACAGGCTGCTCGCCAACTGCAGGCAACCTGCTTCGGCGCCGCAGACGGTTTGCACCGCCACGGAAAATTCTTCCGGGGTCAACTTCTCCAGCGCGGCTGCGCGCTCCACAGAGACAGACCAGACCAGCGCCACAGAGTTCCCGTCGGCGCCGCCAATCGGCAAAAGAGCCAGAATTTCGCCGTTATGGAACCACTGGCGGGCCACACCCCGGTGGGCCACATCGCTTTGCAGGCGGGCGGCCATGGCTTTTTGCGGATAGGGCTTGACAATCCACTGCACGCCGAACTCGTTGCGGCTGGTGCTTTTCTGGCCCTCGCAGATCACCGTGAGCGCGGCCTTGACAGGCGCCCCCACGGTTTCTATCTGCGGCTGGTAACGCACGGCTTCGGCCAGCTGCTGCTCCAGCGCCGGTACATCGACGATCCAGGCCAGGGCCGCGTCGGTGGTGTCTTGCGGGGCTGCAAAATCGAGCCGGCCCCCGTCGTCGCCCCAGACCTGCATTTCCAGCACCGGCGTGGCTGCAGGCGCATCGGGCCAGGCCCTCAGCGAAGTCAGCAGTTGCCGCGAGGCGCTGTTCAGGGCATAGGCCCGCACATCCTGCGGGACCGCGGGTTCCGCCGGGTTGCCGGCCGGCGCGGGCCGGGCGACCAGCGCCACGTGCAGACGCTCGCGCGCCAGCAGCAGCGCCAGCGTACGGCCGACCACACCGCCACCGCGGATACATACATCAAAAGGCTTGGACATGGCTCATTTTAGAAGGCAGGGCAAAATCGTCCCCGGACAGGACATCTTGAACTGAATTTTTGAAGGGTTTGACACGTGCGTGAATCAATGAGCGAAACAGCGGGCCCCGCGTCGGGCGACGTCGGGGCGGTCATTGCCGGGCTGTGGGTTTATCCCGTCAAGTCCTGCGCCGGGGTGCAGGTGCAGGAAGCAATATTGACCGAAACGGGGCTCGAATTTGACCGGGCCTGGATGGTGGTCGATGCGCAGGGCGCCTTCCTGACGCAGCGTGAGTTGCCCCGTATGGCGCTGATCCAGCCCCAGCTCAAGACCCACGACATGGTCCTGCGCGCACCGGGCATGCTGGCGCTGCATATTGCGCTCGACCAGGTGCAGGAGCCGGTGTGTGTGACGATCTGGGACGACGAGGTCAAGGCTTACGACATGGGGCCCATCGCGGCCCAGTGGTTCAGTGATTTCCTCGGCGTGAAGGCGCGGCTGGTACGTTTTGATCCCGAGGAAAAGCGCGCGTCCAGCCGGCAATGGACCGGTGACGTGGAGGCTCTCAACCAGTTCAGCGACGGCTACCCGTTGCTGGTGCTCAGCGAAGCTTCGTTGGCAGGGTTGAATGAAAAACTGCAGGCCGCGGGCGCTACGGCTGTCGGCATGGCGCGTTTCAGGCCCAACATCGTGCTGGGCGACCTGTCAGGCGACAACGGGCTCGCGCCGCATGATGAAGACCGCCTTGAGCTGCTGCAGATTGCCACGGAACAGGGCGTGGTGCAGCTCAAGCCCGTCAAGCCCTGTCCGCGCTGCCCGATACCCAATATCGACCCGGTCACAGCCTTGAGCAGCCCCGAAGTCGGCGACGCCCTGCAGACCTACCGGCAGGACCCGCGCCTCAAGGGAGCGGTGAGTTTTGGCATGAATGCCATCGTGCTGCAGGGCAACGACCACCTGCTCAGGGTGGGGCAGAGCGTCACGGCCAACTACAACTTCGGGTAATTCCGGACGGGCTTGCTATCGAGGTCGCGGTTGCTGTCATCCATGGAATCCCCATCCAGCGGCATGGGCCGGGTCAGCTCGGGTTCCAGGAAACGGATGGGCCGGCGTGTGCGCGCCGCCATGCTGTCGAGCAGGTGGGTCAGTGCGAGCGAGAGTTTCGGCCCGTCTGCCAGCTTCTCGCTGAGCAGCACGCCGGCGACGTGAAACTGCAGGACAACTTCGGGCTGGAGTCCTTTGAGCGGCATCAGTCCCGCGGCGATCAGCCGCGCGGCCATTTCATTGACTGGTTCACGCGATGACACGCCTTCCAGGATCATTCCGAATCTGGCTTCATCCACCCGCCCGACGGTGTCGACATCCCGCAGGATGCGACGCAACTTGATCACGCTGCGCAGCAGGCTTTGTTCGGCCACGGCGGTGCCGTAGGTGCGCTTGACGTAATCGTAGTTGGCCAGCTCTACATAAACCACGGCAGCCGGTTCCCCGTGGCGCATGGCGCGTGAGACCACCCGGTGAAGCCGGTCGTTGAACAGATGAGGGGTCAGCAGGCCGGTCAGCGCATCCTGGGTTGCCATGGCCTGTTCCCGTGCTTCCATGCTGTGGCGCTCGCGTGAGCGCAGGTTCAACGCGACCAGCAGCAAAGGCACCTGGAGGGTCAGGCCGGCCAGGAGCCCGTATTGCGACAGCGATGACACCGGAAGCAGGCCCATGGTGCTTGCCAGCATCAGCAGGGCAGCCAGTGCCAATGGCATGAAGGCCGCAAGCACCCAGAACCCCACCATGTCCCTGCCTTTCCAGACAATGATGGCCCTGCGCATGCCCAGCACCACAACCGCAATCACATAGGTGCCAGCAATGATGACACCGGTGCCGCGTTCCACCATGGCATAAGTGATTGCCAGCGGCAGGCTGGCCGCGCCAAGCCAGTACGCGAGCGGCTCAAACCACTTTTGGCCGACGCCGGGGCCACACAAATGATGCACGACCATGGGCGCCGTGCCGCCCACCAGAATGCTCAGGCAGCCCGGTGCCAGGTCGGCCCAGACACCGGAATCGCTCCACAACAAATGGCTGGCCACGCCAGTCCAGGCGGCCGCCACCAGGGTCATGACCGACACATACAGGGCATACCAGCCGTAGGCGCCGTCGCGGTAGACCAGGCTCTGGGCGGCCCCGGCAACAATCAGCAAAAGCAGGGCGCCCAGCACCACGCCTGTGGCAAGAGCCTCGACCTGCTGGCGATGACTGCGGGTCTTGCCGGAGATGGCCTTGACCGGGATGTTGACACGGGTCGCATGCTGGATGCGAACATACACGTCGTGGACGCTGCCGCTCGTCAATGCCAGCTGGAATTGCGGATAGCGGCCAGGTTCCGGCCAGAGGGACACGGCGACGGTGTCGCCAGCCGTCTGGCCGATCCAGTCGCCTGAGGGGCTCCGCTGGAAGACGGTGACCAGATCCAGCAGCGGCAGGGGAAACTGCAGCACCCAGTCTTGCCGCGAGTCGGCTGATTTCATGAAGCGATAGTGTTGCCACAGCGCGGCCTGGGAGCCCAGCGCGTAAACAGTATGGGCTTGCACGGGACTCATGGGCGGACGGGTTTTGCTGGACGCCAGCTGAGAGATGGTGGCGTGGGCGTCCCTGTCCACCCATGTCAGGCCACTGGTCTGCAGGTCTGTGACGGGACGCTGATCGTCCAGAATGACGAGGGGCTGGGCAAAACTGGCTGCGCCGAGCAAACCGGACAGAACCGCCAGCAACAGGGCTGCCAGAAAGCCGGTCGCGTACCGCATACACTTCCCAGCCTGTTTTTGAAGGTTTTTCATGAGTCTGAAGTGCGGTATTGTAGGCTTGCCCAACTCGGTAAATTGACCCCGTTCAACGCCTTGATCAAGTCGGGCATTGCAGCGGGAAACCACCCCGGCAGGCTGGACGATCTGAAAAGGCCAATGGCCTCAAGCACTTCCGGAAACGCATCAGGAGCAGGCGACAAAGCCTGGACAAAAGCGCCAGTCGAAAATGCATCAACTGGATGAGGCCATCATGGCAGTGAGGCTGCTTTCGCTTATCCACTGCTACTTCATCAATTCAGTTCAACAAGGATTTATATGGATTTCCCGGGTCTTTTTGAAAAGTACTGGCCGTTTATGGCTCTGGTTCTCTGGTTTTTGTACAAGTGGTGGAATTCAAAAAGAGTCATTGCCATGCTGCCAGAACTCAGGAAGAGCGGTGCGATCTTTGTTGACGTCAGGTCAGCCGGGGAGTTCGCAAATGGGAATGCCCCTGGAACAATCAACATCCCCCTGCAGGAGTTGGGCAGCAGGCTCGGTGAGCTACCCAAGTCCACCCCGGTTGTTCTCTGTTGTGCCAGCGGAACACGCAGTGGAATGGCAAAACTGATGCTGAAGAAGAAGGGCTACCGGAACGTTCATAACGTCGGAACCTGGAGCAAGTTGTTGGGCTAGTCTTCTTTTCCGAAACCACGAAGTCCCCGATCTCCGAGGATGCGGCCATCGGTTGCAGTCACGCGAAGTAGCAAGGATTCGCTGGTCAGTACAATCGGCACCAGTTACCCCCAAGGCAAAACGAAGACAAAAAATTGGGGAATTCGGGCATTTCAAGCCCGGTTCCCCGGTCAGTCAGGTCGGTTGCGCATTGCGCTCTTATCGGGCACTTCCATGTTGCCTGCGTCAGGCGCAATCTTGCAAAAGGGGTTTGATTTATAAGGAAATTTCATGAAATGTGGCATCGTGGGCTTGCCCAACGTCGGTAAATCGACCCTGTTCAACGCCTTGACCAAGGCGGGCATCGCAGCGGAAAACTACCCGTTCTGCACCATCGAACCCAACGTTGGCATCGTGGAGGTGCCCGATCCGCGGCTGGCGGCGTTGGCGGCCATCGTCAAGCCCGAGAAGATCCAGTCCGCGATTGTCGAGTTTGTCGACATCGCCGGCCTGGTGGCGGGCGCCAGCACCGGCGAGGGCCTGGGCAACAAGTTTCTGGCGCATATCCGCGAGACGGATGCGATTGTGAACGTGGTGCGCTGCTTTGAGGACGACAACGTGATCCACGTCGCCGGCAAGGTGGACCCGATTTCCGACATCGAGGTGATCCAGACCGAGCTGTGCCTGGCCGATCTGGCCGCGGTTGAAAAAGCCCTGCACCGCGTGACGAAAACCGCGCGCTCGGGCGACAAGGAGTCGATCAAGCTGGTTGCGATTCTGGAAAAATGCCAGGCAGCCCTCAACGAAGCCAAACCCGTGCGCACGCTGGAGTTCAGCAAGGAAGAGCTGCCGCTGCTCAAGCAGTTTTTCCTGATCACCGCCAAGCCGGCCATGTTCGTCGGCAATGTGGCCGAAGACGGCTTTGAAAACAACCCCTTCCTGGACAAGCTGCGTGCCTACGCGGCCAGCCAGAATGCGCCTGTCGTGGCCATTTGCGCCAAAATGGAAGCTGAAATGGCCGACATGGAGGAAGAGGATAAAAAAATGTTCCTCGCCGAGATCGGCCAGGAAGAACCGGGGCTGAACCGGCTGATCCGCGCTGCCTACAAGCTGCTGGGCCTGCAGACTTACTTCACGGCCGGTGTGAAAGAGGTGCGCGCCTGGACCATCCATGTCGGCGACACCGGTCCGCAGGCGGCCGGCGTGATCCACACCGACTTTGAAAAAGGCTATATCCGTGCCCAGACCATTGCCTTTGACGACTTCATCGCCTACAAGGGTGAGCAGGGCGCCAAGGATGCGGGCAAGATGCGCAGCGAAGGCAAGGAATACGTCGTCAAGGATGGCGACGTGATGAATTTCCTGTTCAGCAGCTAGATGAGTACACCCCTGCCTGGGCTCACTGCGTGTAGCCCATCCTCCCCTTGCAGGGGACGCCTCCTGTCGCCCGGCGGAGCCGGTTCGACGGTGGCGCTTGAAAGGACCGAGCAGATCGCATGACAGAACCCGTCCGCCTCGCCAAACACCTGGCCCAGATGCTCAACTGCTCACGCCGAGAAGCCGAGCAGTACATCGAAGGCGGCTGGGTGCGCGTCGATGGTGTGGTTGTGGAAGAGCCGCAGCACCGCGTGCTGGACCAAAAAGTCGAACTTGACCCGGACGCCAGCCTGCTGGCGCTGACGCCGGTGACGCTGTTGCTCAACAAGCCGCCCGGCTACGAGGCCGGCCTGGATGCAGGGAGCAAGCGTCCAGCCAACCCGGCTGCGCAACTGCTGGTGGTGGCCAATCAGGCGAAAGACGACCGTTCGGGCATCCGGCCCCTGAAAAAACATGTCAGCGCATTGACGCTGGCGACACCGCTCGCCACCCCGGCCGGCGGTCTGGTGGTCTTCACGCAGGACTGGCGCGTGGCGCGCAAGCTCAGCGAGGACGCGTCGGTCATGGAGCACGAGGTCATCGTGGACGTGACCGGCACCATCGCGCCGGGCGGCCTGCAGCGGCTCAACCGCATCGACCATGGTTTCACCTTCAACGGGGTGTTGTTGCCGCCGGCGAAAGTGAGCTGGCAAAACGAGACCCGTCTGCGTTTTGCGCTCAAGGGCGAACGTCCCGGGCAAATTGCCTTCATGTGTGAAAGCGTCGGGCTCACCGTGCAGGCGATGAAGCGCATCCGTGTCGGTCGTGTGTCCATGAGCAGCCTGCCGGTCGGGCAGTGGCGCTATCTGCAGTCTCACGAACGGTTTTAGAGCCGCCGCCGGGTGGTACAGGCGTAAAAATACAAGCAGGGGCCGCGGATCTGGCTTTGCCAGTCCGCAGGCGCAGCGGCCCCTCTTTCAGTGCAAGGGGCAGGGAGCTGCCGCAGGCTTGAAGTGAGCGATCGTGGGGGCCATATTCTACCCGCCCCAAAACCGGATGCTTCCCGGAAAGGCCCAGACCAGTGCGCCTGTCATCGTCACGTAGCGCGCAAATTTCCCGATGGCCATGTAGGCCACACAGGGCCAGAACGGAAACTTGAGCCAGCCCGCGACCGCGCAAAGCGGGTCACCGACCCCGGGCAGCCAGGCCAGCAGGCAGGCTTTGGGCCCCAGCTTTTCCAGCCAGCGGATGGCGCGGCTGTGGTGTGAGGAGTGCGAATACTTGTCCACCACCTGGTGGGCGCCGTAGCCGAACCACCAGTCGAGCGCGCCACCCAGCGTGTTGCCCGCCGTGGCCACCAGCACGGCCGGCCAGAACAGGTGCGGGCTGAGCTTGACGAGGCCGAAGACCACCGGCTCGGAACCCAGCGGCAGCAAAGTGGCGGAGATGAACGAGACCACAAACACCGTGCTTAACCCGTACTCGGGCAGAGCCAGGGCTTCAATCAGGTGTTGTATCCAGAGTTCCATCTGGTGCGAGTATAGGCAGTGCGCCCGCTTCCTGGCCCGGGAGCGGGTTTGCGCACCCTGTTTTTAGATTTCAATTGCTGAAATTTTGGGCAGTTACAATCGTGCCTCGTTTTTGAGCATCCACACCGCCTTCCATTCCCATGAACATCGGCCCTTACGTTTTGGCGAACAATCTGTTTGCCGCGCCGATGGCGGGTGTCACCGACCGGCCGTTCCGGCGTCTGTGCAAGGCCGGAGGGGCGGGTTACGCGGTCAGTGAAATGGTCACTTCGCGGCGCGACCTGTGGGACAGCCTGAAGACCTCGCGCCGTGCCAACCACGACGGCGAGGTGGCGCCGATTGCCGTGCAGATTGCCGGCACCGATGCGTTGATGATGGCCGAGGCTGCCGCTTACAACATCGACCGCGGCGCGCAAATCATCGACATCAACATGGGCTGTCCGGCCAAGAAAGTCTGCAACAAATGGGCCGGCTCTGCCCTGATGCAAGACGAACCGTTGGCCCTGGCCATTGTTCAGGCCGTGGTGGCTGCCTGCGCGCCGCGCGGTGTTCCCGTGACCCTGAAAATGCGCACCGGCTGGGCCGAATCGCACAAAAATGCCGTCGCGCTGGCCCGTGTCTTTGAGGATGCGGGTGTGCAGATGCTCACCGTGCACGGCCGCACGCGTGAGCAGGGCTACAGGGGCCAGGCCGAGTACGACACGATTGCCGCCGTCAAGGCCGCGGTGGTCATTCCGGTGGTTGCCAACGGCGACATCGACACACCGGAAAAAGCCCGCGATGTGCTGGCCTGTACCGGCGCCGATGCGGTGATGGTGGGCCGTGCCGCCCAGGGCCGGCCCTGGATTTTTCGCGAAATCGCGCATTTCCTGGCGACCGGCACGCATCTTGCGCCGCCGCTGGTGGCCGAGGTCAAACGCCTGCTGCTCGATCACCTGCTGGACCACTATGCGCTGTATGGCGACTTCAGCGGCGTGAGGTCGGCGCGCAAGCACATCGGCTGGTATGTCAGGACGCTGCCGGGCGGCGAGGCTTTCCGCAGCCGCATGAACCTGCTGGAAGACAGCCAGGCGCAGTGGCAGGCAGTGGCGGACTTTTTTGACGGGCTGGGCCTGCGCATGGACCGCATGCCTGTGGTGGCTGCCGGCATGGCGCAGCCGGCAGTCGGCGACAATGCAGAACAGAAAAAGAAGGAGGGGGAGCCCGCATGAGCAAGAAACACATAGAAGAATGTGTACGCACCAGCCTGGAAGGTTATTTCAAGGACTTGCGCGGCACGGAACCGGACGGCATGTACGACATGATGGTGCGTGTGGTCGAAAAACCGCTGCTGGAGGTGGTGATGCAGCATGCCGACCACAACCAGTCGCGCGCCGCCGAATGGCTGGGCCTGAACCGCAACACCCTGCGCAAAAAACTCGTTGAACACAAACTGATCAAGTGACCCCAACTGACCCGGCCGTCGCACCCCATCCCAAGAAACCAAAGAAACGCATGAACGCCCTGATTTCCGTCTCCGACAAAACCGGCATTGTTGACTTCGCACGCGCGCTGAACGCCCTCGGCATCAAGCTGATCTCCACCGGCGGCACCGCCAAACTGCTGGCCGACGAAAAGCTGCCTGTGACCGAGGTCGCAGAGCTGACGGGTTTCCCCGAGATGCTCGATGGCCGCGTCAAGACCCTGCACCCGATGGTGCACGGCGGCCTGCTGGCGCGCCGCGATGTGCCCGAACACATGGCCGCGCTGAAAACCCACGGCATCGACACCATCGACCTGCTGGTCGTCAACCTCTACCCGTTCGAGGCCACCGTCGCCAAGGCCGGCTGCACGCTGGAAGACGCGATTGAAAACATCGACATCGGCGGGCCGGCCATGGTGCGTTCGGCCGCCAAGAACTGGAAAGATGTCGGTGTGCTGACTGACGCCTCGCAGTACGCCGGCGTGCTTGAGGAGCTCAAGTCGACCGGCAAGCTGGCCGATGCCACCAAATTCGCCCTGTCGGTGGCTGCGTTCAACCGCATCAGCCAGTACGACGGCGCCATCAGCGACTACCTCTCGGGTCTCCAGCCCGACGGCACGCACAGCCTGTTTCCCGGCCAGGCCAATGGCCGCTTCATCAAGGTGCAGGAACTGCGGTACGGCGAAAACTCGCACCAGCAGGCCGCGCTATACCGCGACCTGTACCCGGCGCCGGGCTCGTTGGTCACGGCCAGGCAGTTGCAGGGCAAGGAGCTGTCTTACAACAACATCGCCGATGCCGATGCCGCCTGGGAGTGCGTCAAGAGTTTTAACGGGCCGGCCTGTGTCATCGTCAAACACGCCAACCCCTGCGGTGTGGCAGTGGGCAAGGACGCGCTGGAAGCCTACGGCAAGGCCTTCAAGACCGACCCGACCTCGGCCTTTGGTGGCATCATTGCGCTGAACTGCATACTCGACGGAGCGGCGGCGCAGCAGATATCCAAACAGTTTGTCGAGGTGCTGATGGCTCCGGCCTTCACGCCCGAAGCTCTCGAAGTGTTCAAGACCAAGGTCAATGTGCGGATTTTGCAGATCGACCTGCCACCGGGCGGCGACTCGGCTTGGCAACAGGGCCGCAACCTGATGGACATCAAGCGCGTCGGCTCAGGCCTCTTGATGCAGACCGCCGACAACCACGAACTGGCGCTGGCCGACATCAAGGTGGTCAGCAAGCTGCAGCCGACGCCGGCCCAGCTGCAGGACCTGCTGTTCGCCTGGAAGGTCGCCAAATACGTCAAGTCCAACGCCATCGTGTTTTGCGCCGATGGCATGACCATGGGCGTCGGCGCCGGACAGATGAGCCGCCTGGACTCGGCACGTATTGCCAGCATCAAGGCCGGTCATGCCGGCCTGTCGCTCAAGGGAACGGCGGTTGCGAGTGACGCCTTTTTTCCTTTCCGCGACGGTCTCGACGTGGTGGTCGATGCAGGCGCGAACTGCGTGATCCAGCCGGGCGGCAGCATGCGTGATCAGGAAGTGATTGATGCGGCCGACGAACGCGGCGTGGTGATGGTACTCAGCGGCGTGCGGCACTTCCGGCATTGATGCCGGTTTTTTATTGATAAAAGTGCCTGAAGCCCTTATTCCACGGTCGCAGACAGCTATTTAATTGATAGCGAACAGGGCGCCTGCCCGGGGTTGGACGGGCCGAAGCCTGTTCTTTGGCCGGCTTGCGCGGCGTTCAGCGTGCAGCAAAAAACCGGGCCGCGGCCTCGACGGTCTCGGTGATGTCGGCCGCGGTGTGCGCCGAACTGACAAAGCCGGCTTCATACAGCGCCGGCGCGTAATACACGCCCTGATCCAGCATCGCATGGAAGAAGCGGTTGAAGGCCGGGCTGTCGGTCGTCATCACCGTGGCGTAGTTCTGCGGCAGTTTGTCCAGCAGGAAAAAACCGAACATGCCGCCTTCGCTGTCGCCGCAAAAAGCAACGCCGGATTGGGTCGCGGCCCGGGTGAGGCCGCTGACCAGGCTGCGGGTGCGCTCGCCGAGCGCTTCATAAAAACCGGGTTTTTGCAGTTCGCGCAGGGTCGCCAGGCCACAGGCCGTGGCCACCGGGTTGCCCGACAGCGTGCCGGCCTGGTAGACCGAGCCCAGCGGTGCCAGCAGTTCCATCACGGCGCGCGTGCCACCGAAGGCGGCCATCGGCATGCCGCCGCCTATGACTTTGCCCAGCGCGGTCATGTCGGGTTTGAAGCCGGGAATGCTCTGGGCATACAGGCTTTGTGCGCCACCCAAGGCGACGCGAAAGCCGGTCATGACTTCGTCGAACACCAGGAGCGCGCCGTATTGCGTGCAGAGTTCGCGGCAACGCTTCATGAACGGCACACTGGCGCGCACAAAGTTCATGTTGCCGGCAATCGGCTCGATCATCAGGCAGGCCAGGTCCTTGCCGTGCACTGAAAAAGCTTCCTCGAGCTGGGCGATGTGGTTGTACTCAAGGACCAGCGTGTGTTGCACAACTTCAGGCGGCACGCCGGCGCTGGTCGGGCTGCCAAAAGTGGCCAGGCCTGAGCCGGCTTTCACCAGCAGCGCGTCGGAGTGACCGTGGTAACAGCCCTCGAACTTGATGATCTTGCTGCGCCCGGTGGCGCCACGCGCCAGCCGGATCACGCTCATGGTCGCTTCCGTGCCAGAGCTCACCAGGCGCAGCATCTCGATGGACGGCACGAGCTTGACGATCTCTTCGGCCAGCTCCACTTCGCGCTCGGTCGGTGCGCCATAGGAGAAACCCTCGAGCACGGCCTTCTGCACCGCCTCGACGACGGCGGGGTGTCCGTGGCCCAGGATCATCGGGCCCCAAGAGCCGATGTAGTCGATATAGCGCTGACCGTCGGCATCCCAGAAATGGGCACCCTGGGCGCGTTGCACGAAGCGCGGGGTGCCGCCAACGGCCTTGAAGGCGCGTACCGGCGAATTGACGCCGCCGGGAATCAGCTTTTTGGCGCGCTCGAACAGCGCTGCGTTGCGGGACGTGTCGGGACTAATGTTTGGTGCCATTGGTGGGTAGGTCAAAGGGAGGCAAGGGGGGCAGCGGAGCGTCCGGATCGCTGCCTTCATCGTCAGCGTCCGTGGTGTCGTCGTCGGCCTGGGCCCAGAACAGCCGGTCAGGCACGATATTGCCCATGCCGGGGTGAAAGCCGGCGTCCAGGCTGTGGTCGAGGTAGGTCAGGGCCTCGGCCGTGGCGGCCTGCAGGTTGTGGCCATTGGCCAGCAGTGCCGTCAGGGCGGCCGTCAGCGTGTCGCCAGCGCCGGCAAACACCGCCTCGAAACGCTCGAATTTTTCGCTGTAGAGAATGGCCTGCGGCGTGGCCAGCACGTTGTCAATGAACTGTTCCGGCAGGGGCACGCCGGTCACAAGCGTGTACGGCACCCCGAACTCGGAAGCGGCCTTGGCGATATCACGTGCCGACGGACTCTTGTCGCCGGTCCAGTCCGGCAGCAACCAGCGCCACAGGCTGCTGTGGTTGCCCACCAGCACGGTGGTTTGCGGCAGCATCAGTTCGCGAAAGGCGTCGAGGTAGCTGTCGATCGCTTCTTCTTCCCACCATGACAGGTTGGGCATGTAGGCAATCAGCGGCACATCGGCATAGTCCGACGCAATTTCCGCGATCGCGCTGATGGTTTCCGGGCTCCCGACAAAACCTACCTTGATGGCGGCGACCGGCATGTCTTCCAGTGCCGTGCGGGCCTGCTCGGTGACCGCCTCTTCATCGAAGGAAACATGATCGAAAATCTCGGCCGTATCACGCACATAGGCGCCTGTGACGACCGCCAGGGCGTGGGCGCCAGCGGATGCAATGGCGCTGATGTCCGCCGTCAGGCCGCCAGCGCCGCTGGGGTCATTGGCGTTGAAGCTCATCACGCAGGCGGGAGAGGTTTCGCTGTCCTCTGTTTCCATTTGCGGGCTGTCCAGAGGAGTGGGGGTGGGGTTTGCCATAGGGCTGGAATTTTGCCTCGTAAGCGAATAAGCAACGCCGCCTCGATACAATTGTTGCATTCTATTCGAAGGCAACTTAAGCTGTGACTCAATCAATGACCTGGATGTGTTTAATTTGTGGGTGGATTTATGACGAAGCAACCGGCGCGCCGGAACACGGCATAGCGGCGGGAACGCCTTGGGCCGAGGTCCCGATGAATTGGACCTGTCCTGAATGCGGTGCGCGCAAGGAAGACTTTGAAATGGTTCAAATCTGAATGGCCGCGCCAGGTGTCTAAACAAAAACGCGCGATGGGCGGTGCCGGGCCGGCGGCGCGGTACAAGGAGCACAGTCAGTGAGTATTACCAGTTCGGGGCTCAAGGTCTTGGTCATCGACGACAGCAACACGATCCGGCGCAGTGCGGAGATCTTCCTGAAGCAGGGCGGCCATGAGGTGTTGCTGGCGGAGGACGGTTTTGACGCGCTCTCCAAAGTCAACGACTACCTGCCCGACCTGATCTTCTGCGACATCCTGATGCCACGTCTGGACGGTTATCAGACCTGCGCCATCATCAAGCGTAACCCTAAATTTTCCAATGTGCCGATTGTGATGCTGTCTTCCAAGGACGGTGTTTTCGACAAGGCAAGAGGCAGGATGGTCGGCTCGCAGGACTACCTGACCAAACCATTTACCAAAGACCAGTTACTGCACACCGTTCAGGAACTGGGCAGCGCAAAACAAGGAGTAGCGTAATGGCGATTAAAAAAATTCTGATTGTGGATGACTCTAAAACAGAGTTGATGTTCATGACCGACCTGCTGGTCAAAAATGGTTTTGCCGTGAAAACCGCCGAGAACGCGGAAGACGCCTTTCGTCGGCTGGCCGAGGAAAAGCCTGACCTGATCCTGATGGACGTGGTGATGCCCGGGCAAAATGGTTTCCAACTTACGCGCGCCATTACCCGGGACCCTCTGTACGCAGACGTGCCCATCATCATGTGTACCAGCAAAAATCAGGAAACCGACCGCGTCTGGGGCATGCGCCAGGGCGCCAAGGACTACATCACCAAGCCGGTGGATGCCGACGACCTGATGGCCAAAATCAAGGCGCTGGGCTGATCCCGCACCGATCCCGCTAAAGCATGGCCAACCGACAAGCACTTAGAGAACTGCAAAGCCGTCTTGCCGACAGGCTGAAGGCGGCCAAGACACAGGGTGTTTCGGCGTCCTGGCTGGCTGTTGAAGCAGGGGGGGGGAAATACCTCTTCCCCCTGAATCAGTCCGGAGAAATTTTCCCCTGGGTCAGTGCGCAGAATGTGCCCTACACGCAAGCCTGGTTTGCCGGTGTGGCCAATCTGCGTGGCGGCCTGTACGGTGTGGTTGATCTGGCGAGTTTTGTGACCGGCAAAATGCCGCCGGCGCGCAGTGAGCTGGCACGCACTGAGTCCCGTCTGGTGGCGCTCAACAGCGCTCTGGAGATCAATTGCGCCCTGCAGATCGACAAGCTGGCCGGTCTGCGCAACCCGGAAGCATTCACGGACTTCGCCGAAAGATCACCCGATGCACCGGAGTTTTTCGGCCACAGCTATGTGGATGCGAACGGTGTGCATTGGCAGGAAATCAACCTGCAGTTGCTGGCGCAACAAGCCCATTTTTTGACCATCAGCGCCTAGCGCTATCACGTTTTTTCCCAGGAAGGTCTCACCATGTCTTTCATTCAGAAGCTGTTCAAAACAAAGCCTGCACCCCCCGAGGACAGCATGGATGGTGTCTCCCTTGACATGTCGGTCGATCCCCTGGCAACGGGGGCCATGGACGCTTCGGGTTCTGCCACCATGGCGCGCCTTGGCGACGGTGACGGTCCTGAAAGCCAGTCCGCCGAGGACGTTTTCGAAAATGTTGAAAAGCTGGCCTTGCCGGTCCTGGGCCGAAGGTCCATGGGTGAGCACCAGCGGATCCTGGTGATCTTGCTTGCTTTTGCGGTGGTGGTGCTCGGTTCCGTGACTTTTGTCGCACTGAACCAAGCGGACAGGGTCGCGCAACAGGTGGCCGCCACTGGGCAGTCGCTGATGCAGTCGCAGCGGCTCGCGAAGTCCGTGTCCCAGGCGCTGGTGGGCAGTGCCCAGGCTTTCCCGGACGTGCGTGAAAGCTCGGACGTGCTGGCCAAAACCGTGCGCGGCCTGAGGTCGGGCGATGAATCCCTGCGCCTGGAACCGGTCGCTGATCCCCTGCAGCCGGATGTCGACACCGTGACGCCGCTGATGGAGCGCGCCGAGAAGAATGCATCAACCGTGATGGCCCAGCAGGCGATTCTGACGCAGGTGGGTAACGCGCTGCGTACCATCAACCGGCAGTCGTCGGATCTGCTGGAAATCGCCGAGACAGTGTCTTCGCTCAAGCTCCAGCAGAACGCGGCGCCCGCAGAAATTTCTGCGGCCGGCCAGCTCGTGATGTTGACCCAGCGCATCGGTAAATCTGCCAACGAATTCCTGACAATGGAAGGCGTGAGCCCCGAAGCCGTGTTCCTGCTTGGCAAGGACTTGAACTCGTTCAAGGAAATTGCACAGGGCCTCCAGGAGGGCAGTCCGGAGCTCCGTCTGGCGGGTTCCAAGGACCCGCAGACCCGCGAACGACTCGAAGCGCTGATGGCGTTGTATGAGCAGACCCGCGTGCAGGCCGGTGCGATTCTGGGCAACTTGCAGGGTCTGGTGTCGGCTCGTGAGGCCCAGGCGTCGATCATTGCCGACAGCGAGCCCTTGCGCCGGGGTCTGGAAGATATCCAGGGCAAGCTGTCGTCACAGACCGGTCTGGGTGCCGGGGCCTTGGCTACGCTGGCTGTGGCGGCTGCCTTTGCGCTGCTTTGCGCGGCAGGTCTGGCCCGTTTGCAGGTGCTGGACAGCCGGCAGCGCCAGGGTGTTGCTGAAAGCCAGCGGCTCGAAGCCAAAGGTCAGGAACAGGATGCAAAGCGTGTCAATGACGCCAACCAGGCTGCCATTTTGCGTTTGATGAACGAATTGCAGACAGTGGCTGAAGGTGACCTGACCCAGGAGGCGACGGTGACCGAGGACATCACGGGCGCCATTGCCGACTCGGTGAACTACACGGTGGAAGAGTTGCGGCAACTGGTGGGCAGTGTGCAGAACACGGTAACCCGGGTGGCACAAACCACGGCCCAGGTGGAAAGCACCTCGACCGAGCTGCTGGCAGCGTCCACCGAACAGTTGCGTGAAATTCGCGAAACCGGCCAGTCGGTGCTCGACATGGCGACCCGAATCAACCAGGTGTCCAGCCAGGCCCAGGAATCTTCCCAGGTGGCGCGTCAATCGCTGACCGCTGCCGAATCAGGTTTGCAGGCGGTGCAAAACGCCATCGGCGGCATGAACTCCATCCGCGACCAGATCCAGGAAACCTCCAAGCGGATCAAGCGACTCGGTGAGTCGTCCCAGGAGATTGGCGAGATCACCGAACTGATCTCGGACATTACCGAACAGACCAACGTGCTGGCGCTCAACGCGGCCATTCAGGCCGCGTCCGCTGGTGAAGCCGGACGCGGATTCTCGGTGGTTGCCGAGGAGGTGCAGCGACTGGCTGAACGTTCTGCGGATGCGACGCGCCAGATTTCTGCGCTGGTGAAAGCGATTCAGACCGACACGCAGGATGCGGTGGGCGCCATGGAGCGTTCCACGCAGGGTGTGGTCGAAGGGGCCAAGCTGTCAGACAGCGCCGGTACCGCACTGTCCGAGATCGATATGGTGTCACGCCGGCTGGCTGACCTGATTGAGCAGATCTCTGCCTCGACTTCCCGAGAAGCAGAATCGGCCAACGTGTTGGCCGGCAACATCCAGCACATTTTTGCGGTGACCGAGCAAACCGGAGAAGGTACGCGATCCACGGCCCAGCAGGTGCGTGATTTGTCCCGCATGGCTGAAGAACTCAGGCAGTCCGTCTCGCGATTCAAGATCGCCTGATACATCGCTGATTTTTCCCTGTCCGTGACCCCCGATCTCTGAACCGGCCTGCTATCTATGCAATTGAACGCTCCGAATTCATCTCCTGCCGAACTCGACCTGGCCGTGAATGATCTGGGTCCATTGGCGTGGGTGCTGGACGAACTTCGAAAATCCCTGGACGGCGCAGCCAAGGCCCTCAAGCGTTTCGTGCGTGACGCCGAATTGGCACGTGGCTCCGACCTCGCGGCCCTTGACGCCAGCCAGTTGCGCATCGCGCGCCAGCAGTTGCACCAGGCCGTGGGCGCGCTGGAAATGGTGGGTTTGGGTGCGCCCGCGCTGGTGCTGCGCGCAATGGAGGCAGCGGTGCAGCGGTTTGTCCAGCGGCCCGAGCAATGTAATCAGGAGGCGGCGGCGAAGGTCGAACAGGCAAGCTTCGCCCTGACCGAATACCTCGAGGGGGTGCTGGCCGACAAGCCCGTGTCTGCCATTTCGCTGTTCCCCCAGTACCGTGATGTGCAGGGGCTGGTGGGTGCGGATCGCATTCACCCGGCAGATCTCTGGATGTACGAATGGCGCTGGATGGACCCGGCGCTGCCGGTCACGGTCAGTGCGGGTACTTACGATGATGCGTCCAGGCAGTCGCTGGACCAGCTGGTCCTGAAAATCATGCGTACGGGTGACCCGCAGGCAGCGCAGAGTTTCAGGGATATGTGCCTGGGGTTTGCCCAGGCCGAGCCTGCGGGTGAGCCCAGGGCGTTCTGGAAAATCGCAGCCGGCTATTTTGAAGCGCTGTCCCATGGTTTGCTGAAGGTTGATCTCTACGTCAAACGCGCTGCATCGCGCGTGCTTTTGCAATATGCCTCCTTTGCCAAGGGCGGCACCGATGCGTCGGACAGGCTGGCTCAGGATCTGCTGTTTTTTTGCTCACAGGCCGTAGCGGCCCGCGCCGCCGATACGCCTGTTCTGTCGACCATTCGCGCCAGCTACGGTCTGGCCCGGTTCAAGCCGGTTGACTACGAGGCGGTCCAGTTTGGCCGTTTCGACCCCGCGCTGCTCGCGCAGGCCCGCAAACGGATTGTTTCGGCCAAGGAAACCTGGTCCTCGCTGACGGCGGGGGACGTGGGCAAGTTCAAGACGGTGGCCGACCAGTTCAGCCTGGTGACCGATTCGCTGGTCAAGCTGCATCCGCCCAGCGAGCCCCTGGCCACCGCGCTGTCGCAGGTGATTGAAGCGACGGTTCGCTCCGGCCAGGCGCCTCCGATAGAACTGGCGCTGGAAGTGGCCACAGCCGTGCTCTACCTGGAGGCTGCTTTTGACGATCTCGATCCCGCCGACCCGCAATTGGCGATCCGGACGGCCCGGCTGGCCCAGAGGCTCGACAGTGCGCGAAGCGGGGACCAGGCACAGCCGCTTGAATCGTGGATGGAAGAGTTGTATCGCCGCGTCAGCGACAAACAAACCATGGGCAGTGTGGTCGGCGAGCTGCGCATTTCCCTGAGCGAACTTGAAAAATCGCTGGATGTGTTCTTCCGCAACCCGCAGGAAAAAACAGCCCTGGCCGCGGTTCCCGGCCAGCTCTCGCAGATGCGTGGTGTGTTGTCCGTGCTGGGGCTGGATCAGGCCTCCCAAGCGGTACTGCGCATGCGCGAGAGTGTCGAGCAGATGCTGGTGACCGATGTGGACGATCAGCTGGCGCGTTCTTCCGGAACCTTCGAGCAACTGGGCAACAACCTGGGTGCATTGAGCTTTTTGATTGACATGCTCAATTACCAGCCGACACTGGCGAAAAAGCTTTTTGTGTACGACGATGTCAAGGGCGAGCTCAAACCCCTGATGGGGCGCATTCACACCGCTCAGGATGCGGCCGCGGCGGTAACGGTCAATAACGAGTTGTCCCGGGAGGTCCTGTCCGTCGTTCAGGATGCCCAGGCTGGCGATTCTGCCGAAAGTCTGAGCGTCAAGCTCGATGTTCTGGCAACCCGTGCGGCGCTGGCTGACCAGCCTGCACTTGCCCAGACTGCCCGGGATGCTGCTCTTGCCGTTGGGCAGGGCCCGCAGACCAATGCGGGCTCTCTTACCAGCCTGGTGGCGGCTGCCGCACCGGCTACTGCGCCCGAGGCTGCGCCTGCGGGCTCGGCCACTGGCGCTGACGATTTCGAAGAAGACGATCTGCGCGACATCTTCCTGGAGGAAGCGCGCGAGGTGGCAGGTCATGCACAGGCTGCGCTTGCCGCCCTGGCCACCGAGCCGGGAGATATCGGCGAGCTGACGATATTGCGCAGGGCCTTCCACACGCTCAAAGGCAGTTCGCGCATGGTCGGGCTCAATGAGTTTGGCGAAGCCGCCTGGGCCATGGAGCAAATGCTCAATGGCTGGCTGGCCGAGCAAAAACCATCCAATGAAGAGTTCCGCACGCTGTGCGTGCAGGCCATGGACGGGTTTGCTGCCTGGATTGAGGACATTGCCTCCGGCCGTGAGACGCCCTGGACGTCCTCCGCATTTCGTGCCAGCGCCGATGCGATGCGGGAAGAGGGGCGCTTCAGCCCGATCCAGCAGCCCGCCGTGCTGCAGGCGCCTGCGGCAGCGAGTGTGGCCGCTCCGGTTGTACAGGGGCTGGACGTGGCCTCGTTACCAGCGGTGCAGGGCAAGGAACTGGATTTCGACTTCGTGATGGATGTAGAGCCCGCCCCGCCTGTTGCCGAGGCGCCAGCCGAAACGGTGGTGCCAGCGCTGGCGGATATACAGGGCATTGACTTTGACAGCCTGGCGGCTTTATCGGGACCCGCTGCAGACCTGCCGATCGTAGCGCAGGCCGCTCCTTCAGAGATCGTATTTGAGCTGGACTTCGCTGATCCGGCGCCGGCTGAACAGGCGGAACCGCTGGAATTGTCTGCCAGTGATTTCGACGTGCATTTTCTGGGTCAACCTGCAGTGGAAGAAGAGGCTGGTCAGGCTCCGGCGGCCCTGCCTGAATCGACGACACGGGGCGTGGATGACTTTGTCTTTGCCGTGCCGGAGCACAGTGAGACCCAGTCCACAGCGCCTGCGCGGGAAGAGCTGTCGGCTGCATCGTTCGAGAGTCCTTCCGACGACACGGTATCCGGCGAAACGGCTGGGGATGAACAGATCAAGGTGATCGGATCGTTGCGTATCGGCATTCCTCTCTACAACGTGTATCTCAATGAAGCTGACGAATGGTCGCGCCGGCTGGTCACCGAGGTCACGGAATGGACAATGGAGCGCGACCGCCCCATCGGCGACTCCACGCTGGCGCTCACCCATTCTCTGGCGGGCAGTTCGGCGACTGTTGGCTTCGAAGCCCTGTCTGAAATGGCGCGAGCGCTGGAGAACGCCTTGCAGCAGACGCAACTCCAGCATGGGCAAGTCAGCGGCCGGCACAACAAGTTGTTCATCGATGCTGCCGAAGACATCCGGCGCCTGTTGCATCAGTTTGCCGCCGGCTTCCTCAAGCAGCCGGATCCCGGAATTCTTCAGGCATTGCGGGAAATTGATTTTGCCGATGAAGCCAGTGAGGCTTCCGTGGCCGTCCCCGGTCCAGAGGCTGCTGAAAGCCCCGTTGCACAGGAACCAGTTTCCGCGGCAGCTCCTCCGGCAGCGCCAGTGTCGCCTGCCGGCGCTCCGCTCACGGGCACGGTAGTTCCTGCACAGGAACGCTCCCTCTCGGTGACTGTCAAGATCATTCCTGCCGCACCTGTTGTGGCTGCGCCAAGCGCGGTTCCGGTGGCGCCTGCCATCCCCGCAGCGGTGGTTGCGGCACCTGTTGCCGCGGCCGCATCGTTTGCGTCTGCAGCGTTCAGTGAAGACATGGACGACGAGATCGACGCGGTCGACGCCATCGATCCTGACCTGTTCCCGATTTTCGAAGAAGAAGGTGCCGAGTTGATGCCTCAACTGGGCGGCGCTTTGCGGCAATGGTCGGCCCGTCCCGACAACCATGGTGCACGCAACGAAGTGTTGCGGGCTCTGCACACCCTCAAGGGCAGTGCACGTCTGGCGGGCGCCATGCGGCTTGGCGAGATGGCCCACCGCATCGAGTCAGATATCGAGCATATGGGCTCCGATGCCGCCGCTGCGCAGGATTTTGACGCGCTGCTGACTACTTTTGACGCGATGCAGGCCAATTTTGAGGCCCTGCGCCACCCGGGCGAAACGGCCCAGGCGCTGGAACCGCTGGCGCCACTTTCAGCTGCCGCGGTCGAGGAGGCGGGGACCCCGGCAACGGATGCCCTGGACACGGTCGCAGCGTCGCCGTCTGTGCCCGCTGTTTCCGCCGGGCCGGGTTCGCGCAAAGTCATGATGTCCATGGCCCAGGCCACCGCACTGCAACCTTTGCGTCCGGCGGCCTCGGGTTCGATACGTGTGCGTTCGCAGCTGCTGGACCGCATGGTCAATCAGGCCGGCGAGGTGATGATCACGCGCTCGCGCCTGGAAGCCGAGCTGAACCAGTTACGCGGCTCGCTCAACGACTTGAGCGGCAACTTGAACCGCCTGCGCACCCAGCTGCGTGACGTGGAAATGCACTCTGAAACGCAGATGCAGTCGCGCCTGCAACAGGCCAAGGAAGCGCAGCTCGGCTTTGATCCGCTGGAATTCGACCGTTTTACGCGCGTGCAGGAGCTGACCCGCATGATGGCCGAATCGGTCAACGACGTGGCGACCGTGCAGCGCACCTTGCAGCGTACGGTGGAGGCGACCGAGGACGATCTGATCGCCCAGGCACGCCAGACGCGCGAATTGCAGCGCGATCTGCTGCGCACCCGTATGGTGGAGTTTGAAGGTATTTCCGAGCGGCTGTACCGCGTGGTGCGCCAGGCCTCGAAGGAAACCGGCAAGCAGGTCCGGCTGGATCTGCAGGGCGGCACGATCGAGATGGACCGCGGCATGCTCGATCGCATGACACCGGCGTTCGAACACTTGTTGCGCAACTGCGTGGCCCATGGCATTGAAGATATGCAGACCCGCACCAACGCGGGCAAGGACCCCAGTGGCCTCATCACCGTCAGCCTGCAGCAGTCGGGCAATGACGTGTCGGTCGAGTTCCGCGATGACGGCGCCGGTCTCAATCTGGAGCGTATCCGGGAGAAGGCGATTGCCTCCGGCCTGCTGGCTCCGGGCCAGCAGATCGGTGACGACGAAGCGGCCAACATGATTTTCATGCCGGGCTTCAGTACGGCGTCGCACGTGACCGAACTTTCCGGCCGGGGTATCGGCATGGACGTGGTGCGCTCCGAGGTCAACGCTCTGGGCGGCCGCATTGAAACCAGCACTGTTGCCGGCAAGGGAACCAACTTCAAGCTGGTGCTGCCCCTGACCACGGCGGTGACGCAGGTGGTGATGTTGCGCGCTGGCGGCTCTTCAATCGGTGTACCCGCCAACGTGGTGGAAACCGTGCGCCGGATTTCGGCGAAGGATTTGCAGCAGGCCTACAACAGCGGTGTGCTCGATGTCGCTGGCGAAGCGGTTCCGTTTTTCTGGTCAGGCGCCTTGCTGCAGGTCTCCCGCATGAGCAGCGAGCCCCAGGGCAAAACCGCACCGGTGGTCGTTTTCCGAAGCGCCGCGCAGCGGCTGGCCCTGCACGTTGACGAGGTGCTGGGCAACCAGGAGGTGGTGGTTAAAAACCTGGGTCCGCAGCTTTCCCGCCTGCCGGGTCTGGCGGGCATGTCGGTGCTGGCCTCGGGCGCTGTTGTCCTGATTTACAACCCCGTCGCACTCGCATCTGTTTATGGGCAGCAGGCCCGCGCCTGGAGTTCCGACAGCGCAGAGCCGCACATGCTCGAGCAATCCGGCGCTGCCGACGAGCGCGGTTTGTCCGTCTCTTCGCCTGTCCCGGTGACACCGCAGATTCCGCTGATTCTGGTGGTCGATGATTCGATCACGGTGCGGCGCGTGACCCAGCGTCTGCTGCAGCGTGAGGGTTATCGCGTCTCCATGGCCGCGGACGGCTTGCAGGCGCTCGAACGCCTGCAGGAGGAGCGTCCCACGGTGGTTCTGTCCGACATTGAAATGCCACGCATGGACGGATTTGACCTGGCGCGCAACATCCGCGGCGATGCCCGTCTGAGCGATTTGCCGATCATCATGATCACCTCTCGCATTGCCGAGAAGCACCGCGAACACGCCAAGGAACTTGGCGTTGACCACTACCTGGGCAAACCTTATGCCGAAGACGAGTTGCTCAGCCTGATTCGCCACTATTGCAGCGCTGAAGCCGCAGTTTCATAAAGAAATTGGCGTCCAGCCCTTTCTGGATAAGCGCTTCAAGCTATGAAAATAGGAGCGCTTATTCCGCGGCTGCTTTTTTGACAGGCGCATAGCGTTGCAGGGTCAGCGCCCGCGCCGCGTCGTGCTGCACGACGGGAAGCGGGTAGTTCTCTCCCAGCCTCACACCGGCGGCGGCCAGCGCCACGGGCTTGGCCAGCCAGGGGCTGTGCAGGTCGGTGCCGGTCAGTCCGGCCAACTGCGGCAGGTACTTGCGGATGAACTTCCCGTCGGCGTCGAACTTTTCGCTCTGGCTGGTTGGGTTGAAGATGCGGAAGTAGGGTTGCGCGTCGCAGCCGCTGCTGGCGGCCCATTGCCAGCCGCCGTTGTTGGCCGACAAGTCGAAGTCGTTGAGTTTTTCGGCGAAATACCGTTCGCCCCAGCGCCAGTCAATGCCGAGGTCTTTCACCAGGAAGCTGGCGGTGAGCATGCGCAGGCGATTGTGCATGTAGCCGGTCTGGTTGATCTGGGCCATGGCGGCATCGACCAGCGGGTAGCCGGTCCGGCCTTCACACCAGGCCCGGAACAATGCCTCGGCAGCAGGCCCCTGTTCCCAGGCGATGGCATCGTACGCGGGTTTGAAGGAACGCTCCGCCACATGCGGGAAGTTGCTCAGGATCTGCGCATAAAAATCGCGCCAGATCAGCTCGCTGAGCCAGACCGCGGCACCCGGGCTGCCCTGCTCCTGCAGGCGCAGGGCAGTGCCCGCCAGCCGGCGGATGGAGACCGTGCCAAAACGCAGGTGTACCCCCAGATAACTCGGTCCCTTGACCGCAGGGAAGTCACGCGTGGCGTGGTACTGATCGATACGCGCCATGAAATCGTCAAACAGGTGCGAGCCGCCGAGGCTGCCTGTGGGAATTTTCAGTTCGGCGAGGTTGGTCGGCGCAAAACCGATGTCTTCCAGTGCGGGCACGCCGGTGCGGCAGTCCGCCGGCAGGGTGGCCAGAGCGGCACCGTGGTTCTGCACCAGGTAGGGCCGCAGGTAAAAATCGTCCACTTTCCTGAGCCAGGCATTTTTGTAGGGCGTGAAAACGCTGTACGGTGTGCCGCCCAGGGTCAGCACCTCCCTGCGCTCGAAGATCACATGGTCCTTGAAGCTGTGAAATGCCTTGCCGTCCCCCGCCAGCGCCTCGCCGACCCGCGCGTCGCGTGCCAGCGATCCGGGCTCGTCATCATGGTTGGCAAAAACGGCTTCGGCGGCCAGCTTCTGTGCCATCGCAGGCACGACCTCGTTCGCCCGGCCGTGCTGCACGACCAATCCGGCATGGGACACGCCATGGTGGCGGCCCAGCTCCGCCAGTTGCCTGTCCAGGTCCACCAGTGACTCGCGGATGAACTCCACACGGCGGTCGGCACGCGGCAGGGCGTCCAGGATGGCCCGGTCAAACACGAAAACGCAAAAGACCTGGTGGCAGGCCTTGAGGGCGTGGTACAGCGCCGCGTTGTCGTCACTGCGCAGGTCGCGTCTGAACCACATCAGGCCCTTGTCGTGTTTTTTATTATTCATGTTCCGGGACCAGTGATGGATATGGCGGATGCTGCAGGGATGGAGCACGAAGTTGGCGCAACAGGCCGGTGGTTTTTCTTCCAGCGCACACCGGCAGCGCGTAAAATTGCGTCATGGCACTGGATTCTGCACCGATCAACCTGACCCATCACTTCCTGATTGCCATGCCCGGGCTGGATGATGAGGCTTTCGCAAGAAGCGTCGTCTACATGTGCGAGCACAGTGATCGCGGCGCGCTGGGCCTGGTGATCAACAAGCCCAGCGACATCAACCTCCAGGGCCTGTTCGACAAGGTGGCCTTGCCCCTGAGGCGCAACGACCTGACCGAGTCCCTCGTGTTCCAGGGCGGGCCGGTGCAGACCGAGCGTGGTTTTGTGCTTCATGAGTGCATGCTCGAAGGCAGCGAAACGGTGTACGCGTCGACCATGACCATCCCCGGTGGGCTGGAGATGACCACCTCCAAGGATGTGCTGGAAGCCCTCTCCACAGGCGCCGGGCCCCGCAAGGTGTTTGTCTCCCTGGGGTATTCGGCTTGGGGCGAAGGACAGCTGGAGTCCGAAATTTCCGACAACAGCTGGCTCACCGTGGAGGCAGACCTCTCGCTGATTTTCGATACGCCGGTCGAGCAGCGTTACGACAAGGCGCTGATGCTGCTTGGCCTGCAGAGCTGGATGCTGTCGCCCGAGGCAGGGCACGCATGAGTGCTGTGGCTCCGCCTGCCATGGCCGCCAACCTGCAAACATTTCTGGCTTTCGATTTTGGCGTCAAACGCACCGGTGTTGCCACCGGCAACCGGCTGACGCGTACGGCGACGCCGCAAGGCAGCATCGCCGCCGAGGGTGACGCCCGTTTCGCCGCGATCGCCCTGAAAATCCGGGAGTGGCAACCCGACGCCCTGGTGGTGGGTATTCCTTTCCACCCCGACGGCGCCAGCCACGACAACACCGCACGCGCCCGGAAATTCGCCCGCCAGTTGCGCGGGCGTTTCGGTCTGCAGGTGTTCGAGGTTGACGAGCGCTACAGCACCACCGAAGCGCTGTCGCAGGGTGCGCCTGATGCGGACGCAGCGTCTGCCTGCATAATCCTCGAGCAGTTTTTAAGGAGTTTTTCATGACCAGCCTGACCCTGGACGCTGAGGCCTTGTACCGCGAAGTCCTGCGCGGCATGCAGCAGTTGCTGGCGACCTATGACCGCCCGCCGCGGCTGGTAGGTGTGGCTTCCGGCGGCGTCTGGCTGGCTGAACGCCTGCGCGCCGACCTGGGTCTGGCTGACGACATCGGTACCTTGTCCTCGGCGATGCACCGTGACGATTTTTCCCAGCGCGGCCTGTCGGCCAGCGGCCAGACGGTGCTGCCTTTTGATGTCAACGGCGCCCACCTCATCGTGCTCGACGATGTGCTCTACACCGGGCGCACCATTCGTGCCATTCTCAACGAGCTGTTTGACTACGGCCGGCCAGCCAGCGTCAAGCTTGTGGTGCTGGTGGACCGTGGTGACAGGGAACTGCCGATACAGGCCGACTTTGCGGCTGCCCGGGTGGCCCTGCCGGCGTCCCAGTCGCTGGCACTGGCGCGCAGTGACGATGGCCGGTTCAGCTTCCAGGTGC
>ERZ1292640.363-Hain-H43-02um-R1-363-length-36729-cov-10_pt1 | contig 33294 bp, 37 predicted proteins | sample MGYA00564404_ERZ1292640 | MGnify/ENA primary metagenome ERZ1292640 (study PRJEB36523, sample SAMEA6512636) | groundwater metagenome | collected 2019-01-08 | study: AquaDiva: Metagenomics assemblies of 32 groundwater samples | reverse complement strand
GCAAACCGCGGCTCCAGAAAAGGCGCCAGGTATTGCATCAGCAGCTGCAGCATGGCCATGCCGGCCAGCAGGGTGATGGGAAAGCCCACGGCAAAGATGCTGAACTGCGGCGAGACCCGGTTCAGGATGCCCATGGCCAGGTTCAGGGTCAGCAGCGTGGCGATGAGCGGCAGCGCCAGCATGAGGCCGCCCGAAAAAATTTCGCCGCCCGCCGCCACCAGCAGGAACCAGCCGCCGGCAGCCAGGGGGGCATCGGCCACCGGCAAGGCATGGAAACTTTCGGCCAGTGTCATGACCACCATCAGATGGCCGTCTACTGCCAGGAAGATCAGCATGGCCATCACGTTGAGCAGGCGGGCGATGACCATGGTGTTGCCGCCGCTGGTGGGGTCGAAAAAGGATGCAAAGGACAGGCCCATTTGCAGGCCCACGTATTCGCCGGCCGCCTGCACCGCAGCAAACACCATGCGCATTGAAAAGCCCATTGCCGCACCAATGAGGACTTGCTGGATCAGGATCCAGAAGCCGGCGGCCGACACCAGCGGCACCGCCGGCATGGCGCCCAGCGTGGGCGCAACAACGATGGCCAGCAGGGCGGCGAGGCCGACCTTGGCGGCGCGCGGCACCGCGGCTTCGCTGAAGATGGGCGCGGTGCTGATGAGCGCCAGCATGCGCACAAAAGGCCAGAGAAAGGCCACCATCCAGAGATTGAGCTGGTCGGAGGTGACCGAGAAGACCGGAGGCATCAACCGACGAGTTGCGGGATGGATGAAAACAGGTTGCGCATATAGTCCAGCACGCTGTTGAGCATCCACGGGCCCGCAATCACCAGTGTGGCAAACACGGCCAGCAGCTTGGGAATGAAAGACAGCGTCATTTCATTGATCTGGGTCGCAGCCTGGAACAGGCTGATCAGCAAACCGGTGACCAGGGCCACCAGCAGCAACGGCGCACCGAGCAGCAGCGAGAGCTTCATGGCCTCGTAGCCGAGGGCCATGACTGATTCAGGTGTCATGTGTCGATCCTTCCGGGTGCTGCAGCGTCAGGTGTAAAAACTCTGGGCCAGCGCCCCGATCAGCAGCTGCCAGCCATCGACCAGGACGAACAGCATCAGTTTGAAAGGGAGTGAAATCGTGGCGGGCGGAACCATCATCATGCCCATGGACATCAACACGCTGGCCACCACGAGATCGACGATGAGGAAGGGAATGAAGATCGTGAAACCGATCTGGAAGGCGGTCTTGAGCTCGCTGATCACAAAAGCGGGCAGAAGGATTCTCAAGGTGACCTGTTCCGGCCCTTCCAGTTTCTCGATGTTGGCCAGCTTGGCAAACAACGCCAGGTCAGCCTCGCGGGTCTGCTTGAGCATGAACTGCTTGAAGGGCTCGACGCCGCGTTCCAGGGCCTGTTCGGCACTGATCTTGTTCTCGGAAAAAGGCTTATAAGCCGTGCTGTGTACCTTGTCGAAGACGGGCGACATGACAAAAAATGTCAGGAACAGCGAGAGCCCGACCAGCACCTGGTTGGGCGGCGACGATTGTGTGCCGATGGCCGTGCGCAGCAGGCCGAGCACGATGAGAATCCGGGTGAAGCTGGTCATGGACAGCAGCAGCGCCGGCAGGAAAGACAGGGAGGTCAGCAGCACCAGGGTCTGCACGCTGAGCGACCAGGTCTGGCTTCCGCCGGGCCCACGCGAGCTGGTGATGCCCGGCAGACCTTGGGCAGAGGCCAGGGCCGGCAACAGCATCAGGGCCAGCATCAGTAGTGGCCAAAGGAGCGGCAGCGCCGCGCGGCTTCGCGGGTAGGCAGCGTTTGTCACTGTCCATCCCGCTTTTTCAGCTTGTTCAGGGATTCCGCCAGCCTTTGCGAAAACGCACTGGCGCCGGCGAGGCCGCCGAAGGACGGCGCCGCATCGGATTCGGAGAGCTTTTGCGCCGGCATGGTGTGCAGCGCGCTGACCTGGCCCGCGGCGACGCCAAGCACCAGCCACGAGCCGCCGATTTCCACCACCACGACACGTTCGCGCTGGCCCACCATGGCGCTGGACACCACTTTGAGCAGGCGCCCGCCTCCGACCTGCTGCAAGCCGAAGCGCCGTGCAGCCCAGGCGCAGAGAAAGATGAGGGCAAGCACCACGGCCAGGCCCAGGCCAGCCTGCAGCAGGCCGGCGGCGCCGAACGACCGCACGGGCTCTGCTGCCGCGGTGGGCACGGTCGGCAACACCGCACCGGCTGAAAAACTGATGCAGGCCAGCGCGGTGGCGGCCAGGGCACGAATGTCCGGCCGGCTCATCGGTTCAGCTTCTGCATGCGTTCGGACGGCGTGATGATGTCGGTCAGGCGGATGCCGAACTTGTCGTTGACCACCACCACTTCCCCCTGCGCAATCAGGTAGCCGTTGATGAAGACATCCATCGGCTGCCCCGCCAGGCCGTCCAGTTCGACAACCGAGCCCTGCGACAGCTGGAGCAGGCTCTTGATGGTGATGCGCGTGCGTCCCAGTTCGGCGGTCAGCTGGACGGGAACGTCGAGCACCCTGTCAATGTCGCCCCTGGCAATCTCGGAACCTGCATTGCTTTGCAGCGGCTGGAAAACCCGCTCGCCGGCCGGCGTGGACGGTGGTGCGGGTGCCGGAGACGGAGGGGCGGGAGCGGGTTCAGGTGCAGAGGCGAGCGCCTGCTCGGCGAGCGCGCTGCCCCAGTCGTCCAGTTCTGCCGCCGGCTCTTGCTTGCTGTCTTCACTCATGGTCTTTTCCCTTGCTGGAGTCGCTGTCTTGGTGGTGGATCATTTTTTCCACGCGCAAGGCATAGTGGTTGTTGGAGGTGCCGTAGCCGCATTCCATGACGGGCACGCCGTTGACCTTGCCGATGATGGTGTCCGGAATCTCGACGGGCAACACGTCGCCGGCCTGCAGCCTGAGCAACTGGCCAATGCTCGATTGCATGGTCAGGAAATGCGCCCGGAGCTCGACGTCGGCGCTTTGTACCTGCTGCGACAGCTGCTTGACCCAGCGCTTGTCGACTTCGATTTCGTCCTGCAACGGGTTGGACAGCAGGTCGCGGATCGGCTCGATCATGGAATAAGGAATGCAGACGTTGAGCGCGCCGCCGATGGGCCCGAACTCGATCTGGAAGGTGGTGTTGATCACCACTTCATTTGGGGCCACGATGTTGGCCAGTTTCGCGTGCATCTCGGAACGCACATATTCAAAGTCAAGCGGGTAGACCGGCTGCCATGCGCTGCCGTAACTCTCCAGCGTGAGGTTGAGCAGCCGCTTGATGATGCGCTGTTCAGTCTGCGTGAAGTCGCGGCCCTCGATCCGGACGTGGTAACGGCCGTCGCTGCCGAACAGGTTGTCCACCACGAGGAAAACCAGCTTGGGATCGAACACGAACAGGGCCGTGCCGCGCAGCGGCTTCATGTGCATGAGGTTGATATTGGCCGGCACCGGCAGGTGCCGGATGAAGTCGCCATATTTCTGGATCTGCACCGCGCCGACCGAAATGTCGGCGCTGCGCCGCATGAAGGTCAGCAGCGAACTTCGCAGGTGCCGGGCAAACCGGTCGTTGATGACCTCCAGCGTGTGCATGCGGCTGCGCACGATGCGGTCATCGGTGCCGAGGTTGTAGGTCGGTGGACCTTCCTGGGGCGGTGGCGGTGCATGGACTGCCTCGGTGTCACCGGTGACACCCTGCAGCAGCGCATCTACCTCGTCCTGGGACAGCTGCTGGTCATAGGCCATGGGTGAATTTCATTGAGCGGGTTACTGCAGCATGAAAGTCGTGAACATCACACTGGAGATCTTCAGCGACGGCAAATTGGCCACGAAGGGCTGGTTGAGCGTCGTCATGATGTCAGCAGCCAGCTGGGCTCTTTCTTCCGGGGTGACCAGCGAATCGGCTGCGCGGTTGGACAAGGCCGTGAGAAGCCTGCTGCGCACTTCCGGCAGGTATTGGGTGACCAGCGCCTGCGACTTGGCGTCCGGTACCTTCAACGTGACGGCCACGTGCAGGAAGCGGCTGCGGCCGTTGGGCTGGAGGTTGACGGTCATGGGTTCCAGGGCGATAAAAATCGGATCGGCGGGCGCTATTGCGGCGGGCGCGGCTTCCTTGCGCTGGCTGGCCAGATAAAAGGCTGCGCCGGCCGCCGCCAGGGCGACCAGCGTTGCCAGAACAATCAGCAGGACGAGGAGCTTGCGCGACTTGGGGGTCTTCGCGGGGGGAGTGCTGGTGGCCATGACTTTGCTGTTGGGGTTTGAGAATTGATTGTTTTCGAAAACCGGCGCCCGGCATCGCCGGATAAGCAGGGGTAAAACGCGTCAGATCCGGCATTTGCCGGACACGCGTCTCATGGCGCGCCTCAGGCGTAGGTGTCCACGCTGATCCCTCTGCCTGGTGGTCGGGAAGCTTCCATGGCGGGCCGGACCGCGGGTGCCAGGTTGTCGGGCGTGCGCTCCGCCCGGTAGCCGCGCTGGCCGGACTGCCCGTTTTGCCCGTTCTGACCCTGGGCGAAGGCCGCTTGCTGCTGGCTCTCGGAGTTGACCGAGGTGTTGCCAAGGCTGATCCCGCTGTCGGCCAGGGTGGTACGCAGTTGCGGCAAGGCCGCTTCCACGGCAGCCCGCACCGATGAATGCGCCGACACGAACATGGCCTGGACCTGGTGGTCGTTCATGCTCAGCGTGACTTTCAGGGGGCCGAGTCCCGGAGGATTGAGCTGGAGCTCCGCCACCTGTTCACCGCCCTTGCCCATGTGGATCATCTGCTGGCCCAGGGCTTTGCCCCATTCACTGCTGCCGACCTCAGGAGCGAGGGACCGGGTCATGGCGGCAGGCGCCGCGCTGGAGGCGAGCATTCCCGTTGGTGCTGGCGTTGCTGCGACGCCGGCCGGACTGATGGCCGGGGTGGCGCTGGCGGCGGAGATGTCGGCGACAGCTCCCTGACCGATGGTGCTGGTGTTGGCGGTGGTGCTTGCGCCTGCCGGCGTGGCATCGGGCGCCGCCATCGCCGGGAGGGACGTTCTGACGCTGCCTGGTGCGATGTCGGGTTCCGGGCCGCTGGCTGCGGTTGTTTCGGCGGAGGCCTGCGGCAGGTCGTCGGCCCGGTCACGATGCTGCGGCGACTGACCGGCCGTGCCGCCGTCCGAAGCGCCGGCCGGGCCGGTGAGGACAGGCGTGGCCAACGTCACTGCCGGGCTGGCCTCCGCTGACTGGAGCCGGGTGGGCAGAGTGGGTAGCCCTTTGTCCTTCTGGCTGGCCGCCGCCAACTCGGGTGTCAGCCCGGTTGCTGATGTCAGTTGTGGCGCTGCCTCCGCAGCAGACGCGACCGGTGCAGGCGCGGTGATCGGTTCGCCCGCCGGCGCCATGTCTGGCGCGAGGGGGTTCCCCGCAAGCAGACCGGGGAGCGCAGGGTTGGCAGCGCCCGGGACTGTGCCGGTGCCGGGCGCCGCGGCAGCACCGCCGGCAGCCAACGCTTTGGGCAGCAGGTTTTCCAGCGGGACGAGAGGCAGTGCCATCGCATTGACCAGCTCGTCCGGATCGGCCTTGCGGCTCTCCGTCGGGCGGCGGGCCGGCGCGGCGGTTGTAGCCTTGCCTTCGGCTTTGCCGGCAGCCTCGCTGGCGGGCGCGAGTGAGCGGGAAAGTACGGCTCCGAAACTTTCGGAGCCGTTCGGGTCCGGCTCATCGCTGCGTGCCGACGCCTGGGACGGCTGGCTGTCGGGTTGATGGGGTGCGCTGACGGGGGGAAGAATAAAAGACATGGTTTTCTCGGGTGAATTCAATCGGCCACGGTCCCTGCGCGCAGGTAGAACTGCCGCGAAGTGCGTTCGTCACTGTCGCGCTGCTCCTTTTTTCCGAGTGTGAGCCTTTCCTGCTGGCGAACCCGATTGGCCAGGGTGTCGAAGGAGTTGAGGCGGCGCTTGTTGTTTTGCCAGTCGCCGCGTCCGTGCGCCAGTCGCGTGTCGGCCTGGACGGTCAGGGCGCGCTGCTGCTCGATGGCGCCGTCCAGGGTGCCGATGAAATCCTGGAAATTGCGCACATGGGACGAAGAGAGGCCGGCCTGCATCTGGCGCTGCAGTTGGTCCAGGTACTCCTGCCGGTACTGCAGCAACATTTCCAGCTTTCCTGCAGCGCTGGTGTGCGCGTTCTGCAGCTGGCCCAGCCGGCGGGTCGCCTCGTCGGTCTTGTTTTGCGCCAGTTCGATCAGTGTCGCGAGAGGGAGCTTGTTGGGCACGGCGTTTTCTCCAGGTGGTTCGAGGGGCTGCGGTGAATACGTAAGCGGGCTCAGGTCTGAAACAGGCTGTTCAGCTGCGCGGTGGCAGCCGCGTAGTCGACGCGTTCTTCCATCGTTTGCTGCAAAAAGGACTCAATTTTTGGATAGAGGGCAATGGCCTGGTCCAGCTGGGCGTCGTGGCCGGGGGCATAGGCCCCCACGCTGATGAGGTCGCGGTTGCGCTGGTAACGCGACAGGGCCTGCTTGAAACTGCGAACGACCTGGAATTGCGCGGGGTCGATCAGCGCCGTCATGGCGCGGCTGATGGACGCTTCGATGTCGATGGCCGGGTAATGGCCGGATTCCGCGAGGCCGCGCGACAGCACCACGTGGCCGTCCAGAATGGCGCGCGCCGAATCGGCAATCGGATCCTGCTGGTCGTCGCCTTCGGTCAGTACCGTGTAGAACGCGGTGATGGAGCCGCCGCGGCCCTCGGCATCGCGCGCGCCATTGCCTGCGCGTTCCACCAGTGCGGGCAGCTTGGCAAACACCGAGGGCGGGTAGCCTTTGGTGGCCGGAGGTTCGCCGACGGCCAGCGCGATCTCCCGCTGGGCCATCGCGTAGCGGGTCAGCGAGTCCATGATCAGCAGGACATTTTTCCCCTGGTCGCGAAAATATTCAGCCAGGCAGGTGGCGTAGGCTGCGCCCTGCAAGCGGAACAGGGGCGAGGTATCGGCCGGCGCGGCCACCAGCACGGCGCGGGCCATGCCCTCCTTGCCCAGCGTGTTTTCAATGAAGTCCTTGACCTCGCGGCCGCGTTCGCCAATCAGGCCCACCACAATCACGTCGGCGCTGGTATAGCGCGCCATCATGCCCAGCAGCACACTCTTGCCGACGCCGGAGCCGGCGAACAGGCCCATGCGCTGTCCGCGCCCGACGGTCAGCAGGCCATTGATGGCGCGCACCCCGACATCAAGCACGCTGTCAATCGGCGCGCGGGTCAGGGGGTTGATGGGGGCGGCCGCCAGCGGCACTTCCCGCGAAAAATTGAGTGGACCCAGCCCGTCCAGTGGGCGTCCGGCCGCATCGACCACACGGCCCAGCATGCCGTCGCCCACCGGCAGGCGTTTGGTTCGTGGCCCGGTGCCACTGGCATGGCCTCCGGGCGATTCCAGGGCGTAAACCCGGGCCCCCGGCAGCAGGCCGTCCACCTCGCTTTGGGGCATCAGGAAAATGCGGTCGCCGGAGAAGCCGACGACTTCGGCCTCGGCGTTTTTCTGGGGGTAACCGGGAGGCAATTCAATCAGGCAGTCGCTGCCGACCGGCAGTCGCAGTCCGACCGCTTCGAGGACCAGTCCCACGGCACGTGTCAGCCGGCCATAGGTGCGCACCGGAACACTGAGGGCCACGGAAGACCGGGCGTCTTCCAGCAGGGTTTGCCAGGCCTCCAGCGGTGGCTTGGCAGTGGCGTCGGGGGTGTCAACCATGAATCAGCGGAGCGGTGGCGGCCGTGTGGGGGGCCAGGGCCGCGGCGACGCGGTCCCAGCGGCTTTGCAGCGTGGCGTCCCGCTCGCCGCTGGCGGCCAGAACGCGGCAACCGCCGCGCTGGGTATCTGCGTCGGCACGAATTCGCCATCCCGCGGTTTGCAGATCATCCGCGAGGTGTTCCCGCACCAGCGCCGCGTCATCCGGATGCAGGATCAGCTGGGGTGAACCGGTCAGGGCGGGTTCCGCCTGCAGCAATTCACGGACCGTCAGCAATATGGCCTGTGGATCCAGTGCCAGCGCCTGGCCGAGCACCTGGCGCGCAATGTCCATCGACAGCGCCAGCAACTGTCCGGCGACCTCGCGCTCGGCAAGGCGCAAGGCGGCGGGAAGCGCCTCGGTCAATGCCCGCAGGTAGTCGGCCTGTTCATGGACGGCCGCCATCGCGGCGGCATGGCCCTCGGCCTGTCCTTGCGCATAACCCTGTTGGCGCCCTTCTTCCGTGCCGGCCTGGCGCGCCTGAAGTCGCAGGCGCGCCAGTTCGTCTTCATCGATCAGCAGCTCCGGCTTGAGCGGTTCGACGACGGCAGGCTCCCCGGGTTCAGCGGAAACGGGAGCCATGTCCTTTGCAAGAGAGGTCATCTCCCAACGTTCCCACGCGGTCATCTGCTCCTTCGCTGTGCCGGGCCGACGAACGGCAGGCGGGGCGAAGCCGGAGGCAAACCGGTCTGCACCGGAACGCTGCGCGAGCGGGGCCTTGTCATACATAGGAGTCGCTTCCTTGTCCGCCGAGCACGATTTCCCCGGCATCGGCCAGGCGGCGCACGATCAGCAGAATGCCTTTTTGCTCGGCTTCGACCTGCGATACACGCACCGGCCCGCGCATCTCGATGTCCTCGCGCAGCATTTCGGCAGCGCGTTGCGACATGTTCTTGAGGAACTTGTCGCGCAGTTCCTGTGGCGCGCCCTTGAGCGCAATGATCAGCGACTCCGACTCCACTTCCTTGAGCAGGAGCTGGACGCTGCGGTCTTCGAGTTCCAGCAGGTTCTCGAAGAGGAACATCTCGTCGATCATTTTCTGCGCCAGCGCTTCGTCATGCTCGCGAACATGCTTGATCACGCTTTCTTCCTGCGCGCTGCTCATCATGTTGACAATTTCGGCGGCGGCGCGGATGCCGCCGAGACGGCTGCGCTTGCCGCCTTCGCCGCCCAGCATGTCGGTCAGCACCTCGGTCAGTTCCTTGAGCGCTGCAGGCTGCACGCCGCCGAAGGTGGCCACGCGCAAGACCGCATCGTGGCGCGCACGCTCGGGGAGCTGCTCCAGCACGTCCGCGGCCTTGTTGCGATCCATGTGGACCAGCAGTGTGGCGATGATCTGCGGATGCTCGTCGCGAATCAGTTCGACCACTTCGGTGGCCTCCAGCTGGTTCAGCCGCTCAATGCCGCTGACCGATTCATTCGACTGCAGGATGCCCTCCAGCAGATCTGCGGCACGGTCATTGCCCATGGCCTTGTTCAGCACGGCCCGCAAATAACTGCCCGAATCCAGGTGGAGAGCCGAATACTGTTCGGTTTCGAGGCGGAACTCTTCCAGAACGTCATCGACCTCGGTGCGTTTGACATGCGCCAGGGTGGCCATGGCCTCGCCGAGCGCCTGGACTTCGCTGGGGGACATCTGCTGCAGCACCTTGCCGGCAGCTTCCTCGCCGAGCGTCATCAACAGGATGGCGCTTTTACGTGTTCCTTCGTCAAACATTTTTTTCGCCCATCCAGTGTTTGATCAGCATGGCAACAGCCCGTGGCTCCTTGGCGGCTGTTTCCTGCGCATACCGGATGTTCTCCAGATGGCGCTCGGCCTGCCGTTCCTGTGATTGCGCAACGGCGTCTGCGGAGGGGGCCTCTTCCTGGCCCGGCGCTGCTGCCTGGGCTGGCACCGGATGCAAATGCTTGCGCAGCAGCGGCCGCAGCACGGCAAACCACAGGTACAGGGCCAGTATTCCCAACAACAGGTATTTGCCGCCGGCCTTGGCCATCTCGATGTTGTCGGGCTGGCGCCAGACGGGCAGTTCCGGCGTGTCGCTGGCATCCGAAGCAAACGGGCTGTTGACCACATTGAGCGAGTCGCCGCGTTCGGCGCTGAAGCCCATGGCCTGCCTGGCCAGGTTCTTGATCTGCTCCAGCTCTGCGGCCGTCAGCGCCTGCGCGGCGCGCTTGCCCTGGGCGCCCGTTGCACCGCGGTAGTTGACCACCACGGCAACCGACAGGCGCTTGATGCCGCCCGCCCCTTGCTGCACATGGCGGATCGAACGGTCCACCTCGTAGTTGGTGGTCACGTCCTTGCGTGTATTGCTGCTTGCGCCGGTACTGCGCGCAAGCGTGCCGCCTGCACTGAGCTCCGTGCTCATCTTCAGTTGTCCTGCCACCGGGGCACCGGGCTTGCCCGCCTGCGCCGGATTGACGATGGGGGCGACCGGGTCGGACGGCGGCTGGTTGCTCAGGGCGCCCGGAACGCCGCCTGCCGGATTGCCGCCTTGCTGGCCGGATTCGCTGGATTGTTGGCTCCGGACCGCAGCGCTGCCGGGCTCCTGGTTGGGGCGGTACTTCTCGTCGGTGTTCTCGACGATGGAAAAATCGATGTCTGCCGCCACCTGCGCGTGGACATTGCCGCTGCCGACGATGGGCTGCAGGATGGCTTCGATGCGGCGGATGTAGCCCTGTTCGATCTCCTGCGCATATTTGAGCTGGCTGACATCAAGGCCGCGTGTGCCGGCGTTCGCCGCAGACAGCAGGTTGCCCGCCTGGTCCACCACGGTGATGCTTTTTGCCGACAGCTCGGGAACGCTGCTGGAGATCAGGTGAACAATGGCGCTGATCTGCCCCTCGTCGATGGTCCGTCCGCGATGCAGGGTCAGGACCACGGAAGCGCTCGGCTTTTTCTGGTCGCGCACGAAGAGCGATGGTTTGGGCAGCGCCAGATGCACGCGTGCCGACTCCACGGCGGAAATCGAATTGATCGACCGCGCGAGTTCACCTTCGAGTGCGCGCTGGTAATTGACCTGCTCGGCAAACTGGCTGGTGCCGAACTTCTGGCTGTCCATCAGCTCGAACCCCACCGTACCGCCTTTGGGCAGACCCTGGGAGGCCAGCCGCAGGCGGGCTTCGGGAACCTTGTTGGCCGCAACCAGCAATGCCCCGCCGCCTTCGGCGAACTTGTAGGGAATGTTCATTTGCTGCAGCGACGCGATGATGGCTCCACCGTCGCGATCCGACAGGTTGCTGTACAGCACGCCGTAGTCCGGGGCACGGCTCCACAGCCAGAGGGCTGCGACCGCTGCCACCGCGGCGGAGGCGCCGATCATCAGCGGCAGGCGGGGATTGGCCCGCAGCTGCTCCAGCCACGGCAGGGTTTTGGGCAGGGCTGCTTCAGTGCCCATGGTGGCAGAACTCATGCGTTCATCCGCCTATCGCCGCGGCACGGGGATGGTCCGGGCCGGGGGATGTCCGGCAGTCCGGATGCCTGCGGAGGCTGCAGATCGGCGACAGGGCAGAAACGACAGGTGACATACGACAGTGTTTGATTAATAAGGCGAAGGGCCATCTGGCCGGCGCTGGGAGGCAGCCGGTGTTCGTGAATGATTGTCAGATCGCGCTGTCTTTCCCGATCTGCCGAATAGCCGGGGGTTTTGCCGTCTTTTGGCCGGATGCGCCGTTTGGCCCGCTGGTACGCTTCAAGCCGTTCATCAAGCAATGGGCGCACAGGCGCCAGGAAAACACCATGGCGATATCTTCTATTGAGTCCGTTCTGCAGCAAATGCGGGTTCTTGCCCAGACTTCCGGTCACCCGTCGGCGGTGAGCAACGAGGTGGCCGGCGGCGGTTTTGCCGGAGAACTGAAGAAGTCTCTGGACCGCATCAGCGATACGCAGCAGAACGCCTACAGCCAGGCCGAAGCGTTCGAGCTGGGCAAGCCCGGGGTGGCGCTGAACGACGTGATGGTGGACATGCAGAAGGCCAACATCGGTTTCCAGATGGGTCTGCAGGTGCGCAACCGGGTGGTCGCCGCCTACCAGGAAATCATGAACATGCCTGCCTGACAGAGGGGTGGCCTGGCGAGGTGGGATCTTTTTTGGCGTTGGCGCTAAAGGTTTTTCCGGGACTGGCCGTTAACTTGAATAACGGTGGCTTGCAGACTGTCTCGGCAAGCAAGGCCAACGTGACGGCAAGTTAGCCGGAGTCCACAACCTTTGTCAATCAGGAGTCCCTCATGGCCCAAGTCATCAATACCAATTCGCTTTCCCTGCTCACGCAGAACAACCTCAACAAGTCGCAGGGTTCGCTGAACACCGCGATCCAGCGTCTGTCCTCCGGCCTGCGCATCAACAGCGCCAAGGATGACGCCGCCGGCCAGGCGATCGCCAACCGCTTCACTGCCAACATCAAGGGTCTGGCGCAGGCCCAGCGCAATGCCAACGACGGCATTTCGCTGGCGCAGACGACCGAGGGTGCCCTGGGTGAAATCAACACCAACTTGCAGCGTATCCGTGAACTGGCCGTGCAGTCCGCGAATGGCTCGAATTCCACTGCCGACAAGGCATCGATCCAGGCTGAAATTACCCAGCGTCTGGCGGAAATCGACCGCACGTCGGCACAAACCGACTTCAACGGTGTCAAGGTGCTGGCATCCAACAACAAGCTGTCCATTCAAGTCGGCGCGAACGACGGCGAGACCATCGACATTGGCCTCAAGCAGATCGACTCCGCCAGCCTCAAGATGGCTGGTTTCTCCGTCGCCAGCAACGCGCTCCCCGTCAGCGCTGCTTACCTCACGGTCGATCCAGGCGCTGGTGCACCGGTCGCCACCGACCTGAGCGCGGTTGCCACGTCCCTGACCGCGGCAACCGGCTCCACGGTGAGCGCCTCCGACCTGTCCCTGCACAACGTGCTGACCGCCGCAGGCGCGCCAACGGCGACCTGGGTCGTGAAGAGCGGTGAGGACTTCTACGCGGCTTCCGTGACACCGGCCACCGGCGCTGTGGCCCTTAACACAGCCACTGTGGACTTCACCGATCCCGCCAATGGCGTCACGGCCGCCGTCACCTTGGCGACCCAGCCCGTCAAGGTCGGCACCGACGCCGCCGGCGTTGTGACTGCCTACGTCGGCATTCAGGGCAAGAACTACGGTCTGGCCGGCATCCAGGCCGCGTTGACCGATACGGCTGCTGCTGCCAGCAACACGGTTGACGGCACTGACATCGTGCTCAGCGGCGCGACGCCTACCGCTGAATTTGCAGGCGCCGCCACCGGCAATGCGCTGAGCAAAATCGACGCCGCACTGAAGATGGTCGACGACCTGCGCGGCTCGCTCGGTGCGGTGCAAAACCGTTTTGACTCGGTGATTTCCAACCTGGGCACCACGGTGACCAACCTGTCTTCCTCGCGTTCGCGCATCGAAGACGCGGACTACGCGACCGAGGTCTCCAGCATGACGCGCGCGAACATCCTGCAACAGGCCGGTACCTCGGTGTTGGCCCAGGCCAACCAGACGACCCAGGGCGTGTTGTCCCTGCTGCGTTAATCGCCGAATGCGTGCGCCTCCGGGCGCACGCTGCTGGCCTTGTGTGCAAGCCAGGCGGTTCGACCGCCTGCGTTAAGCAGTCCCGCCTGGCGTCAGGCGGGAGTGCCTAGCGAAATTTTCAGGAGAGCAAGCTGTGACGATTCCCGCCAACGCCGTGACCACCGCCCCGTCGCGCGAAGCTGTGCCTTCCTCCTTGAGGCCCCGCAGAAATGCCAGCCTGCCGGGCGAGCCAGCGGCAACGGTCCAGGCTGGCAAAAATTCGGAGCAGGGGCAGGCGCAGGAGCGTGCCGCGCTGGCCGAGATCAACCAGACCCTGAAGATGGCCTCCATCGGTGTGCAGTTCGAGTTCGACAAGGAGGCCGACACCATGATCGTCAAGGTGGTGGACGTGGAGAGCGGCGAGCTGATCCGGCAGATGCCATCGGAAGAGGTGGTGCGAATTTCCCGGGCGCTTGGCCGGCTGCAGGGCCTGCTGGTGCACCAGACCGTTTAACGCAAGGAATTTCAGGAGTTTTCATGGCCTCAGTTGCAAGTTTGGGTGTCGGATCGAACCTCGATCTGAGCGGTCTGCTCACCAGTCTCACCACCGCCGAGAGCCAGCCGCTGGTGATGCTGCAGAAGCAGCAGATCAGCTACACCGCCAAGCTGTCGGCTTATGGCACGTTGCAGAACGCGCTGAGCAGCTTTCAGTCGGCAGCCAGCAAGCTGGCGGACGCCACGCTGTTCCAGGGCGTCAAGGCCGCCTCCACCGCAACCGAGGTGCTGACAGCCTCGGCCTCGGCGACGGGTGTCGCCGGCAGCTACTCGATTGAGGTGACCCAACTGGCGCAGTCGCAATCGCTGGCTGCAGCCGGGGTGATGGACCCCAAGGCCGCCATCGGCAAAGGCACGGTGACGCTCGATTTCGGCAGTATTTCCGGCGGCACGCTCGACCCGGTCACCGGCACCTACAGCGGGGCCGGCTTTTCGCCGGATGCCGGCCGCGCGGCGCAATCCATCGTGATCGACGACAGCAATAATTCGCTCGAAGGCCTGCGGGACGCCATCAACAACCATGCCGACATGGGGGTGACGGCGAGCATCGTCAATGATGGCGGGGCATCGCCCTACCGCCTGGTCCTCAGCTCCAAACAGACGGGCGAGGCGTCAAGCATGCGCATTGCAGTGGCGGGTGACGCCAGCCTGCAGGGGCTGCTCAACCATGACCCCTCCGCGTCGCAGGCCCTGCAGCAGACCGCAGCGGCCCGCAACGCAGCCCTCAAGGTCAACGGCATCGCCGTGACGTCGAAAACCAACACGGTGGCGGAAGCGGTACAAGGTGTCACGATGACGCTGGCCAAGACGGGTACCAGCACCCTGACGGTCAGCCGCGATACCGGGTCGGTGGAAAGCGCGGTCAGCAGTTTCGTCACTGCATACAACAGCCTGCAGGCCACGGCCGGCCAGCTGAGCAGATATGACACGGAAAAGCACACCGGCGCAGCGCTGGTCGGCGACTCGACATTGCGCACCATCCAGACCAGGATTCGGGCCGCGCTCAACACACCGCAGGTCGGCGAACTGAAGGTCCTGTCCAAGGTTGGTGTGAGTTTCCAGAAGGATGGCACGCTGACTCTGGACGCTGGCAAGCTGAAGACCGCTTTTGCAGACAACCGGAGTGCTGTCGCAGAACTGTTTGCGGGGGCCGGCGGCAGCACGGGCGTGGGCAAGCAGGTGTCGGCACTGGTCGACACCTTCACCAGTGCCAGCGGCATGATCAGTGCCGCCACCACGGGCGTCAAGACAACCCTGAAATCCCTGGACAACCAGTACGCCGCCACCGAGACCCGGGTGCAGGCCACCGTGGCGCGCTACCGGACTCAGTTCACCGAGCTCGACATGCTTGTTTCCCGCATGACTTCCACCGCCAGTTACCTGACGCAGCAGTTCGCCAACATGAGTTCAAACAAATAGGCCTGAAGGTTATATGTACACCCCCTCCCACTCCTACAATTCCGGCGCGAGCGCCTACGCCAAGGTCGGCACCGAAAGCGGGGCCATGAGTGCCTCGCCCCACCAGCTGATCACCATGCTGTTCGATGGCGCCAAAACGGCCATTGCCATGGCGCGTCATCACATGGCCAACAACGAAATCAGCGCCAAGGGCCAGGCCATTTCGAAGGCCATCAACATTGTCGACAACGGCCTGAAGGCGAGCCTGGACCCGGAAGCCGGCGGCATGGCCGGTGCCGAACTGGTGGCGGATCTGTCGGCGTTTTACGACTATGTCACCCAGCGCCTTCTGTTTGCCAACTTGCGCAACGACCCTGCGCTGCTGGACGAGGCGGACCGCTTGCTGGACAACATCAGTTCCGCATGGCGTGAAATTGACCCCCAGCAGTCGCGACTGCTGCCAGCGGCTGCCGCTGCGCCCGGGGCGACCCGTTTTTCTGCAGGAGCGTGACATGGGTTCCCAAAGTGAAGTCATGCACTGTTACGAGCAGATTGCACCACTGACCGAGCGCATGCTGATCCTGGCCCGCACCAAGCAATGGGCCGAGTTACCGGTGCTGGAGGCGCAGTACAGCGGCATGGTGGATCGCCTCAGGGAGATCGAGCCATTGCATGTGCTGGACGAAGCGCAGTTGGCACGGAAGTACCAGTTGCTGAGCCGGATCACTGCCAATTCCAGCGAGATTTTCGGCATGGTCATGCCTCAGCTCGCCAAGCTGGTGACGGTGATGCAGAGCCTGGAGCAGCAGCAGAGCCTTCAGCGGACCTACGGTCAGGGTAATACCTTCTCATGAGCGGCGTGACGCCTCTGGTCGATACCCTTTTGGCCACGCGGCTGGGTCAGCGCGTGGACCTGGTACCGCTGAAGGCGCAGGTTGAAATTGCCGGTCCTGGTGCCGTGACAAATGTCGAAAAAATCAGCAATGACGTCCGCCTGCCATCGCGCGAAGCCCTGCAGCGTCAGTTGGCCGGGGTGCTTCCCGACCGCGGTGACAGCGGGCAGGGCAGCGCCCCGGGCCGGGCGGGCGGTGCCGTTACCCTGAGTGCTGCCGCCCGTGTTGTCAGCACCATCCTTAAGCTTCCGGCAGATGCCGAGCCTGCCGTTCGCGGAGTGGTACCGCTTTCGCCGCAGGTTCCCACGCTGGCGGTTCCCGCCTTGGCGGCAACGCTGGCCCGGACGGTCGCCGGCTCAGGCCTGTTTTACGAATCCCACTTGCAGCAGTATGCCGCCGGTACGCGCACGCTGGCCCAGATGGCGCAGGAGCCGCAAGCCGGGCTGTCGTCTGGCGCCAGGCGCGTTATGATGGTTCCTGCTACGCCCCTTGCAGGGCCGGATCTGGCTGCCGGCGGTGCCGGCGGTGCCGGCGGTGCCGGAGGCCTTCCAGCGCCAGCCGTCCCGGCCTCTGTCGTGGCGCTTGCTGGCGCCGTCTCAGTAGTGCCTGGCGCCGATACCCAAGCTCTTGCGGCAGCGCTGCAGGATGCCGCCACGCCTGCTTCACCGGACAGCAGTGCCGAAGCCGGTGCTGCTTCGGACCCCGTGCCGCAACCATCGGTCAGGGCGATTCACCCGGAAACAGCCGAATTTGCCGCAGCCTACAGCCGTGTGGGGATGCCGGAAAGCGGGCTGACCACCCTTCATGGCGCTGGCGGACAGGAATTCACAGACGCGGGCCCCGGCACAGGCGCCGTACCCGTTCCGGAGCGTGGCGAACCGGTCGCAGCCATTCATCCGGAGGCTGTTGCGCTGGTGCGCCAACAGCTCGAGATGCTGGCAATGCCGGTCTTTCGCTGGAGCGGCGAAGGCTGGCCGGGCATGCCCATGGACTGGGAAATACGCGAGGAGCGCGGTGAGCAGCAGGAACAGGATGAGGGCCGCGGTGACGATGGTGATCTCCCGGCAGTGTCCACCTGGACCACCCGGATCACCATGCAATTGCCCAAGCTGGGCACCGTGGACCTCCGTTTGAGCCTTGCAGACACCGCGCTACGGCTGCATCTGGTGGCATCGGAAAAGGCCACCGTTGCGCTGCTCGACGCGGGCCGCGATGTGTTGCCAGAGCGCTTCGATGCACTGGGGCTGCAGTTGACCGAGTTGCAGATCGGAGCCTTGGCGCAAGACACCGCGGTATTGGATACACCGGGACAAGACGATGCCGCTTAACCCCCCCCCGAGCCCCGTGGCCGAAAGCCAGATGTCCGTCAGGCCGAGTGCGGTTGCGCTCTCTGCTGCGGTCGGAAATGGTGCACCCAAGGTCGTCGCCAAGGGCTACGGCGCGGCGGCTGAGGCCATCGTCCGGCGCGCGCAGGAAAGCGGCTTGTATGTCCACACCTCATCTGATCTGGTGAAACTGCTGATGCATGTGGACCTCGATTCCCAGATCCCGCCCAAGTTGTACCTGGCCGTCGCGCAAATGCTGGCATGGGTGCACCAACTCGAGAGGCAGCAAAAGTAAGCCTAAATAGCTGATAAGTCGTCAAGATGACATTTTAAATAATTTAAAGTTTTGTTTTGCCGGTTTTTATCAGTTCTTGGATCTGATAATTAACGTAAAAATGATACTTAAATGATAGATTTGGTTTTTATCTGTAAGTTTTAAAGTTGATGTGTTAAAAATTGCAAAGCAGATTTTTACTGACATAAATGATGATAAATCTGTGATAGCGCGGAAATATGACAAAAGCATTGCTTTTGCCTGACATTCCGCAAGAACATGACGAGATACAAGAGGAGCTCAGACGTGGTTGAAACTGGTACCGCCAACGAGGTTGGTGATTTGAATTTGGCTTACCTGCTGCTTGCCCAGCGACTGGTCAGGGAAGATGTTGCTTCTGCCATGTTCCGGCTTGGCATGAGCCGGGAACTGGCCGACCTGCTCGGTAACCTGTCGCTGTCGCAGATTGTGAAGCTGGCCGGCTCCAGCCTGTTGCTGTGCCGCTTCAGGTTTGACGACCAACCCATTTTGTCGGCCCTGACGCTGGACGGCAAAAATCTGGCCTTGCAGCAGGCGCACGCCGCCATCTTGCTGTCCGGCCAGCAGGTCGAGGCGGTCCGGTGATGTGCCGCCCTGCCCACGCCGCCACCGCGCTTCACCTTTGCGGGAGCCGTTCTCATGGCCACTAAAAGCGTCATCCTTGAAGCACGTGAAATCCACCTGGCCATTGACCTGATCAAGCTGGGTGCCCGGCTGCAGTTCCTGGAAGCCGAAACCAGCCTGAGCCGGGACCGCCTGATCAAGCTGTACAAGGAGATCAAGGGCTCTTCACCCCCCAAAGGCTTGCTGCCTTTCTCCACCGACTGGTTCATGACCTGGCTGTCGAACATCCACTCGTCGATGTTTTACAACATCTACCGCTTCATGGTCACGCATGGGGGTTGCACCCGGATCCCGGCCATCATCAAGAGCTACCGGCTCTATATCGAGCAGGTGCAGCAGCAGGGCGGCGAGCCGGTTCTGGACTTCACGAGGGCCTGGACACTGGTGCGTTTCTTCGACAGTGACATGTTGCAACTGAGCACTTGCACCCGCTGCACGGGCCTCTTTGTCGCCCATGCCCACGACTCCCAGTCCGGTTACGTCTGCGTGTTGTGCCGCCCGCCCTCGCGTGCAGGCAAGACACGCAAGATCAGCGTCCAACACGACCATGCCGACATGCCGGTCGTCGTCACCGGCAACCAGCGCGCGGCGTCATCCTCGCAATGGCTGGCTGAAGTGATGAACGGGGCGCGGGGGTCACAGGCGGCCGGCCTGCCAGCCACCTGATTTGAATGATTAGTGGGAGAACACTGTGCTGGTAATTGTTGGTTATATGGTTGTGCTGGGGTCCGTGTTCGGCGGGTATGCGCTGATGGGCGGGCATTTCGGCGTGCTGTTTCAGCCTCTCGAGGTGCTGATCATTGGCGGAGCCGCCGTGGGGGCATTTGTCGCGGGCAACGACGGCAAAACCATACGCGCCACGATGAAGCAGCTTCCCAAGCTGCTGGGCGGCTCCAAGAAGCACGACAAGGCGCTCTATATGGAACTGCTGGCACTGTTGTATGTCTTGCTGTCCAAAGGCCGCAAGGAAGGAATGATGGCCCTGGAGTCGGATATCGACGATCCCCAGAACAGCGCCATTTTCGCCCCCTACCAGGTCATCCTGAAAGACGAGCGTGTGCTGGAGTTCATGACCGACTACCTGCGCCTGATCGTGAGCGGCAACACGGACGCTCACGAGATCGGGGAGTTGATGGAGCACGAACTCGAAACCTACAAGCACGAGGCGGAAGTCCCGGCGCACAGCCTGATGCGGGTCGGCGATGCGCTCCCGGCGCTGGGCATTGTGGCTGCGGTTCTCGGCGTTGTGCATGCGCTGGCGTCCGCCGACTTGCCGCCTGCGGAGATGGGGCAGTTGATCGCGCATGCGATGGTCGGCACCTTCCTCGGCATCCTGATGGCCTACGGCTTTGTGTCACCGCTGGCCACGCTGATCGAGCACAAGGTGGTCGAGTCCCTGAAGGTCTACCAGTGCATCAAGGTCACACTGATGGCCAGCCTGAACGGTTATGCACCGCAGCTGGCCGTGGAGTTTGGCCGGAAGATCCTGTGTTCGACCGAACGCCCGTCGTTTACCGAGCTTGACGAGCACGTCCGTGACGTCAAGAGCCGTTAAGGCAGGCGGGAGGAATCTGCCATGAGCGACGCCGGCGGCAAACGGCCCATCATCATCATCAAGCGGCCGGTGCGGGCGGCTGCCCACCACGGCGGCGCGTGGAAGATTGCGTTTGCCGACTTCATGACGGCCATGTTCGCATTTTTCCTGGTCATGTGGCTGTTGAGCACCTCGTCGCCCAAGCAGCTGGCAGGTATTGCGGAGCAGTTCAAGATGCCCCTGAAGGTGGCCATCAACGGGGGCCAGAAAAGCAGCAACAGCACCAGTGTGATTCCGGGCGGCGGCTCCGACCCGACTTCCAAGGTGGACGGAGAGATCAGCAAGCCCGAAGAAGAGAGCAGCAACGACCCGAATGACGCCAAGCGCCTGGAAGACCTGAAGCAGCGGCTCGACGACATGATCGAGTCCAGCCCGGTGCTCAAGCAGTTCCGGCCGCAGCTGCTGATCGACATCACGCCTGAAGGCCTGCGGATCCAGATCGTCGACAGCAGCAACCGGCCCATGTTCGACCGATCCAGCGCCGTGGTTGTGTCCTACATGCGCACCATCCTGCGTGAACTCGGCCCGGTACTCAACGAACAACCCACCAAACTCACGCTCTCCGGGCACACCGACGCAACCGCGTACACGCAGGGCGACAAGTCCTACAGCAATTGGGAATTGTCGGCGGACCGGGCCAACGCGTCGCGGCGGGAGCTGCTGGCCGGCGGCATGCAGGACGCGAAGGTGTTGCGGGTCGTGGGCGTGTCTTCGAGTGTCCACCTGAACAAGGATGACCCGTATGCGCCGGTCAACCGCCGCATCAGCATCGTGGTGCTGAACCGCCGTGCGCAAGCAGACATAGAAAACAGCAACACCGCCACTTCCGCCCTCAAGCAGGTCAGCGTCAGGCCGGCCGGCGGCAAACAGGCCGCGGTCGATGCCGCGGCCGTAAAACCAGGAAGCCGCATCTGATGATGAACAGGAAAACCATCTTGGTGGTTGACGACTCGGCCGTCATGCGCCATCTCAACTCCGCCGTGCTCCAGCAGGCGGGCTACGCCGTGTTGCTTGCCGAAGACGGTAGCGCTGCCCTGGAACAGGTCAGCAAGTCCGCCGTCGACCTGGTGCTGACCGACTGGACCATGATTCCCATGGATGGCGGCGAGTTGACGCGCCAGCTGCGGCAGCGGCCCGATTGCGCGCAGGTGCCCATCCTGGTCCTGAGCACGGTCAGCAATGACGCCAGCAAATCAGAAGCGAGGAAAGCCGGCGCCACCGGCTGGTTGTGCAAGCCCATCGAATCCGAAACCCTTCTGGCGGTGGTGGGCAGCCTGATCGCCTGACACCGGCCTCCTCCCCGGCGGGTGACAAATGTCGCCCGCCAAGGACAGACAGTACCTAACACGAGAGACCTAGCGCGATGGATATCACCCAGTTTTACCAGGCATTTTTTGAGGAGGCCGACGAGTTGCTGGCCGAGATGGAGCTGCTGCTTCTGGGGCTCGATCTGGAGGCGCCGGACAGCGAGCACCTCAATGCGATCTTTCGTGCCGCGCATTCGATCAAGGGCGGCGCAGCCACGTTTGGTTTTCTCGCGCTGACAGAGACCACGCACCTGCTTGAAAACCTGTTCGACCGTGCGCGTCACGGCGAACTCAAACTGAACACCAGGCTGATGGATGCCTTTCTGGAGACCAAAGACGTGCTGCAAAAACAAATGAGTGCCTACCGGGATGGCGGCGAACCTGACCGCGACACGGTTGCGCGAATCTGCGAGGTGCTGCGGCAACTGGCGGAGGAAGAGGGCGGATCGGCTGCCGCACCTGCAGCAGCTCCGGCGCAGGCGGTGGCTCCCGAGCCGGCCCCGACCCCGCCTGCCGCCGAGGCGGCGGCAGCCACGGACGGGCGGACGCTGAAAGTGCGCTTTCTGAAAGTCTCCGAAGGCGATTGCCGGGTACTCAGCGAGGAGTTGGCCAATCTGGGACAGGTGATCGCGCAAACCCAGACGGAGGACAGCCTGAGCATCTGGCTCAAGACCACCTGCGATGCCGACGACATCATTGCCGTTTGCTGTTTCATCATCGAGGCCGAGCAGATGGAAATCAGCACGGAGCCCCTGGCCGCGCCCCATGTCGCAATGGCGGCCCCGGACACCAGCCTTCCGGCGAGCCAGACGGTTTCCCCTGAGCCTTCTGCGCTCGCACCGGCCCCTACCAGGCCCGCCGCGGGTGCTGCCCCGGCTGCGGCGGCCGGGAATGCCAAGGAGTCCAGTTCCATCCGGGTGGATGTCGAAAAAGTCGACCAGATCATCAACCTGGTCGGTGAGCTCGTGATCACCCAGTCGATGCTGACGCAGACCGCTTCGACGCTGGACCCGGTGCTGCACGAGCGCCTGCTCAGCGGCATGGGTCATCTGGAGCGCAATGCCCGGGATCTGCAGGAATCGGTGATGTCGATCCGGATGATGCCCATGGACTATGTCTTCAGCCGTTTTCCGCGCCTGATCCGCGACCTGTCGGCCAAGCTCGGCAAGCAGGTCCAGCTGATCACGGTCGGCAAGGAAACGGAGCTGGACAAGAGCCTGATCGAGCGGATCATCGACCCGATCACCCACCTGGTCCGCAACAGCCTGGATCATGGCATTGAAAGTCCCGAGCAGCGCGTTTTCGCAGGCAAGGACCCGGTCGGGCGCCTGACCATGTCGGCCCAGCACCAGGGCGGCAGCATCGTGATCGAGGTCAAGGACGACGGCGGCGGGCTGGTCCGGGAGAGGATTCTGGCCAAGGCGATCCAGCAGGGCATGGCGATCAGCGAGACCATTTCCGACGACGAAGTCTGGCAGCTGATTTTCGCGCCCGGCTTTTCCACGGCAGAGGCCGTGACGGACGTGTCCGGTCGCGGGGTGGGCATGGATGTGGTGAAACGCAATATCCACGAGATGGGCGGCCATGTGGAAATCGCCTCCGCGCAGGGCAAGGGCACGACCATCAGGATCGTCCTGCCGCTGACGCTGGCCATCCTCAACGGCATGTCGGTCAAGGTGGGCAAGGAGATCTACATCCTTCCGCTGAACTACGTCATCGAATCCCTGCAACCGCTGGAAAAGGACGTGCACTCGATCACCAGCGACGAACATGTCATGCATGTACGCGGCGAGTATCTGGCGCTGATCGAGCTGCACAAGCTGTTCGGCGTCGCCGACGCGGTGAGCCATCCAATGCAGGGCATCGCGGTCATCGTGCAGGCCGATGGAACGCGTTTTGCGCTGCTGGTGGATCAACTGGTCGGCCAGCATCAGGTGGTGGTCAAGAACCTGGAAACCAACTACCGCAAGGTGCCGGGCATTTCCGCTGCGACGATTCTGGGCGACGGCAACGTGGCGCTGATCATCGATGTCGTGGCCGTGCAGCGGATCAACCGCGAAAAGGCAGGCCAGCGGGGCTCGACGCGTCAGGGGTCCGAGCAAAAAACAGGCTGATCCTCCCCTGTCGCCTATCCGGAGTGGCCGGACGTCCCGCCTGTCGGTGAGGCTGTCCCGTCCATGCGGTCGCCTGCGGACCCGCCAGCACGCACGGCCGGCCTGTTGGCCGTTCCGGGGTGGCCGGTGAACCACGGTACCATGGCGGGTAAATTCAGCCGACAAGTATCAAATACGCTGGAATAGTGAAATTTATGACCAAATCCATCAAAATGCGCCATTTGCCGGATGCCAACCATTCCGGATTTTCTCGTGACGCGTGACCCCCAATCCTTCGAGAGCGCCATCACGGCGAAAGAGTTCTCCACGGACGACTACTGCGGCACCACCTATGCCGCCAAGTTGCTGGGGCTGTCGGTGGCCACGGTGCAGTCGCTGGTTGAAAGGGGAGAAATCCCGGCCTGGAAAACGCTGGGAGGCCATCGCCGGCTGTCCCTGCGTGCGCTCAATGCCTACCTGAAGAAACACAGCCCGCAACTTGCGCCGGCCGACCCGGATCCCCGGCAGCGACTGAGTGTCCTGGTGGTGGAAGACGAAGAGTTGACCCGCGAGCTGTACCTCGCCCATTTCGACGAATGGGACCTGGCGATGGACTGCACCTTCATGCCGTCGGCCATGGAAGCGCTGATGGACATTGCCAGCATGCGGCCGGACCTGCTGATCACCGATCTGAACATGCCCGGCGTCGATGGCATCGAGATGCTGCGCAGCATCAAGCGCAACCAGCAACTGGCAGCCATGCAGATCCTGGTGATCAGCGGCTTGTCCAGGGAAGCCATCCAGGCCAGGGGCGGCCTTCCGTCCGACGCCCATTTCCATGCAAAACCGGTCAACTTTGACTGGTTGCAGGGCTACGTGACCGCGCTGGTCGGGGCCAATCGCAAATGGCGCTGATGCGGCGCTGATTCGGCACCTTGCCGGCGGATTGGCGCCCGTTTCCGTCAATTGACAGCCGATGTCCACTGAGCCCCGGCGCTCCCCGGGTGCAAGCCATCGTTTTCAGGCCGGTTCAAACCGGTAAATGCCGTCGCCGCCCAGCCGGCGCTGCAGCCGGCCTTCAAACCACAAGGTGTGCAGATGCGCCACGGCCTCGCCCATGGCGAAGGTGGTCTGGTGCAGGTCCAGGGCACGCTTGAACATCACGGGCAGGATGTCGGCGCCGCTGCAGGGGCTGGCCTGGCAGGCCTGCATGACCTCGGCCAAGCGCTCCCGGTGATGCTCGTGCAACTGCGCAATCCGTGTGTGCAGGCCCCGGAAGGGCTTGCCGTGCGAGGGCAGGGTCAGCGTATCCGCGTGCAGGGGCGCGAACTTGTCGATGGACTGCAAAAACAGGGTCAGCGGGTTGGATTCGGGTTCGGTGTCGTACACGCTGACATTGGTCGAGATGCGCGGCAACACCATGTCGCCGCTGATCAGCGTGTGGGTTTCGGCGCAGTGCAGCGCAATGTGTTCGGGCGCATGGCCGTAGCCGCTGATGCAGGTCCAGCGGCGCCCGCCTATGGTGATGACCTGGCCGTCCAGCATGCGGTGGAAGTGGGCGGGTACTTCGGGCACCAGCCCGGGGTAATAGTTGGCGCGTGCCCGGATCAGCGCCAGGGATTCAGGGTCGGTCAGCCCATGCGAGGCAAAAAAGCCGGCGGCACTTTCACCGCCGAAACCGGTGCTGTTCTGAGTGGCAATGCGGGCCGTGTGGTAGTCGGTGGCGCTGATCCACAGCGGTGCGCTCCAGCGCTGGCACAGCCAGTGCGCCAGGCCGATGTGGTCCGGGTGCATGTGCGTCACGATGACACGCAGAATCGGCAAGCCTTCCAGTTCACCGGCAAAAATCTGTTCCCACTGCGCTTTCGACTCGTCCCTGCTGACGCAGCAGTCCACCACCGTCCAGCCGGACACGGCGCCCGCGGGGCCGGGCAGCTCGTCGCGCAGCAGCCACAGGTTGATGTGGTCCAGCGCAAAGGGCAGGCGCATGCGCAGCCACTTGACGCCCGGGGCGACCTCCAGGGCGCCACCGGACGGCGGCAGGGCATCGCCGAAAGGGTAGTGCAGCTGGGCTTCCTGTGGATTCATCTTGTAAGATCGCCGGTTGGATTGACGTTTACGTTAACGTAAGCTTGATGTCTGCATTACACCCGAATTAGCGAACGGCTTCACGAGGGCCCTGTCACCAGGGTTTCATCACATGGCAACCACGACCACGCACTCCATCAGCGATCTGGCCAAAGAGTTCGACCTGACCACACGCGCCATCCGTTTTTACGAAGACATGGGCCTGTTGCAGCCGCAGCGCGAGGGGCCCGGGGGGCGCAACCGCGTGTACAGCGCGCGTGACCGCACCCGGCTCAAGCTCACCCTGCGCGCCAAGCGCCTGGGGCTGAGCCTGTCCGAGGCCAAGGAAATCATCGACACCTACGACAGCCCGCGTGACACCGGCCCGCAGCTGAAGAAATTCCTGGCCGTGCTGGCCCAGCACCGCAAGCAGCTCGAGGAACAGATGGCCGACCTGCAGGCCAACCTCGAAGAGGTCCGGCTGCATGAAAAGGAAGCCCGCGCCCTGCTGGGCAAAACGGCCAAAACCGCAAAATAGGCCATAATTGACGTTTACGTAAACGTCAATCAGGAACCGGCCATGGAACTTCCCCATTTCGAGCCCAGGGACCCCGGCTATGCGGCCCGCGTGCAGGACAGTTTTGCACGCCAGGGTGCCATGGCCACCCTGGGTGCCTCGCTGGCTGGCATCACGCCCGGCCGGGTCGTCATCGAACTCGACTGGGCGGCCGGCCTGAGCCAGCAACACGGTTTTCTGCATGCCGGCATGGTGGCCACGGCGCTCGACTCGGCCTGCGGCTACGCCGGCTTCACGCTGATGCCACTTGACGCCGGCGTGCTGACCATCGAATACAAGATCAACCTGCTCGCGCCCGCCAAAGGCCAGCGTTTTCGCATGGTGGGCCAGGTGATCAAGCCCGGGCGCACCGTGACCGTGACCGAGGGGCGCGCCTATGCCATCGACGACGGCCGCGAAAAACTCATTGCCACCATGGGCGCCACGCTGATGACCATCACCGGCCGTGACGACGTGAAAAACTGAACACAACAAAGGAGACCCTCATGAACAACCTGCCCGGACTCAACTTCCAGCTTGGCGAAGACATTGACGCACTGCGCGATGCCGTGCGCGAATTCGCCCAGGCCGAAATCGCACCGCGCGCCTCTGAGATTGACGCCAACGACCAGTTCCCCATGGACCTCTGGCAGAAAATGGGCAGCCTGGGCGTGCTCGGCATCACCGTCAGCGAGGAGTACGGCGGCGCCAACATGGGTTACCTGGCGCACATGATCGCGATGGAAGAAATCAGCCGGGCCAGCGCTTCCGTCGGGCTGTCCTACGGCGCGCACAGCAACCTGTGCGTCAACCAGATCAAGCGCAACGGCACCGAAGCGCAACGCGCCAAATACCTGCCCAAACTGATCAGCGGCGAACATGTCGGTGCGCTGGCCATGAGTGAGCCCGGCGCCGGCAGCGACGTCATCAGCATGAAGCTGAAAGCCGAGGACAAGGGCGCTTATTACCTGCTCAACGGCAGCAAGATGTGGATCACCAACGGCCCCGACGCCGACACGCTGGTGGTCTACGCCAAGACCGAACCCGAGCTCGGCGCGCGTGGCGTCACCGCCTTCCTGATTGAAAAAAACATGAAGGGTTTTTCGGTCGCGCAGAAACTCGACAAGCTGGGCATGCGCGGTTCCCACACCGGCGAGCTGGTTTTCAACAACGTCGAGGTGCCCGCGCAGAACATCCTGGGCGGCCTCAACAGCGGCGCCAAGGTGCTCATGAGCGGGCTGGACTACGAACGTGCGGTGCTCACCGGCGGGCCGCTGGGCATCATGCAGTCCGTCATGGACAACGTCATTCCCTACATCCACGACCGCAAGCAGTTCGGCACCAGCATCGGCGAGTTCCAGCTGATCCAGGGCAAGGTGGCCGACATGTACACCGTGCTGCAGGCCGGCCGCTCCTTTGCCTACACCGTCGCCAAAAACCTCGACCTACTGGGCACCGAGCATGTGCGCCAGGTGCGCAAGGACTGCGCTTCCGTCATTCTCTGGTGCGCCGAGAAAGCCACCTGGATGGCCGGCGAGGGCGTGCAGATTTTCGGCGGCAACGGCTATATCAACGACTACCCGCTGGGCCGCCTCTGGCGCGACGCCAAGCTGTATGAAATCGGCGCCGGCACCAGCGAGATCCGCCGCATGCTGATCGGGCGCGAACTGTTTGCCGAGACCATGTAGAGACCAGGTAAATTGCGACGCAGGCCACAATAACGCTTATGACCTCTTCCATCAACGACCTCTTCACCCACAACCGCGCCTGGGCCGCCCAGATGGAGCGCGAGCGCCCGGGCTTTTTCACCAGCCTGGTCAAGCAGCAAAAGCCCAAGTACATGTGGATAGGCTGCTCCGACAGCCGCGTCCCGGCCAACCAGATTACCGGCCTGGAGCCCGGCGAGGTGTTTGTGCACCGCAACGTGGCCAACATCGTGGTGCACTCCGACCTCAATGCCCTGTCGGCGATCCAGTTCGCGGTGGAAATGCTCAAGGTCGAACACATCATGGTGGTCGGCCACTACGGCTGCGGCGGCGTGCAGGCGGCGCTGGAAGGCGCGCGCATCGGGCTGGCCGACAACTGGATACGCCACATCCAGGATGTGCGCCACCGCCATCGCCAGCTGCTCGACAGCCTGGCCGAGGACCGGCGCGCCGACGCCTTGTGCGACCTCAATGTCATCGAGCAGGTGGTCAACGTCTGCGTCAGCACCGTCATGGTCGATGCCTGGGCCAAGGGCCAGAAGGTCAGCATCCACGGCTGGGCCTTTGGCGTCAACGACGGGCTGCTGCAGGACCTGAGCATGACCATCTCCGACCCTGCCGACATGGACACGCTGTACCGTGCGGCGGTGGACCGCGTCTGGGACACGAGACGGTAAACAAGACATGTTTCCGCAGCGCCTCGACTCGCCGCTTGCCTATGACATTGCCAAGGCGATGATGGACGGCTTCAACCGGCACTACCAGCTGTTCCGTACCGAGTCGGCGCGCGCCAAACACCGCTTTGAAACTGCCGACTGGCACGGCCAGCAGCGGGCGCAGCGCGAACGCATCGAGTTCTACGACCTGCGGGTGCGCGAGGCCTCGACACGGCTGGAGCGCGAGTTCAAGGCGGGCGAGCAGTCCATGGATGTCTGGCACCAGGTCAAGCTGCATTACATCGGCTTGCTGGTCGACCACCACCAGCCCGAGCTGGCCGAGACCTTTTTCAACTCGGTCACCACCAAGATCCTGCACCGCAGCTACTTCCAGAACGATTTCATTTTTGTCCGGCCGGCCATCAGCACCGAGTACATCGAAAACGACGAGCCCGCCGCACGGCCCACCTACCGGGCCTACTACCCCCAGCGCGATACTTTGCACGATCACCTGGTGCGGCTGGTCAACGATTTCGAGCTGCACATCGAGTTTGAAGACCTGGCGCGCGACGCCGGCTACGTGGTCGAGGAACTGGCCGGCCGGCTCGGGGACGTCAAACTGCGCGCCAACTTCCAGATCCAGGTGCTCTCGGGCCTGTTCTTTCGCAACAAGGGCGCCTACATCGTCGGCAAGCTGATCAACGGCTTCAACGAGCTGCCCTTTGCCCTGCCGCTGCTGCACGCCAAATCGGGCAAACTGGCGATTGATTCCGTGCTGATCGGCGAAGACGATTTGCTGATCCTGTTCAGTTTTGCCCGGGCCTACTTCATGGTGGACATGGGCATTCCCTCGGCCTATGTGCAGTTTCTGCGCAGCATGATGCCGCGCATGCCGCGCGCCGAAATCTACAACGCGCTGGGCCTGGCCAAGCAGGGCAAGACGCTGTTCTACCGCGACTTTCTCTACCACCTGCGCCACTCGACAGACAAGTTTCGCATCGCCCCGGGCATCAAGGGCATGGTCATGCTGGTGTTTGACCTGCCGTCCTTTCCCTACGTGTTCAAGGTCATCAAGGACTACTTCCCGCCGCAGAAGGAAACCACGCGCGAGCAGATCAAGGCCAAGTATCTGCTGGTCAAGCAGCACGACCGCGTCGGCCGCATGGCCGATACGCAGGAGTACAGCGAGGTGGCCTTCCCGCGCGAGCGTTTCGACGACGAGCTGATCGCCGAGATCGAAAAATTCGCGCCCAGCCAGCTCGAGATCAGCGATCGCGACGGCGACGGCAACATCGAGGTCATCATCAAGCATGTGTACATCGAGCGCCGCATGATCCCGCTCAACATCTACCTGCAGGAAGCCTTCGACACCGGTGTGGACGAGCCGGCGGCGAAGGCGCAGATCGAGCGCGCCGTGGTCGAATACGGCAACGCCATCAAGGACATGGTGGCGGCCAACATCTTTCCGGGCGACATGCTGTTCAAGAACTTCGGCATCACGCGCCACGGCAAGGTCGTGTTCTACGACTACGACGAGATCGAATACCTCACCGACTGCAACTTCCGCAAGGTGCCCACGCCGCGCAACGAGGAAGAAGAAATGAGCGGCGAGGTCTGGTACTCGGTCGGGCCCCGGGACGTGTTTCCGGAAACTTTCGAGCCCTTCCTGCTCGGCAACGCCGCGGTGCGCGAGGTCTTCATGAAGCACCACGCCGACCTGCTCGACGCCGCCTTCTGGCAGGGCCACAAGGAGCGCATTGCCGCCGGCCATGTGCACGATGTGTTTCCCTACGAGCGCGAGCGGCGTTTTGTGCGCAGGCACGCGGCGCAGAAAGCCTGAGGACGGCCATGCGGGACGCCTGGGAATACGCCAGCTTCGTGGTCACCGCGCTGGCCCTGCCGTTTGCGATATTTTTCTTTGCCCTCGAGCAGCGCAAGGAGCGCAACAACGAGGAGGAAGAAGCCTACCAGTTGCTGTCCGACGCCTACAACGACTTTCTGAAAGTCGTGCTGGCCAACCCCGACCTGCACCTGCGCACCAACGAGCCGCTGGAAAGCCCCACGCGCGAGCAGAATGAACGCACCATGATCATTTACGACATGCTGATTTCGCTGTTCGAGCGCGCCTACATCGTCGCCTGGAGCGAGCGCATGAGCGAGGTCGAGGCGCGTCGCTGGAACAGCTGGGACGATTACATGCGCGAGTGGTGCCAGCGCGAGAATTTTTTCAATGCCCTGCCGCTGTTGCTGCGCGGCGAAGACCCGGGCTTTCAGCAATACATCCTGCGTGTCGCTCAGGAAGAGCGCGGCGCAGTCATCCAGCTTGCCTAATCTGTTTAACTTGTTCAACTCAGGAGAAAACCACCATGTCCAGTTCCACCACTGATTCCATCGTCATCCTCGGCGCCGCCCGCACCCCCATGGGCGGCTTCCAGGGCGATTTTTCCAGCCTCGCCGCGCACGACCTCGGCGGCGCAGCCATCAAGGCCGCCATCGAGCGCTCGGGCGTTGCGCCCGAAAAAGTCGACGAAGTGCTGTTCGGCAACTGCCTGATGGCCGGCCAGGGCCAGGCGCCGGCGCGCCAGGCCGGTTTCAAGGGCGGCCTGCCCGCCAGCGCGGGCGCGGTCACCTTGTCCAAGATGTGCGGCTCCGGCATGGAAGCCACCATGCTCGCGCACGACCAGTTGCTGGTCGGCAGCCGCGACGTGATGGTGTCCGGCGGCATGGAAAGCATGACCAATGCACCGCACCTGCTGCTCAAGGGCCGCAGCGGCATCCGCATCGGCCATGACCGTATTTATGACCACATGATGCTCGACGGCCTGGAAGACGCCTACGAACCCGGCCGTGCCATGGGCACCTTCGGCGAGCAGTGCGCCGAGAAGTACCAGTTCACGCGTGAAGCGCAGGACGCTTTCGCCACCACCAGCGTGAACCGCGCCAAGGCCGCTACCGAGTCCGGCGCCTTCAAGGCAGAAATCACCCCCGTCACCGTCAAGGGCCGCAGCGGCGACACCGTGATTTCCATCGACGAAGGTCCGGGCAAGGTCAAGCTCGACAAGATCTCCACACTGCGCCCCGCCTTCAAGAAAGACGGCACCATCACCGCCGCGTCCAGCTCGTCGATCAATGACGGCGCCGCCGCCCTGGTGCTCACCCGTGCATCGACGGCCAAGGAGCTGGGCGCCAAGCCGCTGGCCCGCATCGTCGGCCACGCCACCTTTGCCCAGGCGCCCGAGTGGTTCACCACCGCGCCGGTCGGCGCGGTGCAGAAGCTGCTCAAGAAAATCGGCTGGAGCGTGAAAGACGTGGACCTGTGGGAAATCAACGAGGCTTTTGCCGTGGTGCCCATGGCCGCCATGAAGGAACTCGGCATCAGCCACGACATCGTCAACGTCAACGGCGGCGCCTGCGCGCTCGGTCACCCGATCGGCTGCAGCGGCGCGCGCATCATCGTCACGCTGATGTACGCGCTCAAGGCCCGTGGCCTGAAAAAAGGGGTTGCCACGCTGTGTATCGGCGGCGGTGAAGGCACGGCAATCGCCATCGAGTTGCTATAAATTGCATAGCTGCTTGCGCTCGCGGGTAAAGGGCTGGAGGCTGATTTCATGGATGAAAGACTGACATGAGCACGGTGCTCGTCATCGGCGCCTCGCGCGGCATCGGGCTGGAGTTTGTGCGCCAGTACCTGGCCGACGGCGCGAAGGTCATTGCCACGGCGCGTGACGACGCTGGCCTGGCGCGCCTGAACGCGCTGGGCGCGCAGGCGCTCCGGCTCGATGTGGCCGATCCTGCCAGCGTGAGCGGCCTGGCATGGCAACTCGATGGCGAAAAAATCGACGTCGCGCTGTATGTCGCCGGAGTTTTGGCGGGCGGCAATGCGGGCGACCCACCGGCTGCCGATGTGTTCGATCAGGTGATGCGCACCAATGTGCTGGCGCCTATGCGCGTTCTGCCGCAACTCGTGGAGGTTCTGGCGCCTGACGCCCGGCTGGTGGTCTTGTCATCCCGCATGGGCTCTATCGGGCTGCGCACCAATGGCAACAGCTGGCTGTACCGCGCCTCCAAATCCGCTGTCAACTCGGTGGTCAAAGACATATCGTTTGGCTTGCAGGGCAAAGCCATCTGCGTCGCGATGCACCCCGGTTGGGTCAAGACCGACATGGGTGGCGCTGACGCCGATCTCGATGTCACGCAAAGCGTTGCTGACATGCGCACCACCGTGGCCAGCCTGCGCGCGGAACACAATGGCACTTTCATCAACCACGACGGCCAGGTTTTGGCCTGGTAGGTACTCCTCATGCTGCTGACACAAGACCAGGAAATGATTCGCGACGCGGTGCGCGACTTTGCGCAGACCGAGCTCTGGCCGCACGCCGCAAAGTGGGACAAGGCGCACCACTTTCCGGTCGAAGCGCACCAAGGCCTGGCGGCGCTGGGCGCTTACGGCATCTGCGTGCCCGAGGAGTTGGGCGGGGCCAACCTCGACTACCTGACGCTCGCGCTGGTGATCGAGGAAATCGCCGCCGGCGATGGCGGCACCAGCACGGCCATCAGTGTGACCAACTGCCCGGTCAACGCCATTCTTTTGCGTTACGGCAATGCCGCGCAGAAAAAGCAATGGCTCACACCGCTGGCGCAGGGGCAGATGCTGGGCGTGTTCTGCCTGACCGAGCCGCATGTGGGCAGCGACGCCTCGTCATTGCGCACCACCGCGGTGAAAGAGGGTGACGAGTACGTGATCAACGGCGTCAAGCAGTTCATCACCAGCGGCAAGAACGGCCACGCGGCCGTGGTGATTGCGGTCACCGACAAGGGCGCCGGCAAAAAAGGCATGAGCGCCTTCATGGTGCCCACGAACGCGCCCGGTTACGTCGTTGCGCGCCTCGAGGACAAGCTGGGCCAGAATTCCAGCGACACGGCGCAGATCAACTTCGACAACTGCCGCATCCCGGCCGAGAACC
>ERZ1292640.317-Hain-H43-02um-R1-317-length-39018-cov-5_pt2 | contig 33296 bp, 33 predicted proteins | sample MGYA00564404_ERZ1292640 | MGnify/ENA primary metagenome ERZ1292640 (study PRJEB36523, sample SAMEA6512636) | groundwater metagenome | collected 2019-01-08 | study: AquaDiva: Metagenomics assemblies of 32 groundwater samples | reverse complement strand
GAAACTCTGGCTGGCCAGATCCGCCCAGATAGCGCTTGTCGCGGTTGATGCCATGCAAGGTTGTCACCACTGGTACATGGACATCGTCAGCCACAATACCCGCGAGGTAACCAGCCAGTTCAGTATGGGCATGCACCACGTCAATCGCGTTCTCGGCAATCGCCTGCCTGACGGCCCCAGCGCATCCCATCAGATACAGCCGGTTGGAAACACAACGCAGATAGTTGCGGGGAATGCTTAAATATCCCCGGCAGGCCAGCGAAAAGCCACGCTGCGACATCTCGGCCTTGATCGCGGCGCACCCACGCCGTTTGGCGTCAGATCTGAAATGCGGGACAACAGGCCTGGTCACTAGCGTATGAACCCGGTGGCCCAACGCACATAAAGACTCGATGGAATCGAGCACAAAATTCCCCTGTTGATCGTTGGGATAATCGGGAAACCAGGGGGTGAGGACCAGGATATTCATCAAAGCTTTCCCAAACGCCGTCCCACACTAACCGCGACGCTCCCGATCCATGACAAAGGCGAAACCTCCATTCCCTGTAGAGCCACCTCAGTCCCACCCATCTTCTGTTTAAATTGGTACACGCCGGGATTGCCAATAGGATCAATGCCTTCCAGGTCATACCGCTCCATATTCGATGCCACGCCATCCTGGATGATCTGCCACTGAACGGCCTCACTCACTCGATACTGGCTGAAACGACGGTCACTGGCACCCCAGAAATAATGCAGATGCAGCCCGGACTTGGCCACGATAGCCCCACTGGCAATCTCTCCCCCGACTTCTCCGACGTAAAGCGACATGCCGACTTCGCCATCAGGCGATGATGATCGGATCAGCTCCAGCATCAATGCCTCAGACCCCGGCAGGGAAAATCCCTTGCTCACGCTCAACGCAGTACACAGGTGGAAAAAGGTCGAGACCTCCGTCGGTTTCGCTGTGGTGTGAATACTCACGCCCTCACGCAACGCGCGCCTAGCACCATAACGCATCCGCGAATCAAGACCTTTCAGCAGGGCATCCACACCACAGGACAAATCCAGCCAGATAGTGCTTTGGCCCTGGTGCTGTGGTGTTTGTGGAACAGCGTACCGATCTGTTACGCAAACAATGAAGCCGCGTCTCTTTAACTCTGCACGGAGCGAAGCTTCGGCTATGTCGGCTTCGACATGCGGCAAAACCGGCCCTTTTGGCACCCAGGCTATTTTCACCAAGGACGAGACGGTTCGCACTTCGACGCGGGCCAATCCTGTGACTTCTCCATTTTCTGTCCGGTACTCGAGTAACACTTGTGAAATACCGTCCACTTTGTGACGGGCATTTCCCCACAACGTGGATTGCAGTGGATGCCCCCCCAACCTGGCGAGTTCGTGATCCCATTGTTCAGGCGTACGACACTCCTGCCATTGCGTGGCATTATTCACCGCAGTGCTTTCCCCCGATAGAGGCCTCCCAGAACTGCGTAGGTTATGCAGTCTCCACATCACGTTTTCCGTCAATGTTTTCTGCAATATGAAACGAACGAGAATGTGAACGAAGGCACGCAGTTTGCGGAATGGTGACACCTCAATACCATGTATCTTTTGTGCTCTCCAAATTTCACGGAGAGAATCGAACGCATGGCCTGAAGCGTTACTGACACCGCCCGTTCGCATTCCCACCATCAATAGACCAGGCACATGGACGGCCTCCTCGTGCGGCCAGCCCCGGAGCAGCATTTCGTAATCGCTGACGATCCGGTAGGACGTGTCATACAGGCCGTAGCGCTCGAACCAGGTGCGACGATGCATCAGCCCCGGATAGGGTACTGACATGACTTTACTGAGATTCTCTTTCACCTTCGGCCATGCCTCGCCGATGACACAAAGAGTTTCATCGCCGTCGATCATGGCGACACTGCCATAGACCAGCTTTACGGTTGGATCACACGCGGCGAGTTGGCTCGCCATCTTTGCGAGCACATCGTTTTCGCAAAGGTAATCATCGGCGCCGAGGACACAAATCCAATCCCCACTTGAAAGGGATATTCCCTTATTCATGGCGTCGTAAATCCCTCGATCTGGCTCGCTAACCCAATAATCAATCGCATGCTCATATTGCTTCATGATATCCAGCGACCCGTCCGTAGAGCCCCCATCAATCAGGATGTATTCGACATGATCGTAGGTCTGGCCGATGACGCTGAGCATGCAATTCTCAAGATATTTCGCGCCGTTCAATACGACGGTGATGACGCTGATCAATGGTTTATTCATCTCGCTCATCATCGCCCCGTGTTTATAGAACCCCCTCGCTCGCAGACCCCCCTCAGCCTGCCGCCCCTCGACCGGCTCAAGACGCAACCGATGCTCCACATGGTTGCGTGCCACAATAGATGGCACCATACGCGTCACTCTGCGTGTGGTACTGAAACGCTGGTCAGGGCACTCATAGTCCATTGCTGCTTACACTCCAGCTAAGATTCATTAGCCTTCAAGAATTCTTGAATGTTGTGAAATTTCTCAGCGTTTTCCCGCAACCAGTCAATGTCGCGGTCCCACCATTGGAACTGGCTCAAGAACTCGATTTCAGTTGGCTCAAAACGGTATCGCAAGACTTTGGCTGGCACCCCTCCCACTACGGCATAGGCAGGAACATCCTTAGTGACCACTGCCCCCGCACCGACAATGGCTCCATCCCCTATCGCCACCCCATCGAGAACAATGGCCCGTGCCCCGATCCATACGTCATTGCCGATTTTAATTTGGGCGAATTCCTCATAAAACGGGCGAGACGCAAACGTAATTTGGGCCTGACGAAGCGGCGAGTAAAAAATGGGGTGGACGGATACAAAATCTCGGGAAGGATGCTTCCCCAAACCAACAATAACCTCGGGGCCGATGCATGAGAACTTACCAATCTCCGCGTTTGTCACCTTGCTATTTGTCGCGACATAACTAAAATCGCCCAGCGCGACATTGACCAATACTGCGCCAGTATCAAGCGTGTTGTAGCTGGAAAACTGGCAATTGGAAACACGCGTCATATAACCGATCATCAGATTTTTTGCAGCATATTTATGCTCATAATAAAGCTTGGCAGTTAACCATTTAATCCAGCGAATGACAGTATTCTTTAAAGTCATCTGAATGAAATTCATGACTTCTACGCTTATCCATGCCCTGCAGGGTTAATGAACAATGCGTCATAGCTAACCTTGGGAAACACATCGAGATAATGATTCGGATTGGCAGTGGCGTTATAAATATTCTTTTTTATGCCATATAAATACTTATATTTCTTGAAGATGTCGGCATGCCGTCTCATCTGGAATTCACTATCCACGCCAAGATCGATCAGGTGCGGCTGTAGGGCATGCTGCCGCACCTGATCATAGAAATAGACCTGTGGGCCAATAAACCAATCGTGATCGATCCCCAGCAAGTAGATCTGGTCAAAGCCCAGATAAATGGCGATCGTGATGGCCAACTCAGAAACCGACCAGATATGGGGAACCTTAGCCAGATTAATGGAGGTGCTCATGTCGCCGTCCCAAGAGCAATATTCCGTCCAATGAATTTTCCTGTTCTTGAACAGGCCATTTCTTTCAATCATTCCGCGATCACCGACATGAAAAAACATTTCAGCATCAAGAGTGCCCCGTTCCATCTCTTTCAGCCAATCAACAAATCGGTCCTCAGTATAATATTGACTGTGCCCTTCCAGCAGGGAAGGGGTTACATGATAACGTGGACGAAAGAACGGAAATTCCTGGTGAACGAACGTGTTGCTTACGCTGATGACAAACTCGCCCTTTAGCTTTCTCAAGTCTTGCTTGGCAATAGATAAGCCGGCACCCAAGATGAAACATCTCGCACCAATGTGCCGGTCTTTGAGCGCTATGTTCTGCCTCAATAGCCGCCGATCCTGCCGGGAGCGATGCACGTTTAACGTATAAAAATCTCTTACCCGGTTGATTAGCTGCATTATCGCCGGAGGCAAGACCCATGATTTGAGTATCCATTTCAGTTTACGTCGCATCGCTGGCGCATTCTTGGTCTCGGACAGAAGTAACCTCACGGTTGTTAGCTGTAGAGCGTGACAAGATATCCTCCTGATAGCATCACAACTACTATCAGGCATGCCCATACCTGCCCCATTTTCGCTGTATGCGACCGGAAGCAGATAGATACTACGGCCAATAGCGCAGCCGTGTATCCCGTGAGCGCCAAGAATTGTGCGATGGCAGCAGCCCAATAACCAAACTGCGCTGCGAGCCAACTCGCCGCAATCCAGCTTAATGCCAAACAAAGCACTAGCAGGGTAAGATAAATCGAATTTCGCCCGGTCCCGCTCAACAAGACGCCCAAAGAAACGATCACCGGATAGTAAAGCAGGCTCAACAGCAACGGCGCTAGCAACTGATGTTCGACATGATATTTCTGGAAGAATATGTGAAACAAAGGAGGAGCGGCCAAAAGCGCAACAACGGTTAATCCAATTATTACGGGAAACGTACGCCGTACGGTATTGAACACATAGTCAACAGCCCCCGCTTGATTGGTCGCCAGCATTCGGTTTACCTTGACTGTTTGCGGAATAAACGCCGCAATCACTACCAAGCCCACCATCTGGTAACCCGCATTAGCAAGACCATATTGCGCTATCACCTGATCAGGATATGAGAACGCGGCGAACGTTCGACCAAAAGAGATCAATTGCACCCATAAGGTTGCAATTAGCCCAAGAGACACAGCTTCCGGGAGAACAGAGTGAATCAGCTTCCGGTCAAATATTTCTTTTGCTAGCCAATGCAGCCTCGTGCCTGCGCGCAAGTCGGCCCTATAAAAAACGACTAGGATTGCAGCCAACTGGGCGGCGAACCAGCCTCGCAGACCGAAAATAACAACACCGGGTATCATCATTACTGGCCGCGCGAGCGCTTGCACAATAGCAACGTCTCTTACAATTCTGAAATTACCCTGAACAATATTGTTGGCACTATAAAATGCCACCGCAGTAGCTAACGGAGGATAGAACATCAAGAAAAGTGCATTCGTTGCCTCGTGATATCTTACCCAATACATGCCGGTGATCACTACGGCAAAGACAATCGCGGCATAGATCCTGAACCGGATTACCGTCGTATTCCATTTCGATTCTTCTTCTCGATTCTCTCGCCCATAAATTTCCGGCATACGCCGCGTATAAACATAGGAAACTCCCAAGTCGGAAAATGTCAAAAATGAAATAAGAGTGGTAACAACAATTACCTGGGCATATTGCTCCACTCCTAACAACACTGGCACAATCAGGAAAACCAGCGCTGCAGATACCTGCTGCACAATGTTGGCGATTACGCTGTCGCGATTGTCTCGCATACTCAATGTACTTCCTTAGCCCGCCAGCATAGTTACCAATAACATAATCGTCTCTCAATAATGCTCTTGCAGATTCGGAGACAGATAGCTGAGCTTCTGTGGGCCCACAAGTCGTAGCCCCTCCTGCGTGATGTCGTACCATAAGCCATTTCGCGCCCCCTTGCTCCCTCATCCTGCCAGGCATAAAACATCCCCTGATCAGCGCTCAAGCAAATTCCTCCAGAAAGATTTTGCTATTCAGAAAGGAAAAGAGGAACTTACTCTCGCTTGTCGGCAAGTGATCTTTAGTCATTAATTTTTCGATCCGATCTTTTCGGATCAATTCAAATATCTTACTGTCATCAAGTAGGTAGCTACGGACATCCGGATCTTTCACGTCCAGCAATTCGAGAATCGATGCATTGAAGCCGGTCTTATAATAGTTATTGAGGATGATATCGGGCACAATGCCCCGCACCGCCTCGCGCAGGATAGCCTTGCTGAACCCATTCCTAATGAGATGCCTAGTAGGCACCTTATGCATGAATTCAAACAGCCTTTTATCGAGGAAAGGAGATCTATTCTCCAAAGAGAAGTACATAGCATTCAGGTCATCATTGTTCAGGATGCCCGGAGTGGTTTCATGGAAAATTTCATTCATCGTCCGATTGCGCAAGAAGCTTTCAGTATATTTTTCCTCGGTAAACGGTTCGCTCCAGGCCCGATTCAGGTAACCACTAAAATCTATCCCGTCAAAATACAAGTGATGTCGTAATTCCGGACTGTCAACATAAAGATCCGGGTTGCGCCAAAAAGGATTGCGGATAATAGGAAGCACGTTTTCCTTCCAGCTTTTCACCGATTGGCTATAGAGAGGCTCCTCCCCGTGAATTTCACGCAGATAGGCAAGGTGATGGTCATAGTACCCGCAAAAAATTTCATCAGCCGCCGTTCCGCTAACCACAACACGGTACCCCGCATCGGCTACCCCACCCATTAGTAGCCACTGAGGATAATAGGCAACAAAATAGACTGGAGCGTCATGCTGCCGAACAAGCTTTCTAAGGTTTGGAAGAAAGTCGTTGGGAGAAAGATGCACGGGGGTGTATCTGATGCCAAGTTCCGCTACGCTGTGACTCACCATTTCCCGTTCGTCAAATCGCGGGTCACTACTAATGACGGTAAACCCGTGAACGTCATATCCGAGCACCTTTTTGGCGATGCTGATAATGGCGTTTGAATCGATGCCTCCGCTTAGACAGAAGGCCAAGGGCACATCGGCACGAAGTCTGATTTGCACTGATTTAACAAGAGCCTCTCGCGCCTGAACTACCGCTTCGTCAAAAGTAATGGTTTCATCGGGCACGTAACTAGGATTCCAGTATCGCCAAGTTTTTTCATTTCCGTCGTTATCAAGGGAGAGGAGCGTGGCAGCTGGGAGGACGGAAACATTCTCAAAGAAGGTGTCGTGAGTTTTGTGCAAAGCTCGGTACCCGTTGATTAGATAGCGATGCAACTGTTGATAATTGACAGGGAGGCGTCCCCCAGATAAAGCCGTAATAAATTTGATCTCCGATCCGAAATAAATGCCAGTCGCATCACGGTACATGAACAGGGGTTTTTCGCCAAAGCGATCTCTACCAAGCAACAGCGATCCATCCTGTCGATCATAGAGCGCAAAAGCCCACATGCCCTCGTAGTCATCCAGCGTACGCCACGTGTTACGAGCAAGTCCCTGTATGAATACCTCCGTATCCCCCTCCGTATTGAAGGAACAGCCAGCCGCCTTCAACCGCTCCTTGACTTCGAGGTAATTATAAAGCTCGCCATTGTAAACTATTGTCTTACCGCCAGCCGTGAAAGGTTGATTGGAGCGCTCGTCAAAATCAATGATATTTAACCGGCTATGCAACAAATAAACATGTCGTCCGGCGCGCGGGCTATCATGATAAAATGACTTAAAATCAGGACCACGCCTCTGCATCAAAGCGAGGCACTTCTCGACATTTTCCCGTGCAATGTCCCGACTACCCCAATACCCTGCGATACCACACATAGGAAGACTACTTTTTCCGCAAAATAAAAATGGAAGTTCTCGCACTCAAGACGTTAAACCCGTAGCGGGAGACGATATACATAAGCCTCCCCAGAAAGTTCAACCGCCTATAACTGTTGTAGTCTTTGTTGTAATGATCGTAGCTTTTATAGCTGTCATAATTTTCATGTGTACTCTTGACGAACAGTTTCCTGAAAAATGTCGAATGGAGAGGATACGCAAAGTCCGCCTTGCTTACTGCAACCACTTTGAATCCTATCTCGTCAAGAAGCGACAGGACATAGGCGTCGTCGAACCAGCACATGTAGTAATCCTTACCGCTCATGCCCCTATTTTTTATATTTGCCAGTTTTTTATCCAGATAAGTTAATACGTTTAAGTACGCGCGGTGGTAGAAAATAAAAAAACCATCCTCGGATAGCGAATTATACGCTTCACGCAAAATCTTTTTATGGGTTTCTCTATTCTCATCTATGGCGTATAGGACGCCTGCCATGAGCACAATATTGAACTTTTGCCCCATGTCTGGATGGTTAAGGGCGTCGCCTACCAAAAACCTGGCGGAACAGTTTAGCTCGTTGTTGCTTCTTACGACCTCTTCTGAAATATCAAAACCTATCGCGCCATCACAAAGATGAGCGATCGCACAGAGCTGATGGCCTACACCGCAGCCGATGTCCAACAGGTTAATCGGCTTGCCCTGAAGCCGAAAGCCGAGCATTATTTCATAAATGTCCTGAAGCACCTCACCGATCGCCTCATCCTCGATCAGAAGCTTGAGACGGAGATTCTGCAGGTCTTTGTATTCATTCTGATAGGCCTGCTCCCAGCCTTCTGCCGTATACCCATACTTCAGTTTTTTGTATTCAACTAACATCCAACGTCCTTATTTGATAGCCACGAATCCTTCAAAGCATACGTATTTCATAATAGTCATATAATCCACAAAACCGGCTCGCTTCAGCAGATCCAGATTGCCCTGAGTGGAGAAAGGCTCCAACACTCCCCGCAAACTCTTGCTCTTGGAAACGATTTCTGAGATGTCAAATCCTTGCTCTATCTTATAATCCGTGTAGAGCCCGGTCAGTATATCCTGGAATCGCGCATCCGGCCCCCTAACTTTATCGAACATAATGAACGCCCCTCCCCATTTAAGCTTCTCATAAACCAAATCAAATATGTTTTGCCTGAGCGAGGGGTGCATGAATTGAACAGTGTAGTACGCGACTATTAAATCAGCAGGTTCGTATTCATGCAGCAGTACATCATTTACAGTGAACTCGACGTTGCTCAATCCTTGTGATTTTCTCTTGGCCTCAGCAACCATTTTTTCTTCTATGTCGATACCAACAAATCTGGTCCCTGTTTTATGAGCATTATGGTTGGCCAATTTAATGGTGAGCGCTCCGGTGGATGCACCGAGGTCGTAACATATGGAGTTGTTAGTCATGAAGAAATCGCTGAGCTTGCAAATCAAATCATGGCCGGTTTCATAAAATGGAACGGACCTTCTTACATGTTGATCGAAAGTTGCATAGACATCGCCGCTAAATGTCCATGCGCCTCGTTCCGCATTGATGTTATCTCCGACATCCGCCATTAGGTGCCTCCCTCGTAAGTTTTCCCGTCAAGGAAACAGTGGCAAAGGAGAACTTCGGATTGGGATCTGGGCCCGACAGGGTCGCCGGCGGAAGACCAGCCAATACCCCATGAGGCCGCTCTCCACCAATGCCGCGTTCTCCAGGAAGAAATCGTCATGTATGCGCTTGAGCCGACTACTCTCGTACTCCATCTCGCCTAACTATTTTAGACCCGATGCCTCCAGCTCCCATACTTCGCCTTTCACCTGCAAGAGGTCAGAAGCTATCGTCCACTTCCGCCAGATCTCGTTGACGCAGCAGCCCGGTCCTACTTCTCTCAGGGTCGCCACGATCTGCGTTTCTGCGAACTTGGACTGTCGCATGGAAACCTGGCTCGAGTGGCTACTGGCCGGAACGCCCTCCCCTTCAGCCCACCTAAGATTCAGAGGAGCTTACGTATAGACTGGTGGCGACATGCAACATCACACGAGAACATTTAGCAACTTACAAAATTCTCCCGGGAGAAAATCATAGTTAAGACTGGAATCTCCACGGCGCTTAAATGTATCGATCGATTCCAATATATTTTCATTCTGAGACAAGATCACTGGGACCAGATGATGCCGGGACAAAACCAGAGGATCCTCAATACTCAGACCTGGTTGCAACGAGACAACCTGCTTACCCAATACATATGCTTGAACGAGCATGAATGAGGTCATGCCGAATACGCGATCAGCAACGGCCAAGCATTCCTCAGGGCTGTATTCCTCACCCAACAATCTAACAGGACAAGGGCCGTTGAAAGATTTCAGAATGTCTTCAAACTTGTCCCGTCTATCCTTGGGATGCAATTTGATAATCGGGGCAACAGGTGTAGGCAGCTTAGAAATGGTATTGAGGAAAAGCTCCAGCACCTGACATTGATCATACCCTCTGGTGCGCCCGTAATGCTCCATGATCGGCTCGGACACAAACAGGAGCACCTCAACCACATCCGGAATTGAAAGGCGAGACTTGATCGCCGCCATGTCCACTTTGGATGCCCGGTCTCGGACACTTGAAAGCGAGGGATGTCCGAGCTTGACGAACCGTTCGGCAGGAAATCCTTCGCGTACCATTTCCGCTTCACCGGTTTCATCAATACAGTTTATATAATCGGGCAAATAGGCAAGCCTCTCTCCTGCCCCAACCCCACTAAAGCGAACAGCGTAATTCTGCCACTGATCAAGAAATGCCAGCGATGGGATGCCGAGCTGTCGCGCAGTTTGCCAGAGATATTTCTCTGACATGTCACATTCCGGCAAGCTGGTCGCAGAGGTAATCAGGAGGTTGGGACGATACGCCTGCAAGATAGAAGGATCGCCCTGCGCTATCTTTGCAACTTCAATATATTCCACTCCCCTGCGCGAGAAACGCTCCGCACCGAGGCCATACGCTAGCACGACAACCCTATAGATCGCCGACCTCCTGACAAGCTCGATCACGGGAACAAGAACCTCGGCGCCCCCGGGTTCGCAACTGAAGAAAAGTAGTGTTTTTGCTTGCTCGCTTTTCCGTATTTCAGACAGCATGATTGCCACGTTTGCCGAGCACAGCCACAAGGTAGTTCCCTCGATTGCCTAGCTCAAGCGGAAAAGATTCATGGAACGAATCCTCCAACTGAATTTTCTCTTCATAACCATCGATGTGGCTGTTGCGCTTGTGAATAAAGAGGCTGGGATGCTCATAAAACTCGGCCAGGTCTGTAAGATAGATATCCAGCCATTCCGTGCGGCAAGACAAAATCTCGAAACCGGTCCGCTCCGCTAAAACTGAGAGGGCACGTTCATTAAACACATTTAAAGATGTGTATCCATACAGATGGCAGCTCTTACCGCGATACAGCTCCATGGCATAGGAGTCCGCGTTGGGTGTATTGACATACAGAAGGCCGTCCTCTTTGAGCACAGCATGTATATCGAGGAGCAGACTGACAGGATCCGACACCCCGTAAAGAATCTGGTTCAAGGTGACAATATCATATACCCGATCGAGACCAAGCTCCCCCAGAAAGCGTTTGTGCACCTTGAAATACTGCTCAGCAACGGCGGAAGTATGTGGATTGACCTCCACCCCCTCCACCTCGTAAAAATATTTTGCCCTATGCAGGAAATCGCCCACCGAGCAGCCAATGTCTAACAGTCTGCCGGATGACTTAAAGGAGTAGATATCTTTCAACTTGCTGTCTTCCAGGGGGTCAGGCTTTTCGGGCAACACAGCTTTGTATTCACGGATAATGGAGAAATACTCCATTAGCAGCTGATCCTCGCCTTGAAAGCCTTTATTAACAGAACCACCGCTAGGGGCTGGATTCATGTAGATAAGGGTGCAGTGGGTACAACGCGCATAATCAAGATAATCGTTATGAGCGTAGAACCTGCTCTCGTTCAGACCACAAACAGGACAACTTCTTCGGGTCAACTTCTCTCTAGGGATTGCTGCAGCGAATGCAAACACTTTGGTCAGCCATGTCCGAATTTTCAGATTGTATTCTTTGACATGGTTCAAGCTCATTACACGTTCGCCGCCTTGCTAAACGCCTTGACGACGTCGTCCATATCATCGCGAGTCAACGGAGGATAATTGTAGGCTGTAACAATCAGTTCTTTTTCGTGCAGGCGCTCAGTGACGGGGCAAATCCCTTTTTCATACCTTGGCCTCTGGCTCTCAGGGTGAAGATTGTAGGGGAACCCATTTTTGAACTGCTCTCGCCGAGAAAAAATAGGTTCAAGGTACAGTGGCGGAATATAACCGCCGGCAAAACGATACATTGGGATACCCAGCGCCCTGATATTATCGATATACTGTCCTCTGGATAAACCAGCTTTTTCTTCAAAATACCGTAGCGGGTAGAGATAATAAACGTGAGCCCCCTCTGCACGAACCTTCGGAGTGGCCAAGAAATCAAGCCGGGACAATTTCTCGGTGAGATACTCAGCCAAATCGATGCGCTGCTGCAGCAGACGAGGAAGTTTTTTAAGCTGCTCGCTAGCAATCGCGGCCTCAACTTCTGGCAACCGATAGTTTCCCCCCACCATATTAGTCATATTCGAGTAACCCATTTCCGCAACCACAGCCTCAGCATGGTTGCGGATCAATTGAAGCCGTAGCGCCATCTCATCGCTGTCTGTAACTGCCACACCACCTTCGCCACAATGAATGATTTTATGCTGGTTGAGGCTGTACACTCCGATGTCGCCAAAAGTTCCCGCGAAGCCTCCTTTATACGCACACCCTGGCGCATGAGAAGAATCGCAAAGAATTTTAAGATTATGAGTTTTGGCAACTCGGCACAACGCGTCCATATCTGCAGACTGTCCGAATAAATCTACTGATAAGATCGCTTTTGTGCGAGGGGTAATGCGCTCTTCAACGCTCCGTGTATCCATGCAGAAGTAATCGTCTTCAATGTCGACGAATACAGGGATTGCATCGTAGAAAAGCGGTGCGGTGGCTGAGATACACATGCTGTATCCAATCACGAGCACTTCGTCTCCTGGCAGCAACCCCAATGCGCCGATACCGGCAATGAGGGCGGAGGTAGCACTGTTAAACGTTACGGCATACTTGACCTGGTGATAGTCCGCCCAGCTCTTTTCCAATTCGCGTACTTTCGGACCGCCCCCGAACTTATCGCAGTGTCTGCCGATATAATCCGAGAGTATGCCGCTTCTCACGACCGCGGCCGCCGCTGCGGCTTCCTCTTCCCCGATAGGGTTATAGGGAGTGAACGGCTTGCTTCTTATCTTTTCCATCGCCCTCGCTCAAAAGGCAGCTTCACCAAACCGCGATCAAACGATTCAATGACCTTGTTAACAACCAGAAGATTATTGCAAAACGATTGGGGCGTATTGATGGTGTGCGGCTTATGCTTCATTGTCACAGCGTGAATGTACGCCACAGCATCTTGCATCGAAAACTTGTAGTGCGTATCGCGCACGAGCGCCTCACGGTCATTCATTACTGTCACACCGGAATAGACATAAGGCGTTACCGACGCTTCGCGAACAGCCTGCGAAATCTCCACCAGCGTTTTCCTTCTATCCGTGAACAGCAAGTCAATTTCAAAGATGTGAAAGTTGTAGCGAAACCGGTCTGCATCGGTTGTTTTAACGTTAGCGGTGAACTCCGGGTAATACAGCACGAACTCATAGCTGTACTCCCCTACTTCGTGATTGAACGCTCTGCTATATGTCAGCACTGCATCCGGGTAACCGCACAGATATATCAGCGTATCGATCATCGTCACACCGATATGGCGTAACCCCTTCATATAATGCCCAGATACCGAGAGCAGGTCGCTAGCGCAAGAAGCGATCAGCTCACGGATCTCGTGATGCGTCGACTCATGCCGACGCTGGAAATTCACGACAACCTGAATACCGGTCTTCTCTGCCAATTCAATAAGTTCTTCGACTTGGTCAATTTCTATGGCCAATGGCTTCTCAACAAAAACAGTGCCGCAGCACTCTGCGAGGAGAATATTCCGCACAATCTCAGCGTGCGTCTCATCAGGAGTGCACACACTGATAACGTCGTGCCGCATCTCGTAAAGCTGAGATAACGTTTCGAGACTCCTATCGACGTCCCAAACGCGACAAAAATCCTGTGCTCTTTGCCGATCGAGGTCATATACGGCGCTTAACTTGAAGCCGCCATGCGCACTATATGCACCCGCATGACTGTACACACCAACGACGCCTTGTTGCTTTTTCGCATCGTAGCCGCCCGCAATATTCCCTGCGCCGACAATAGCAACCGAAAGTGCGCTCATGTGTTAGCCAGAAACGGCGCTGACTGTTGAGCCAGGCTCTTTGTTTTCTCGAATAGGCCTGGCTGCCGGCGATACAGGGCAATGATCTGTTGCGTAGTGAACAGAGCCCCTCCGAAATGGGAATACACAGCCCTGGCCTGCTCCAGGTCTTCGCGATAATCGATCGTAAGGCGGAGCTCAGGAAAACGGAGCGCTTCGGGAGCCTCAATATTCAACATTGCATAGTCCTTTGGATGCTCCCAGATATAGCGAACCACATCGGAACGATCCTTGGCGGAAAGGTCGTTCCGACGATTCAATTCCGCCAGCTTATCCACGCGAACCACATGGCCGTAGACACCGAGGGGATAGGTAAGCTTCAGATCATTGCAGACGTAATCGAAGTGACCGCTCTGGAAGTGCCCCACTAACTGATCGATAAGCTGATAGTCCAGATAGGCCGAATCAGCTCCCATTTGAACGATTGCTTGTGCCCCATGCTGTAGAGCGGCACCAACAACCCGGTCGAGCACGTCTTCTTCCGAACCTCGGAATACAGACACACCGTTCCGCTCACACCACTCGGCGATGGCATCATCGCCCCGCTCGACGGACATAGCGACGACAACAGCATCGAGAGTCCGGCATTCACGAAATCGCCGCACCACACATTCGAGCAAGGGCATATCATCGTAAACGGGAGCCATGGTTTTCCCCGGCAGGCGGGAAGAACCCATCCGGGCTTCAATGGTCCCAATGATACCGGAGGATTTGTCTCCGCTTAATTCAGGCTTCAATCTTTGAGCCATTTCACCACTTCAAATACTTCCGCATATTTCACATTGATCCGCTGTCCGGCATTTGCGGCTTCATTGTGAAAAAACTCGATCCACTTCTCTCCGACACGGGCCATTTCTGAGCTATGCGCACGAATCGCTTGCTCCTTGACCTTCCAGCACTCCGTGATATCCACATAAAAGTTGCCCCTGAACTCGAGTGTCGAGTGATACCAGTTACTGCGATACATCAGCAATCGGGGAACATGGCGGCAACTGTGCAACGATGCCTTGGCAACAGCCTGGTGGTCATGGTGAATATCACCGGCCCAATGCGCATACACCAGATCAATGGCCTTCTCTTCCACAATCTTGAGAATTTCGATATTCAGGGAATCCACAAACTCCACCTCAAGCGTCTTGTAAGTGCCGCATAGCAATTCCTTCACGCCCAGGATCTCCATCGCATTGCGCGCTTCGGCAAGGGCTGTTTCATTGGATCGCACAGCTTGATTATAGTGGTTGAAAAACCCTGATACGGTGGCAACAAAGACATAGACGTTATCCCCCCGTCTGGCGTGATGCGCCAGCGCCCCTCCGCAGCCGAGTTCGACATCGTCAAAATGTGCACCGATGGCCAATATATTCATCCCGCTCTCCTCAGTATTTCCCTCGAAGCCGTCATGCCGTGATTGAATAGCACATCCAACGCGCTCAAATACGGAACGAATTTGCCAAACTGCTGCTCATACACCGGGTGCGTGAAATCTTGCCAGATCACCTCGATACCGGCCCTTGCAAAGGGCGCGGGATCAAAATAATCCCGGGCGCCAACACCGGAGAGATAGTGCGTGGCGGAAACCCTCTGCAATAAATCCGCCAGCAGTTCGTTTTTCGTTCCAGCCGGACCTAGACTGCTTGACCACGTCCAGGGGATACGCACATCGAGCATATCCATGAGCATTTCGATTGATGCCAGATTGAAGTCTCGCAACGAGTTACAGGGTTGGGCGTACAGGTGTTCTATCTCCGTTATCAGTTCAGCGTAGTATGGGGCCTTGCAGTAGTTTTCATGAAGCAGGCGCAGATTGTCCCGCCGCCAGTCCGTGTCGGTAGAAAGCTCGATCCGGTTGATCGCAGTATCGCGCGGTGCCTTCTTGACACTGATCGTCAGCCACTTTTCGCCCTGCGCTGCTTTAATCTTGTCTCGATGAGTCCAGGCACGGCTGCTGCCATTCACGAATTGCACATGATCCAGCGCAATGTACAAATCCGCATGGAGAAAGCGATGAAAGAATCCCAAGTAGGGCACAAAGTCAGGCTGGTGGATGACGACTACTTTTTTGTTCAATTGACCAAGCCCAAAAGCGCACGTATCACGCGCCTGGTTCCCTGCAGGCCGATGTTGTGCATTCCGGCCCGGCTCATTTGCTCCAGCGGCAAGTCCGCCCCGAACAACGGCAGATGCAGTTCTTCATGATATCCGGCAAAAATCGAACCGCCCAGCCTCTGTAAAGTCATTCCGACGGGGATCTCAAACAGCTCATTGGCGATCACCACGCAAGGCAACCCGGAAGCATTGGCTTCAAACGGGGTAATCCCGCCCCCGGTAATCGCCAGGTCGTGATGATAAAACTCCTCGATCATGGAGGGAACACCTTGTTTCAACGTAAATTCAATCGTAAGCACCTCGTCCAGCTCAGCCGAGCCCATGAATGCCGGCCCCACCACAACGGTGGCGGTCAGATTCATCTCCTTCAGCAACCGCACCACCTTAACGGTTACGCCATGAGTATCGCTACCACCTAGTGTCACCAGAATACTGGACGGCTTCGAGCGTACGCGGGTGTAATCGCTGATTTGCGGGTTCAGGATCAGATAGTCTGGACCGCGCAGCACCCTCGCGCCAGCCAGTTGCTCCTGCGGGTCAGACGCCAGCGCGGCCACGTGCAAATCTGCCAATATAGCTCCCGTGCCGCGGTCATCGAACGTTACCAGCGGGATGCCGCTGGCTTTGATCTTTTCTGCATGGCGGAGGTCGGTATCCAGGCGGTCATTCACCCACAGCGTGATGCCGTCATTTTGTATCTGAGATTTTTCCCAGCCGCTGCCGAAATCCGCCAGATTTACAACGGCATGTGCATAACCACGTTCGCGGAGGATTTGGCATGATGGCGCATGCTCATTCAAATAGAACTTGCACGGGTATCCGGCCTGCGCCAGCCCGTCCGCCAGGTTCAACGCGCGATAAACGTGCCCCATCCCACGCGCATGAGAGCTTTCTATGCAGAGCGCGAACACAGTTGAATAGCTTCCTCAGTCCCGATCCAGCGATCAGGGGCATGTTCGGCGAGACGGCAGGCGCGCTGATAGTCCGCCTCGGTATCCACTGTCAGGCGCAGATCCGGACGTTGTTTGGCTGCAGTCACGCTCAGCACGCCTATTGTAAAAATGTCCGGGTTTTCCTGGATATATTCGTTGACGTGCTCGCGATGGTTAAGCGCATGGCCCTCGCGAGCACTTCTTTCCAGTGCGGCGAAAGTGAATATCTCCGCTCCGACTCCCAGCGGCATCGTGCCAAATGAATGCGTGTAATCATTGCCCTGCACCAAGTGTTGCTCGATCAATCGCTGCAACTCATCGATATCGGTAAACGGATTGTCCGCTGTCAGTCTGATCACGTGCGCGAAATGGTGCTGACGGGCGCACTGAAAATAGCGGTCAAGCACGTCGGACTCACTGCCACGAAACACCTCAACCCCCTTGGCCAGGCAATGCTGCGCGATGGCGTCATCCTGCGGAAGGTTGCTGGTGGCGACAACCGTCTTTACCTGATATTCAAGCTGATAGAGCCTGCCCAGGACATGATCCAGCAGCGCTTTACCAGCAATCGGCGTTAAAACTTTTCCGGGCAAACGGGTTGATCCCATTCTTGCCTGAATGATCGCACCGACTATCACGTCAAATCATGCCACGTGAGGACCGCATCCATTTCCATATCTGCAGTCAGTGACCGGCCTACAATCTGCTCGAAATGCTTGGGTGCAATACCATAGCCCGGCCGTTTAATGGCAATATCATCCTCGGTCAATCGCTCGCCAGCCTTCATATTTCGGCTCAGCACTATGCTTTTACGGTTGTTACGTCGAGTGGTTTTCTCGCTCTCGGCTGGACGCTTGATGCCTGAGCCGCGCATCATTTCAAAGTTGCGCACGGCCTCCACCAGCCATTTCATTTCCGCCGGATCGGCAGACAGCATATGGTCTGGGCCGTCCGCTTTTTTGTCCCAGGTAAAATGCTTTTCGATCACCCGCGCCCCCATGGCCACCGCGCACAAGCAGGCGATCGGTGACAGAGTGTGGTCGGAGTAGCCGATGTCCAGTTGCGGGAAGGCTTGCATCAAGGTCTGCATGGCTGCCAAATTGACGTTCTCCGCATGGGTCGGGTAGCTGGTGATGGCGTGCAGCAAAATCAGTTTCTCGTTGCCTTCCACCAGGATCGCATCCACCGATTCCCGCACTTCTTCCAGCGTACACATACCGGTTGAAAGCAACACGGGCTTGCCGGTACGCGCGACATAGCGCAGATAGGGAAGGTTGACAGCATCATCCGAACCGATCTTGTGCGCGCCGACACCGCATTTTTCCAACAGATCCACATCGGTCGCGTGCGACGGCGTGGAGAACCAGTCCAGACCTTTGGATTCGGCATATTTGAATACATCGTGATGCAACGCCTCATCCACTTCATATTTTTTGAACAGGTCATGCTGCGGCACCACGCCGGTGTTCTCCATGTCGAAAATTGCCTTCGTGCTAGTTATCGTGTCGGCACGATAAGTCTGCAATTTGACCGCATCGACGCCGCATTCCGCCGCGGCGTCGATCAAGCGTTTGGCTTGCTCCAACGTCGTGAAATTTCCGCCAATCTCAGCGATGATGTAGCAACGGTCTGCACGAAAATTTCTAAACATGAACTACTCCCTGCACTTAATTACACGAGCGGGGACATCGACTGCTATCGCATTTTAGGGTATGTCTCCAGTTACTACAGCATTCGCACCAATGATTGCTCCATCCCCTATGCGACAATTCATTAATATCTTTGCACCAGCCCTAATCCATACATCATTACCGATCATGACTTCACCGATTTCTGCTTTCTGGTCCCGAATAATTTGCCCGCCTTGATTCCGTGATTCGTGTCGATGATTTGCACGTAAGCACCCATCAGGACGTTATCGCCAATACGTATCAAATTCTTGGCGGTAATCATGCAATGACGGCCTATCACCGTATTATTGCCAATGTAAACCTTCGGATTGGGCTTCGTGAGTTGGGAAAACGCGTAATTCTGAATGGTGCAGTCATCGCCAACTTCCAGAACAGCATTGTCAGTCAGCCAAAATTCTGCATTGTGTTTAATGACTATTCCGCTTCCGGCCTTGGTCAGGTATTTACTCGTTTTGTATGCGACACCAGTCGTTGTAGCAATCCACCAGGATTGCGGTATGAAGCGCGATCAGGTTGAACACTCATGCTACTTGCCTATCAGTTGAATACGATGTACATAGTTCCGCACGACAAAAGTCCGCGTACCCACCTGCGCTTTTTCGTCCTCGGTTTTTCTGGGCAGATAGCATTTACGGCAGACCGCGCTTTGCAAGAAACCACGCGGTTGCAGGTGCATGTTCCGCACCGCCTGCATCTTCTCGCCATGCCACACCTGATGCACGGTTTCCTGTTTGATGTCGCCGATCACTTCGCGGTTTTCTTCATCGTTCGAGCACTTCATGACCAGCCCATCTGCTCCTATCACTAGCCGCTGGTACTGTTGCGGGCAGGTGAATTCCTCAAGGTATTCGATGTGAGTGTCGTTGGACAGGTAATCGATCAGCGGATTGAACGCCACCAGATCCACATACGGTGCGAATGTATCGTAGTAGGCCTGCGGATTCTCGCGCATGGCCGGCCAAATGCCCTGAACTTTGATGACCGGACAGTGCAGACCATGCTCGTCCTTGTAGCGTTTGATGGCCTTGATCTTGTCGAAAACATCGTCAAATTTAAGTGGTCCCCGGATGCTTTCATAGGTAGCGCCAATACCGTCGATCGAGATGGTGATCCAGTCGATGCCGGCCTTGACGGTCTCCGCGAAATAGGGAAGTGTGAACTTTCCGCCGTGGGTAAGAGTTGACACTTCCTTGATCCCGTTTTCCTTGGCGTAGCGGATGGCGTCGATAAATTTCGCATGTAGGGTGGCCTCGCCTCGCAGACTAAGCCGGATCGCGGGCACCTTGCCGCCGATTTCGTCGATGATCTTCGTGTACAGCTCCCAATCCATGCGTTTGATATTGACTTTTTCTTTAAACGCATCCGTGATGGTGTAGCACATCGGACAGTTAAGATTGCAGATTGAAGACAGCTCGATGTCTACCAAGAGCGGATAATCTGAAACGTATTGCTTTTGGGCATATTCAGACCAGTTGCGGCGATACTCGGCATACTCGGCCGCCCAGCCTTCGCCTCGATACTCCTCAAAACGTGCTTCCCGTTCAGGCGTATCCATTGAGTAGTTGCCCTTATTGATGGGCACATAGCAGTCGCTCAATGGTATTTCTCCCCTTTAAATACTTGGGCAATGCCTTGCTGGAATGAAAGCTGTGGTTTCCATCCCAACAAACGATAGGCCCTTGAAATGTCCGCAATCGTTTCAGGAATCTCCTGCTTACGAACTCTATCCTCAGAAAGCACTTCCAGCCCGGTTCCGGCAACTTTCTGTACGGCGTCTACGATCTCTGCGACCGAGTATGACGTCCCTGAACCAATATTAAGTATGTTTAGGCTCTTGCACAATTTCATGGTTCGGCAAAGCGCATCAACCAGATCATCAAGATAAACGTAATCTCTTCTTGGTTTAAGATCTTTCAGCCTGATCTGTTTTCCACTGATCACCTGCGCAATAATCTCCGGAATGAGAAATTCCTTGCGTTGTCCCGGGCCATAGACATTAAAAGGCCGTACGATTGTGACATTCATCGAGTGCACGTTGGTATAAAACCTACAGGCTTCTTCCGCTAGAAACTTGGATAGTGCATACGGGTTATTCGGGTGGATGGGGTGATCTTCAGTGATTGGCAAAAATTCGGGAATCCCATAAACATACCCGCTGACGTACGTGATATCCGCACCATTTCTTCGACAGAACTCAAGGGCATTCCAGGTCCCGTGATAATTGGCCTTCACGAATGCTTCAGGCTCCAACCAACTATCCGGCACGTAGCTTCTGCCAGCCAAATGAAAAAGATGATTGACGCGCGGCCATTGCTGCCATGTCAACGGATCTGACACGTCACCATCACTACCAGACATGGCAACAACATCATGGCCCTGCTGTTTCAATGCCATGACCAGTGCACGGCCAATAAACCCGGAGGCACCTGTCACCAGAACACTAGCCATGCGGAACACGCCCCTTCATTTCATCTAACGCTTCAATTGCGTACATCCACGACCATTATCGAGCCAATTGCCATCAACAGCCCATACATCAATGAGCGAGATCGGCAGTCAATAGTAGCGCGCATCACGCAGTCTATTCCGGAATTCCTTCGCATACCTCTGTCGCGCGCACGTTCCCCTCCCACCCCTCGATCCCTTGACTATATCAGGTTGAACGCGTCCATTTCTCAATCCCAGCTCGCTGAGCATGCATACACCCATACTCACCGCATCTACGCCTAAATGGTCTCATACGTGGCCACCACAAAACCTGCTCTTGAGATGGCTCTATTTGAAGCAGCGTTCTTTGGTTCCGTAAAAATAACCAAATTTTCATGACTCAGCGCCGCACATATTTTCTTTAACAGGAGAGTGTAGTACCCACGCCCCCTCAAGGCAGGGGGCGTGACGAAGTCGAACAACATCATCTTTCCCTTGGTACAGATGTTCCGACTCACTTCTGAGGCGAAAAACATGTCCCCTTTGGTTCCCCATCCAAAAGAAAGAAGTGCGTTCTGTTCCATTAAGCAAAACAACACACAGCCCGCCTTCATCCTGTTGTAGTGATGCCTTTTGACTTCAATGTTATTGCTCCTGAATACCGGCACGAGATCCATAAAGTTTTCTATCATCAGCATCGTGCACGCTTCTTCGCGATCGCTGCTTGAAGCCCTTTGCGTTGACGCTGGATCCACCGCATAGTAAACAATTTGACGCCTCCTGTTTACTATTTTCCGAACGGCTGATTTGATGCTTTTATGGTAACGGACTAACCGCGCTTTCAATGCGCCCGCATCGACTTTCCCCGATATGAATCGACAAATCCCGCCCTTGATCGACAGAGGAATAAGTGCATAGGCCACCTCGCGAGAAGCATTAGAAAACCGTTTCTTATACTCTTCGTCGCCTAGACCAAAGTCTAAAACAGTAAACTTGTTCTCCTGACAAAACGAGGTGATTTCAAACAGCAAAACCTGGAGGGGAGAAAACTCTAAATATTTTATGTTAATTGCCGGGGTGTGAAACAGGAACGATTCTCCCAATATCATCCCGTAATGGACGGCGATAATTTCACTTCCGTCACGCATGACGGTCAACACCTTGTTCTTCTGGTGTGCGCGATATAGGCCGCCCCTCTCGTTATCGCCGAATGCGCTTCTCACGCCATCGAAGCTCCAGCGCTCCCGATGCAGACAGGCTAAGGCTTCAACGTCTTCCTTGGAGAAGGATGCGACTTTGTGCTCGCATGAATACTTAAATCTTCGCGTACCCTTGTTATACTGTTTTCTCAAACGTTGCTTTTTCAGTATTGCGTTAAATCCTTCTCCTGCTGGTTCCTTTGACACGTCAAAAATATCGACCGTCTTCCGTTGGGTGCTTTTCCTTGCATCAAAATATGCGACGTTTTCTAACACAATCGCATCACTTTTATGCTTTCCCAGATCGCTGGAGATATATTCCATGAATTCATCAAGATGATCGTTTTCGCAATAGAAATAATTGTAATCGAAGAAATCATGGCCAAGCAGGCTAAACGTATTCAACAGGAGGCCACAGATCGAACGCTTTTCCTGAACAAAAACAGCAACGCCTATCGTCCGCTTCTCGCAATATGCGTGATAAGAAAATGTTGCGACGTTCCTGAGTCTCGCGACCGACAGCAGCTCTTCAATTGAGGGCAAAAGAGGAGGCACGCAATCAGGATTAAGTGCTGATCGAAAAACTTCGAGATCCGTGGTCTTATTTATTGAGATGGTCATACATTCATTCCGAGAATCTTTTTCACGAAGCGCTCAAAGCCGCACAATCTCGCTTCAATGAAATATTTGTCATTCAGATCATCCAATGAGATCCGTCCAATCGCCAGCTCCCCTTCTTCATGGTCAGGCACATAATTCAAGAACGCCGCTGCATATTGATACTTTCTACAGGCACTGATCACGGTGGAAGAAACCTCATTTTCCCCTCCGAAGGGATAGCTATAGTACCGAGTGTTGTACCGGGAAGAATATGCCTCGCATTTCCTGAAATCTTCTTCCAATCGGTCGTCGCTCAACAAGGACAAAATGTCGTGCTTGAACGAATGGCAGCCGAGGCTATGCCCCATCCTTTTGATCGCTTCGAGTTCGGACGGATTCATTCCTTCAAACCGATATTGGTACATCCTTTTATCAATTACTGCCTTCAGATCCTCAAACGAATATTGCCGATTCAGCTCACCTCTGAGCGAATCTAATACCTCGTAGCTTGAAAGGAGCGTTTTGTACATATGCGCCCACAAGGCGCGCCGGCCTTCGATGCTGTGATCGAGCGTGAATTGGACGCCGAGAATCGCGTATTTCCCTGTGGGCACATAGGAAACCCACATGAGCAGCTCATCCACCCACAAAATAGATCGGCCTTCGAAATAGGATGCTGGCACAAAGAACAGCCCTCTGATTTTTCTATCGCTGAGCAGTCGGGCAGCGATTTCAATATTATTGTTATAGCCATCGTCGAAAGAAATGATACAGGAACCAGGAACACCAACTTCCGTGACGACCGTAAATTCCGACTTAATGATGTCCAGCTGCCTCACAAATGAGCTCTCGCGACATGACACGCCAAGATGGAGAAGTTCGTCGTCAAAGAGGTCGTCGCTAATCACGTTGTGATAGGTCACGACTGTCTGCCGCTTTCGCTGAACATGGAAAAATATTCTGAACACGCCCATGTGATAGGCCGTTACATACAGGAGCTTTAGCATTACGCTTCTCATGACCATGACCTGTCGCAGTGACATCTCCCCGAAAACGACGGCACCTCTAAACTAGACCGAGCTGATGGCGTCGATGGTCCACCACGAAAGGAGAGGACCGATGACGCGCTCGACAGTCTCAAGGGAACAGGTGGTGGAGGCTCTGCGTCAGGTGGAGGATGGGAGGTGTGGGGGCAACCTGTGCCGGCAGCAGGGTGAGCGACGCCACCTTCTACGCGTGGCGGAAACGCTACGCGCACTTAGGCGTGAGGAGCCTCGACGCCCTCGGCAGCTGAGGCATGAAAACGGATGATTGAAGCGCCGAGTCGCCTATCTCAGGTTCAACACACACCTGTGGTCGGAGGCCCTTCGCACCACAATTCTGCGGCCCCGACTTCGCTCAATCCTTCCCGCAACCGGGATGACACGGATGCATAGTATTCGTCATCATCCAGCAATCGCGCGATGGAATCGGCATCTTGCGGCCAGCGCAGACAGCGCTGGAATAGGGGGTAGACCATGTCCGCAACATGAGGGTCATCATCTGCGCACACGCTTATCGGAATCACACCACACCTCAAAGCATCATCCATCGCGGTTGAGAACCAGGAAACTACCAGCCTTGGCTGCAATCTAGCAATGGCATGAAAAAAATCGTCGTCATTTTCATCAATTGCAACTTGCCCAGCCCTTTCGTAGCCAGGCCAGAACGTGCCATCCTCGCATGGATGAGGGCGCACCCGTATAGGCACTTTCATGTCATTGGCCCAACAAACAAAGGGCTTGATGCGCGATATGTATTCAGGGTCCGGATAGTATATAGAGGCAACGAGTATCTCCCTTGCCATCTGTGAGGGAACGAGTGCCTGCCTTGATCGTGCATGCGTGGTAACGCGCGCTTTCGGTAACCTGCGGCGGATGAAGGCCGCGTCGGAGGCAGTCAAGGCTTCAACTCTCATGAACGCTGGCAGGAGGGTGCTGTGTCGGATCATCCCATGCTGGAGATAACAGGTCGGGAGCCCCACTTCCACAGCCGCGAATGCGGGGATATACCCTGTGAGAAATGCAATTTCGTCTACGCGAGCCCCCGTCTTCGTTTTAAGAATTTCAAACCAGGCGCGCATGTAAGCAAAATAACCAGCCCTCATTCCGACATACGTGAAAAAGTCCGCGCGCCAAGGGGCACACTCAGGAGGGAGCGCAGCAAGCGCCATCTTCGCAACCGCAAGCGCGCGCACGAGGGAACGAAGTCCGGAGACAATGTCGACGCCGTGCCAGACGGAAAATGAGCCCACGTTGACTTGGTCTAATCTTCCTACCCTGTCGGCTTGCGTCTCACAGTACCGTACGAAAAGCTCTTCCTCCTTGCCAGCACCAAAACCAACAAAAAATCGCGCTGGATAATGGTCATGATGGCTACCCCCCTTCCGCATTGCTATGCGTTGCCGGAGTAGCAACCTGAGGAGTTCCACCAGGCCCACCAATGAGAGCAGCGGCCAGGCCAGACCAAGATGTTGACTCACCTTGACCACGCCCCCCAACAGACGGCCTCGTGCGCCGCGGACCATAGGCTCATTTCTGGAAATAGCCTGCAGCAACGGTCCCTCAGCCAAGGCCCAGTGATATTGGGCAGGAAGCTGTTGAAGCTTGTCAGCTAGCATCAGATCATTACTTGAGCGATTTTCAGTTGGCGAAGTCACGGGAAAGACAGCACTCACCCCACGAGAGCGCCTCTACCCTTGCCGACCTTGCCCCATGTGTAAATCTGCGTCACAGCAAAATTCCAAACGGCTCCAACCAGCACTCCAGCGAGTGCGGCAAGCACCCACTGCGTACGATTTTCAAAGAGGTAGGTCGCGATTCCAACATTGGCGAGCGCACCAATGCTGCAAGCAATCATAAAGCTAAAAAAACCCTTAAACCATGCCCCCCCCTTTAATCGCTGGTCACGGTAGGTCAAAATATTATTGATTGCAAAGTTGAATATCATTGCGGTGCCTATAGCTGCAGACTGCGCTGTGGCAAAGTTAACACCCAAAACCTTTAGACCAAAAGTTAATACGGCCATATGCACAAGCACCCCTACGCCACCAACGATCGAAAAAGTCAGAAAGCGCACAGGGACGAAGCGTCCGATGGTTTTATCTGCCAACAGCATGCCGTACTCCCAGATGACCATCTCATCGAGCTTGCTTTCGCCGGCAAAGCGACCACGGAATTGGTAAGGCACTTCGGCTATACGCATAGACTTTTGCTTAGCGGTCGCCAGTATGTCGAGCAAAATTTTGAAACCTAAACCTGACAGGCCACGGACTGTCGAGTCCAGCACCTTCCGCTGCAGCATGAAAAATCCGCTCATCGGGTCCGAGACAGGCTGCTTGAGTATCGCTCGACTCGCCACCATCGCCAGCTTACTCATCGTCTTACGAGACTCATTCCAGTCACCTGTACTCCCACCGGGGGCATAACGGGAACCTATCACCATGTCTGCTCCACCGACCTCGATCTCAGTGAGCATCTTCGGCAGTACCGTTTCATCGTGCTGCAGATCGGCGTCCATAACAACAATTGTAGGTGCCGATGTGGCCAACATACCCTCGATGCATGCTGTAGATAATCCCCGCCTGCCGATTCGCTGCAGGCAGCGAACTCTGGGATCGGAGCTTGCGATGTCGCGCACAATAGCTGCCGTCCCATCTGGTGAGTCGTCATCAACAAAGATAATTTCCCACCTTGTAGCACCGAGAGTCGCTTCTAGGCGGCGCAGTAACTCTTGCACATTCTGCGACTCGTTAAAGGTCGGCACTACAATTGACAGGCGTAGTGACAACAAGCTTGAGACGCCCATTTTCTCTCCAGTTAACAAGGAGCGCACCCTCCCGCTCGAACGCACTGGACCCTTCCGTGGCGGCATGGGCAGATAAACCTCATCAAACTGTACTGCCCTAGCAGGGTGTGTGCTTGTGAAGACAGAAAAATCCACCTCTCGTTAATACACAAATTCACTACCAGGCAAAGTTGAGTGGAATTTGCAATGCTAGCGCCCAAAGAAGTTGCGCTCGAAGCATCCACCAGCGCGTAGCTTCACTCTCACGCGCTAGAATCTCTACAAACCAAATAAATCCAACTATCAAGTACACGCTACCCCATGGACGTGATATCTCCCCCGGACCATTTGAATTTATCATTAGCACCAACGCAAGAACTGCTAATGCCATATTTCTTATGTGCCATCCCCTGATATTCCAATCCGCCCTTATCAACAGTACGTAAAATATATACAGGAAGAGCGGGCCGCCAAATAATAAGATGTCGCTTATGGTCATAATGCGGTCATTTAAAACTGTCCAATAATGACCATTGTTCAGCATATGAACAATGTTGGTGCCCGAGTTGTGCTTAACGGATGCCAGGAATGAATCTACGTAGCGATACCCTGAATACTTTTGGGTGGCGCCAATCATGATGATGACTGCCGCGATTATCATCAAAGCGTGCGGGGCTACCCGCCGCAGATGTGTCCAAATCTTCCTTAGCTGTTCGTTTCCATTAAACGACATGAGTGCCGGCAGCAATATGAACGAGGCATAAGAAATATTCATTGCCACAGCGAGTAATACACCCGTTGCAAGCGTCAGAAGATAGCGCTTTTCTTTAATCGAAATATAGCTTATCGCCATAATCACGGCCGCAAATGCATAATAAATGGCATCGTCAGATCTACCATAGACCAATATGGCAGGTGTCACCATACAACCAATAACAACTTGAATTGCGTCCTTATCCGGGTGATGCCGGCGCAACGCCCAATACATTACCGGAAATGCGAACGACAAAATAACGACATTGACGAGAGAGAATACAACCGGCGAGACGGCACGTGTCATGAATTGCCAATAGGCAAGTGAGCCCGCCGGGTGCGAGAGGGTGTGCGCTGCCTTATATCCCGGCTCTATCTGTCCAGCGATTCGATCGCTATGCGTTGAGAATGTCTCGGCTACAGTTGCGTTCAGTGATGCGTCATGGATATGGTTCGATCCCCCTGCAACGCCAATGTTCCCAGTTATTAGGCCACCATGGATTCCACCATATGTTACCGACAGCACTATAGAAAACGCCGCAAGCAGAACATATCTCGACGGGCTTGAAGCAGTAAAATTACAGATGTCTCGCAAATAGACAAGTATGCCAAAACCTATAACTACATAGGGCAGACCACCTAGGATCCCATAGTTGGGGTAGGCAATTCGAATGGGATAAAATTTCTGTACGCTCCAGTGACTGAAGCCTCCCACCATAAATAAGGTACCGACCAAGGCCCTTAACAATAGAATTGCCACAATGAACATGAGCCAATTTTTAAGAACACGGGCCGCGGTTGGATTCATGTCGCGCAGGTATGCGCCTTTCATCCAGTGGATAATCGGCAGCGCAATGACCAGTGTTGAGATGAGTAGAATGTTAAGAATATTTACTTGCATGGATTGTCATCCATTCAATCAGCCGCAATAATTAATCAAACTGTTTCATTAACATACAAATGCTGTTCGTGTTATTCGCTGAGTCACTCACCAAACCGTCCAGCCACCGTCCACCATGAGGTTTTCTCCCGTGACATAGGCGGACAAGTCGCTGGCAAAATAGGCGATGGCACCCTTGAAATCCTCTTCAGCCGCCATGCGCGCCAGTGGAGTGCGCGCGACATATCTCTCGACGAAGACTTCCGGCTGATTGCGGAATACGCCGCCGGGACTAATGCAATTCACCCGGATCTCTGGTGCAAGGACAGTGGATAGCCAGCGTGTCAGTTGAATAACTCCGCCCTTACTGGCTGCGTATGCAGCGGGGTGGCCCATCGTTGTGCCTTCGTATAGACGCAGGTCAGGCCCCGCCACGCCATAAATGGAACTCATATTGACGATAGTACCTTTGCCATATTCGCGCAGCATGGGGGCGAGTATCTGGCTGAGATGGAAGACGGCGGTGAGGTTGACCTCCAAAGCCCGACGCCACGTGTCTACCCGCTGGTCCTCCAGCGCCACTCCCCATCCCTGCAATTGGCTGTCGCCGACAAAGCCGGCGTTGTTGATCAGGATGTCCAGGCGTCCGAACAGAGTACCCAGTGCGTGCGGCACGGCAGCGCGCTCCTGTTCGTTTTCCAGGTCGACCTTGAGAGTTTCGACGCGCACACCCCAGTTGTTCCGTAATCGATTTGCCCCTTGGGCCAAAGCCTCTCCCTGGCAATCAAGCAGGCAGAGGGTGCAGCCCAGTTCCGCCAGCGCATCGGCCATCGCCACGCCGATGTGGCCTGCTCCGCCGGTAATGAGGGCAACTCGCCCTTGCAGCTTCATGAGCTCCGCAATTGATTTTGTCTTATTCTCCAGGAGTGCCCCCGTTCATGCGCGTGTGTCCGTTAATCTGTTGCGCGCGATGCATTCCGCGATCATGAAGTCATAAGGAGTATCGATGTCTATGGCTCTTTCAGCAGGGACTTGCACGGTTCTGACTTTTCCATCGAACAGTTGACTCGCGTTAAGTATGAAAGCAGGGCGCGCGGCATAGGCGACCGTGGTGACGTCAAAAACGGCAGGAGCGTCCTGGCGGCGCACTGACGTCTGTGCTGACTCAATGACCAGGTGGGCATAGCCGGCATCATCCAAACACACCATATTGTAGTAGGGGCTACGTTCTGCTGCTCTCACCGTGATGACGACATCGGTCGCCGGGTCGGCGCGCAATGTTTCTATGCACGCCGTTACATCATCTGTTGTGCGGAAGGGTGAGGTGGTGGGCAGACTGATGAAGGTGTCGAATGCGCCACGCTGCGCTTGCACCCAGCGAATGGCATGTTGCCAGGCTAGCCATTCCGGCGAGTTGTCCGCAGCCAACTCCGCCGGTCTCAGGAAGGGAACCTCCGCTCCGTATTCGCGCGCCACTGCTGCAATTGCCGGGTCATCCGTGGAGACAATGACGGTTTCAATAAGCGGACATGCCCGCGCGGTCTCAATGGCGTATGCGATAAGCGGTTTGCCGGCGAGCTGTTTGATGTTCTTGCCCGGCACACCCTTGGAGCCGCCGCGAGCGAAGATGAAGCCGATTGCCCGCGGTTTAGCGTTGTCCATGCCCGCTCATTTCCACGCTGCTCGTTTCTTCGAGAGATATCCGTGCCGCGTGGACAATCGCTAGAACGTCGTGACCTTGCGCGCCATCAACCAACGGGGTTTCTCCGTGCTCGATGCATCGGAAGAAATGTTCCAACTCATCCAGGTACATCTGATTACGATCAGAGCGGACAAATTGGTCGAAGGTCTCCCACTTGCCCGTTTCCGCCTTGTAGAACTCGATGCGGTCAGTGAGGCCATCCCAAAGCAAGGTGCCCGATTCGCCGATGAAGCGACAACGGCGCACGGGTGCACGTTGCACCATGTCGAGATGGATATTGACCAGGCAGCGGGGCGACTCATATTCAAGAGTGATTTCGACCATATCCTCCACGTCAAGTTCCAGCCGGCTGTAATGGCCTCCGCGCGCTGTGACACGTGCGGGCTTTCCGAACAGCCAGTAGAGATAGTCGAACTCATGGCTCAATTCGAGTAATGCGCCTCCCCCGAGTGCTCGTCGCGCGGACACCGTTTTGCGATAATCGCTGTCAGGGCGCCAATCCGGCAAATATTGACCGACTTCTGCACGTGCCCCCAGGACCCGGCCTATTGCGCCTAACGCGATCAGACGTCTGGCTTCACGTAGCGAGGGAGAAAATCGCATATTGTAGCCCGTCATAAGAACCAGGGCGTTTTTTTTGCAGTGTGCCACCAGCGTGTCCAGGCCTTCGAGCCTGTCAGCAAGCGGTTTTTCGATCAGGAGATGAACGCCTGCCTTGGCGAGAGGCAACGCCATGCCCAGATGGGTGGTGGCTGGGCCAGCGATGATCGCTGCATCCGGCTTGAACGCCAGCGCTTGCTCCAGTGCGGTGAATTGCTGGTCTGCGCCTTCTGGAACCGCGTCGTTTTCCAGCGTGGTGTGCTGTCGCAGCACAGCTATCCGTGCGTCAGGGCGCAACGCTCGCACATTGCGCAAATGGCGCCGGCCTATGCCGCTTAAACTGACGATGAGATAACGCACAGCTATTCTCTGTCCCGATGGTTAACGCTTGATCACTGTATGGGCGTCTGCCTGCGCCCGTTCAAGCTCCTCCAGTCGCCCGATATCCAGCCAGTATTCACGTAGTGGATAGGCTGCCGTGGTCTTCCCCGCGGCGATGATGCGTTCAAACAGAGTAGGCATATCGAAAAATATCCCGGCGGGCAGATGCTCCAATGCTTCCGGGGACAACGCGTAGATGCCGGCATTGACGAAGAGCTTCTGCACTGGCTTCTCCTCGATAGCTTCAATCTGTGCGCCATCGAGTCGAACTACGCCATAGGGCACCTGAAAATCATATTCGCGCACGGCCATAGTGGCGACGGCGTCCTGGGCTATGTGGAACTGCAACAGGTTATCGAAATTAACACGCGTGATCAGGTCGCCGTTCATCACAACAACCGGAGCAGTCGGCTTCTCCGGTAACAGCGACAGCGGGCCAGCGGTGCCAAGGCGAGTACCTTCGTGCAGATATGTTACCTGCACGCCCCAGCGATCGCCCGTGCCAAAGTGGCTGCGGATCATCTCGGCCTTGTAGTTGACTGACAGGAAGATACGTTTGAAGCCCTGTTCGGCAAAGCTCTCAATGATGGTTTCCAGAATAGGCTTGCCACCTACTGCTAATAGGGGCTTAGGACAATCATCGGTAAGCGGCTGCAGGCGTGTACCCAGACCACCAGCCATGAGCACCACCCAGTTGGGACGCTCAATGACTCCGATCAGTTCATTGAGAGTTGCCATTCCAACAACACGACCAACCTCATCCACCAAGGGCAGATGGTGAAATACCTTGAGGCGCATGAGCGCGAGCATTTCCTCACGAGGCGTGGATACGAGCACCGTGGTCGGTGTACGATTCATTGACGCTGAGACCGGAATCTGCAGGCCTTGCCCACGCAGAATCGCTCGACGGATGTCGCCATCGGTGAGTACGCCTGCCAGGGTACCGTCCGCGTTCAAAACCAGTGCTGCCTGAAGTGCTGAAGCATCAATCTTCGCAATCGCACTGCCAAGTGGCGTCTCGGGAGAGACAATCACATCCTTCCAATGTCCCATCAATCAGTTGCTCCTGTTTTTACCACTGGACTGTCGGAACTTCCCGCTGGTCTGCCTTGATCATCTGTCTAGTACCAGGACCATCAAAATCCCGGGTACATCAACCTTCGAATAACATCACAAACTGGATAATTACCGATTACCATGCTCTCATCTTTCCATACCCTCAACAGCGAATCTTCTTATTTCGTGAGCACTTCCGCTTGTCGAGGCCGAAATCAGTTCCAGTATTCTCGATGGGGCGATTGGGAGCAGACTCCCCGATTCATCGCTTCCGGCTCAGTCCACAACGATATAACTAGCGGACGATGAATGTGGCCACCTTGAGATCGCATAACGCTCCAACGGAAAAACCTCACGATACGCGATCGTTTCGCCTTGCCATTCCTTCACATTCAGCTCGTCGAAACCGACCACGGCTCCACGTGTCAGGTGTGGCTTCAACAGTTCCAGACAGCCTTTTGTTGGACGGTACAGATCCATGTCGAAATAGGCAAGTGCGACGATGGTCTGCGGGTTCTCCTCCAGATACCGGCGCAACTCCACTACCGCATCGCCCTTACGGATCTCAAACCGGCGGATAGAGGGCAGCGGGCTCTGGCTCTCATGCCATTCAAGCACTGCCTGGAGATGCTCCTCATAGCCGGTCGTCACCGAAAGCCCGCCAGCCCTGGCATATTCGTAAGATCCGTCCTGCGATTCGACTCCGAGAAAACCTTCGAAGGTGTCGAAACAGACTAGCTTGCGATTCATGTTGAACGGCTCCAACATACCCCGCAAGCTATGAAAAATGGCCATATTTTGACCCCAGCGGGTGCCGAACTCGATCACGATACCATGCACATCGACAATCCGCCGATAGAGTTCTTGCATAAACAAAATACGAGAGAGCAACTGCCGATTCATGTACAGCCCGAGATTACGTACTAATTCAGCGTCTGGAATCGGGCTGTTGCGGATGAAACGCTGGGCCACTTCTGCAGCGGACGCTACGGGTTTTCCATCATTCACTTCAAAAATCTCCTTTAATTACACCGGAACAGGCCGGTGATCCGATCCCTAGGCACAGCATAAGTTTCGGTTAGTGCCCGTATGATCGCCGACTGAAAACTACCGGCCGTCACAAAAATCTTCTCGAACTTGGCAGGATCGGCCTCCCCCACCCACCGTATTGGGAACTGCCCCGCCGGAAGAAAGCGACCATGCTTTGCACGATCTCCGTCCATGATCGGCACATCGCGCCCGATGCCTGTCATGTCCAGCAGGTTGTTCAGCCCATTCGTCGCACCATAGAAAGCGACCTTCCTGCC
>ERZ1292640.369-Hain-H43-02um-R1-369-length-36572-cov-43_pt1 | contig 33312 bp, 24 predicted proteins | sample MGYA00564404_ERZ1292640 | MGnify/ENA primary metagenome ERZ1292640 (study PRJEB36523, sample SAMEA6512636) | groundwater metagenome | collected 2019-01-08 | study: AquaDiva: Metagenomics assemblies of 32 groundwater samples | reverse complement strand
GGCAGGCGAAACCGCCTGCCCCACCTCAATCCCCGGCCGGCAGCGGCTTCAGCAGCGGGTCCTCGGAATCGATGAGCCAGTCGGTGAGGGCCGCCTGCATCTGGCGGCGAGCCGGCGCGGCGGACGGATCGTCGTAAAGGTTGTACAGCTCGTGCGGGTCCTCGCGCAGATTGTAGAGCTCGCCGTGGGGCGCGTGCAGGTAGTGCACCAGCTTCCAGTCCTCGGTGCGGATCATCTTGATGTTGGCGAACTCGGCGTGCGCCGGCTGCGAAGTCTTGCGCATCAGCGAGCGGCCCTGGACCCGGCTGGGCACGGGGAGATCGAGCAGCTCGAGGATGGTCGGCAGAATGTCGATCGTCTCGGCCATCGCGCCGACGCGCCGGACGGCAGGCAGCTTCCCAGGCGCGCGGATGATCAGCGGCACGCGCACGACCTCGTCATAGAAGTAGCCGCCCTTGAACAGCAGGCCGTGGTCGCCCAGCATCTCTCCGTGATCCGAAGTGAAGACGACCAGAGTGCGGCTGTCCAGGCCCGATTCGGCCAGCGTGTCCAGCATCAGGCCGATGTACTTGTCGTTCAGCGAGATCATCCCGTAGTAGTGGCTCTTGATCCGGTCCAGGTCCCGGTCCGTCATCGTGCGCAGGTCGAAGCCCACGCTCTGCGCCAGGTACTTCTTCTGCGACGGCGGCTTGTTCTCCATCTCGCCTTCGCGCCGGTGCGACGGAGGGAAACGGGCGCCCTCATACATGCGGTCGAAAGGCGGCGGCGGGTCGAAGGGATGATGAGGACGGCGGAAATTCACGTGGAGGAAGAAGGGCCGGTCGCGGTGGGCCTTGAGAAACTCGACGGCGCGGGCGGCGAAGAAGGCGGTCTCGTCCAGCTCCTCCGGCCACGGCACGGGCGCGGCCTGGAACTGCTTCGCGCTGCGCTGGCGGTACTGCTCCAGCAGGGCCTGCCGCTCGGGCGTGAGCTTCGAGCCGCGCCAGCCGCGCGCCTCCTGGAAGGCGTGATACTCGGGATCGCTGGCAACCACGGTCTGGAAGCCGCCGAGAAACTTCGTCGGCGCAAACGGCAGCTCGCCCACGGCGGCCGTCACATAGCCGTTCTGGCCCAGCAGCGTGGCCAGGGTCTCTTCACCGGGCGGGAGCCGGAACAGGTTCGACGGCGTGCGGTTGACGTGCGGGTAACGGCCGGTGTGCAGCGCCGAGCGCGACGGGACGCACTGCGGGCACTGCGCGAAGAGCCGTTCAAACAGCACACCCTCCTGCGCCAGCCGGTCCAGCCGCGGCGTGCGGATGACGGGGTTGCCCATCGCGCCGAGGCAATCGGCGCGGTGCTGATCGTTGGTGATCAGCAGGACGTTCCAGCGGTCCTGCGGCGGCGCGGCCCCGGCGGCGAGCATCGAGGCGAACTGGCGGCGGGTGATCGGCATCTTCGGGCCTTTCAGAAATCGAATCGCAGGGCGAGCTGCGCCTGGCGCATCGGGCGGATGACGCGGTTGATGGTGGCTACGGTGTTCACGTTGGAGATGTTGACGTCGGGCGCGCCGTAGTTGGGGTGGTTGAGCAGGTTGAAGATCTCGAGGCGGAACGTCACCGTCTGCCGCTCAGCGGCGAGGCGGAAGCTCTTGGCGAGGTTGGCGTCGAAGATGTGCAGCCCCGGGCCGGCCAGAATGTTGCGCCCGGCGTTGCCGAAGCGCGGCTGGCCGGCGGCGGGATCGACGGCGGGCACCTCGGCGAAGGCGGCCGGGTTGAACCAGCGGCTGGCGCTGCGCTGTCCGCGCGGCAGGTTGGCCTGGACGCCGGCCACCACATCGGGACGGTTGTTGTTCAGGCCGCCGGTCGAGGCGAAGCTCGGGGTGAGGAAGCGGCCGGTGGTGTAGCGCCAGATGCCGCTGAGGCGCCAGCCGCCGGCGGCCGCCTCGGCCCAGCGCGGCAGATGGCCGAGGAAGGCCCGGCCGCGGCCGAGCGGCAGTTCCCAGGCCGCGTTGACGTTGACCAGGTGGCGGCGGACGTAATCGCTGTCGGCGCGGTCGCGGCCGAGGTTCTCGATGTCGAGCAGCGCGGCCTGCACGGTGGCGCCGACGTCGTCGATGCCCTTGGCCCAGGTCCAGTTGCCCTGGAAAATGAGGCCCTTGCGCGCGCGCCGCCGCAGCTCCAGTTGCATGGCATTGTAGATGGAGTTGCCGTCGGTGCGCCGGAAGTTGATAGTGCTGGTGCCGTAAGTGGAGCTGTAGCGGCGGCGGACCTGGCCGGTGTGCTCGTCGAAGTAGCTGCCGTTGGCGTTGATGGAGCGGAACAGGTGGGCGCCCTTGTTGCCGATGTAGCCGAGGCTGGCCACCGTGCCCCAGCCGATTTCGCGTTCGATGGTGAGGTTCCACTGCTGGTTATCCGGCAGGCCGAAGTCGCGCTGTAGGCCGGTGGGCGAGACGCTGGCGCTGGCGCCGGCGCCCGGGTACGGCGCGTCCAGCGTAAGTTCGGGACGCCCGTCCTGGATGCGCTGCGAGTAACTGAACAGGCCGGCGAAGGGCGGGTTGACGGCCACGGTCTGGAGCAGGTACTGGCGCGGGTAGCGCGAGTAGAAGATGCCGTAGCCGCCGCGGACGACCATGCGGGCCGCGGCGTCCGGCTGAAACACGAAGCCGAAGCGCGGGCCCCAGTGGCGGTACTGCGTCTCGATCAGGCGGCGCGGGGTGAAGCCGGCCTCCTTGTCGCTCAGCAGCGGGAAGCGCCAGTTGCCGGCGGCGTCGGTCAGGTTGGCTTTCACCAGCGGGTGGTATTCCTGCGCCGGCAGCCGGCCGCCGTCGGAGGCAACCACGATGGCGCCGGTGGCGGGGTCGAACATCGCCAGCCGGTTGCGCTCTTCGTAAGGGCTGAGGAACAGCTCGTGGCGCAGGCCGAAGCTGAGGACCAGCCGCGAGGAGACGCGCCAGTCGTCCTGGATGTAGCTGGCCAACTCCATCTGGCGGAGCAGGATCTTCGGCTTCACCGGCACCTGCTGGCTGGAGCCGGCGAGCGCCATCAGGAAATCGGCGAAGGAATAGCCCGAGGACGCGCCGCTGCTGGCGCCGCGGAAAGTGATTTGCCCGCGCGCGTTGGACTGCTGGAGCACGTTCAGGTCGGTGCGCCGCGCCTCGAAGCCGGCCTTGAGGTTGTGCTTGCCGCGGAAGTGGGAGAGGGCTTCCGAAAGCGTGTAGATGTTGCTGATCATCGACAGGGCCGCCTCGCCGTAGGTGGCGGTGTCGCCGTACTTCAGTTGCGTAAAGGCATCGGTGCCGGTGAAGGTGATCTGCGGCATCGGCGGGATGCCCGGATTGCCTTTCTCAAAGCCTCGCCACCCGAGCGACTCGACCGTGGGCAGGCCACCGTCGAGGTAGGTGACCATGTCGGAGAAGTTCATGGCGCCGAAGCGGAGCTCGTTGACGGTGCGGCTGCCGAAGGGCGCGGTCCAGGCGAGCGTGCCGTTGCGGCTGTCCAGCGGCTCGTCGCGGCCGACGCCGGGGATGCCCATCAGGTTGGGGACAAAGCCTCCGGTGTCGGACTTGGTGAGTCGCAGGGCGAGGCTCTGATTAGCGGGCAGCATCTGGTCCAGGCGGACGGTGAATTGGTCGCCGGTGTCGGTGCGCGCCGGGAACTGGAGGGAGTTGTTGGCCAGGCCGGGTCCTGTCGGGCTGCCGAAGAAAGGCCGCAGGGCGAGCGCGGCCTTGCTGAGGCGGGCGCCGCCGAGATACTGGTCGAGGCGGTTGCCGGGGATGAGGGGGCGGTCCGCGAGCAGCGGGTCACGCAGTTGGATGCGGCGGGCCAGCAGGGTGGAGAAATCGCCTTTCCAGAACTCCTCCGGCGGCACGGTGGCGACGCGTGTGACGTTCTCCGTCTGGCGATTGCCCTCGTAGTTGAAGAAGAAGAAGGTGCGGTTGCGCCGCACGGGGCCGCCGAGGGAGCCGCCGAACTGGTTGCGGCGGAACGGCTGCTGCCGCATGGTGTTGAACGGATCGCGGGCCTGCAAGGCGTTGCCGCGGTAGTACTCGAACAGGTTGCCGTGGAAGCGGTTGGTTCCGCCGCGCGTCACCACGCTGATCTGCGTGCCGGCCTGGCCGTATTCGGCCGGCGCCACGCCGGAGGTGACCTTGAACTCGCGGATCACGTCGATGGAGACGGGCGCGGCCGAGCGGCCCTGGAAGACGTTGTTGTTGGGCGCGCCGTCGAGCAGGTAGTCGTTGGAGTAGGAGCGGTTGCCGTTGACGGCGACGCCGCCGAAGTCGGTGCCGCCACCCACGTTGTTATCGACCGCGCCGGCGGCCAGCAGCACGAGCTGGTTGAAGTCGCGGCCGTTGAGCGGCAGCACCTCGATCTGTTCGCGGACCACCGCGCTTTCGACCGACATGCTGTGCGTGAGCGCCGGTGCGCCCTCGGCGGAGACGGTGACCTGCTGCTCGAGGGCGCCCAGTTCCAGCGTGAAGTTGCGCGTAACGGTGGCGGCCACTTCGAGCCGCAGCGCCACCAAGCGCGCCGGCTTGAAGCCGCTCGCCTCGACGGTGACGGCATAGGCGCCCGGCGCGAGCGGATAGATGAGGTACTGGCCGGCGGTGTTAGACACGCCGGTGCGCTGCGCCGAGGTCTCGGCATTGGCGGCCGTCACCGTGGCGCCCGGGACAACCGCGCCGGTGCGGTCAAAGATAGTGCCCATGATGCGGCCGGCGGTGGTCTGCGCGCCGAGCACCGCCACCGAAGCAAGCCAGGCGACGACCTTCATGCCCATCCATTGTAGCCGCCGCCGGGGCGGGGGTGCGCCGCGCGCCCGGCCGCGCCGTAAGGTTAAATTAGTGAAAGCGTAGCCTGTCACCGAATTGATGTATGAGGAGATTGCTGCTGTTTCTGTCGCGCCGCCGCGGCGTCCAGCGCTGGCTGGAAAACCTGCCGATCGCCAGGCGCGTGACGGCGCGATTCATCGCCGGGCGGAAGCTGGATGACGCGCTGAGACTGTGCGAGCGGCTGAACCGCGGCGGGGTGCTGGTCACACTGGATCACCTCGGCGAGAACGTGACTTCGCTCGCCGAAGCGGAGGGCTCGCGCGATGCGTACCTGGAAGCGCTGGGCAGGGTCGCCGAGCGGGGATTGCGCGCGACGGTGTCGATCAAGCTCACGCAGTTCGGGCTGGACCTCTCCGAGTCCGCGTGCCGACGCAACGTGGACGCGCTGGCGCGCGAGGCGGCGCGGGCAGGCACATCGGTCGAGGTGGACATGGAAACGATCGACCACGTGGACCGCACCTTGCGCCTGGTGGTGGAGATGCACCAGAGCCACGGCAACATGCGCGGCGTGATCCAGGCATACCTGCGGCGCAGCGAAGCGGACCTGGAGATGCTGTGCTCGCGCGGCGTGCCGGTGCGGCTCTGCAAGGGCGCCTATAGCGAGCCGGCGGCGGTGGCGTTCCCGCGCAAAAGGGAAGTGAATGCCAATTTCGTCCGCTTGATGAAGATCCTGTTCGACCGTGGCGTCGATCCGGGTTTCGCCACCCATGACCACAGGATGATCGCGGAGGCCCGACGGCACGCGCGAGAACTCGGCATCCCGTCGGACCGCTACGAGTTCCAGATGCTGTACGGGATCCGCAGGGACCTGGAGAAGCGGCTCATGCGGGACGGTTACCGCTTGCGTCTGTACGTGCCTTACGGGGATGCGTGGTATCCCTACTTCATGCGGCGGCTGGCGGAGCGGCCGGCCAACCTGTTCTTTCTGCTGAGGAACCTGCTGCTCCATCCGTGAGACAATAGGATCGAGCGTGGCCGTGCGCATTCACGTCTTCCTGAAATCGCGGCTGGCCATGGTCGTGTTCGGCCTCGGGGCCGGGCTGGTGGCCGTGGCGCTGGGCGCCTTCACCTTTTACTACGTCCGCTACGCCCGGCTGATCGAGAAGAAGCTCGGCGCCGGGCCGTTCCAGTCCACCGCCATGATTTTCGCCGCGCCGCGGACGGTAACGGTCGGCGACGAGATCCTGCCTGCCGAGATCGTCGAGCAGTTGCGGCGCAGCGGCTACAGCGAGTCGCGCACCAACCGCACCGGCTGGTACCACCTGCGCGAGGACGCCGTCGAGATCTTCCCCGGACCGGATTCCTACTTCGACCAGGAGGCCGGGGTCATCAAGTTCGCCGGCGGGCTGGTGTTCGAGATCATCTCGCTGCGCGACAACACCGGCCGCCTTCAATACCTGCTGGAACCGGAGTTGATCACCCACCTGTTCGACCACAACCGGGAGAAGCGGCGGTTGGTGAAGTTCGGCGACATCCCCAAGGTGCTGGTGAACGCGGTGATTTCGGCCGAGGACAAGCGCTTCTTCCAGCACGCCGGCTTCGATCCGCTGCGGGTGCTGAAGGCGGCCTACGTGGACCTCAAGGAGCGGAGCATCGAGGAAGGCGCCTCGACGTTGAGCATGCAGCTTGCGCGCTGCCTCTGGCTGGACCAGCGCAGGACCTGGCGGCGCAAAGCGGCCGAGGCGCTGATCACCCTGCACCTGGAGCAGAAGCTCTCCAAGGAGCAGATCTTCGAATACTACGCCAACCAGATTCCGCTGGGCCGCCGCGGCAGCTTCAACATCCACGGCTTCGGGGAAGGGGCGCAGGCTTACATGGGCAAAGACATGCGCGAGCTGACGCTGCCGGAGGCGGCGCTGCTGGCCGGGCTGGTGCAGGGGCCCAGCTACCTGAATCCCTACCGGCATCCGGAGCGCGCCAAGGCGCGGCGCAACGTGGTGCTGCGGCTGATGCGCGACAACGGCTACGCCGGCGAGAAGGAATACCAGGAGGCGAGCGGAGCGCCGCTGGAGCTGGCGTCGGCGGGCATGGAATCCACCGACGCCCCCTACTTCGTCGATCTGGTGAACAACGAGCTGACCGGGGCCTTCCAGGATCACGATTTCCAGTCGGATTCCTACCGCATCTACACCACGCTGGACATGAATCTCCAGCGGGCGGCGGCCGAGGCGCTGCGGGTGGGATTGCAGGAGATCGACGAAAGGATCAAGCGGCGGCGCCGCCGCACGCCCGATCTGCCCGACCCGCAGGTGGCGCTGGTGGCGCTGGAGCCGGCCACCGGGGCGGTGAAGGCGCTGATCGGCGGGCGCAACTACGGCGTCAGCCAGCTCAACCGCGCGCTGGCCAAGCGCCAGCCGGGCTCGGCCTTCAAGCCGTTCGTATATGCCGCCGCGCTGGAATCGGGGGTGACCGGCGCCTATCCGCCGTTGACGCCGGCCACCACGGTGGTGGATGAGCCGACCACCTTCTGGTTCGACAACAAGCCCTACAGCCCGAGCAATTTCAAGGACGAGTTCCACGGCGAGGTCACGGTGCGGGTGGCGCTGGCCAAGTCGATGAACGTGGCCACCGTGAAAGTGGCCCAAATGACCGGCTACGACGCGGTGGAAAACCTGGCGCGGCGGGCCGGGATGAACCTCGACATCCGCGCCACTCCGGCGATCGCGCTGGGCGCTTACGAGGTCATGCCGCTGGAGATCGCCGGCGCCTACACGGTCTTCGCCAACCAGGGCGTCTACGTCAAGCCGAACTGGATCCACCTGATTCGCGACCGCCAGGGCCGCGTGCTCTACACGCACAAGCCGGTGCAGCGGGCGGCGCTGGACCCGCGGGTGGCCTATCTGATGGTCAGCATGATGGAAGAGGTGCTGCGCAGCGGCACCGGCGTGGCCGTTCGCGGGCGGGGGTTCACGCTGCCGGCGGCCGGCAAGACGGGGACCTCCCACGACGGCTGGTTCGCCGGCTTTACTTCCAAACTGATCTGTGTCGTCTGGGTGGGCTTCGACGACAACCGCGAGTTGAACATGGAAGGCGCGCACTCGGCGCTGCCGATCTGGACCGAATTCATGAAGCGGGCCAGCCAGTTCCGCGAATACCGGAACGCGGTGGAGTTCACGCCGCCGGACGGGGTGGTGAGCGTCGAGATCGACCCGGCCAGCGGACGGCTGGCCACGCCGGCCTGCCCGTCGCCGCGAACCGAGGTTTTCGTCTCCGGCACGCAGCCGCTGGAGCTTTGCCGCCTGCACGGCGGCGGCGCCACCCGGGTGGCCTCCTGGGAAACAGCGCCGAGCGCGCCGCCTTCAGCCCAGGCGGAGCGGACGGCCCGGATTGCCCGCGCGCCGGCGAAGCCGCCTTCGGCCGCCGGACCGCCCGACCAAACCCAGGCGCAAGAGCAGAAAGAGAAAAAAGGGTTCTTTCGCCGGCTTTTGGGTGTGTTCAAATGAGAGGTGCCAGGTGATTCGCCCGCTCATAATGCTGTTGCTCGCCGGCACGCTGCTGGCGCAGCCGGATCCACAGACGGCGCCGCCGGTGCAGATGCCGCCCCCGCCGTCCGAGCCGCTCACCCTGGAGCGGCGCGGCGACATTTACATGGCCCGCAAGATGTACCGCGAGGCCATGGACGTCTATAAGCAGGCGCCGCAGAACGCGGTCATCCTCAACAAGCTCGGCATCGCCTACCACCAGTTGATGGAGCTTGACACGGCCAAGAAATACTACGAGCGGGCGCTGAAGCTGAACTCGAAATATGCCGAGGCGGTCAACAACATCGGCACGATTCATTACGCCAGGAGGAGTTACCGCCGGGCGGTGGGGCAGTACAAGAAGGCGCTGAAATTCAGCCCCAACTCCGCCTCGATTTACAGCAATCTGGGCACCGCCTACTTCGCCCGCAAGAAATACAAGGACGCCTCGGAAGCTTACGCTACGGCGCTCGAAATCGATCCGGACGTCTTCGAGCACCGCAGCACCTACGGCACGATGCTCCAGGAACGCAGCGTGGAGGAACGGGCGAAGTTCCACTACTATCTGGCCAAGCTCTACGCGAAGTCCGGAATGACCGAGCGCGCGCTGCAATACATCCGCAAGGCCCTGGAAGAGGGGTTCAAGGAACGGAAGAAGTTTGTCGAAGAGCCCGAGTTCGCCGCGCTCCAGGAACTGCCCGAGTTCAAAGAGCTGCTGGCTTTGCAGCCGCGTGTGCTGTAGATCTCTCCTCCTGACGTGCCTGTGGCTGGCCGGCTGCTCCCGCCCGGCCGGCGAGCGCTTCGAGCGGATCGCGATTCCTCCCTTTGAGAATCTGAGCGGGGACCCCGAACTCGACGCGATGGGCCGCGGTCTGGCCGATCTCATCACCGGCGAGATCACCGGTTCAGCCTTGTCCCACCCGGTGCGAGTGGACACGCCCCGCGACGCCCCGGCGGCCCGGCCCACTCACATCCTGCACGGCTACTTCTCGCGGGAGCGGGGGCGGCTGCGCGTGCGGGCGGTGCTGGAAGATGCCGGCAGACTCAAAGTCACGGGGACGGCCACCGCTGAGGGCGCCCCGGAGGCTGGACCCCAGCCGCTGGCCGGCCTGATCGCGGGGCAACTCGGGCGGCGGGGTGGCCAGGGTCGGGAGGCGGAACGAGCCCGCCTGGCGGTGCGTGAGGCTGCGCAGGCGGGCGGCCCGCAGGCGGGCGCCCCGCAGGCGCAGTTGCGCGCGCTGGAGGCGCTCTCGCGGCTCACGCCGGCCGATGGCGAGGTCTTCATGGGCATCGCCAGCCTCCGCCAGGCCACGCGCGACTACACGGCGGCGGTGCGAGCCTACGATGAGGCGCTGAGGCGCGAACCCGACAACCCGGTGTTTCTGAACGAAGCGGGCTACGCCCGGGCTTACGCGGGCGATCTGGCGGGCGCCACCGCGCTGCTCAGCCGCTACCGCGATCTGCGGCCGGGCGATCCCAATGCCCTGGATTCGCTGGGCGATGTGCACTTCCACCACGGCCGGTTTGCCGAGGCGGAGAAGTTCTACCTGGAGGCCTACAGCAAGTCGCCCGGTTTCCTGGGTGGCTGCGACCTCTACAAGGCGGCTCAGGCCCGCCTGAAGACCGGCGATGTGAAAGGCGCCGAGGGGCTGCTCCGGCGCTTCACCGAGCGCCACCGCGCCGCTAACCTGAAACCGGGACAGTCACCCGTTTCGGAGGTTTGCCGGCTGCCCCCGGCTATTGGGCCTGTTTCGCCGAGAGGTACGCGGCCAGGTCGGCCAGTTCCGAGCCGTTGAAGCGCGGCCAAGCCAGGTTCTTCCGCTTGAGGCCGGCAAACATGGCGGGCCCGTGTGTCCAGACGGCGGCGGTCGCGGGAATTGAACTCAGGCCGCCTTGTGAGGCCAGCGCCGTCAAGCTGGGCGCGCCTGTTGTGGCCCCGTTGTGACAGGAAGCGCAGTTATTTTTCACGAAGACGTGCCGGCCACGGCGCTGATCGCCGCGCTCGTCAAAGAACCCGGCCGACCACAGGTAACCGACCAGGGCGCGCATCTCCTGGATCTCCAGTGCGGGGCGTGTATCGCCAAGCCGTAGCGCGTGGTTCCACATGGCGGCGGCGAAGTCGGTCAGCGTGCGTTCGGAGCGGCCCTGAAGAGATAGCCTGCCCTGGTGGCAGTTGCCGCAGCCCTTCGTCTGAAAGAGGGTCCGGCCCGTCTCGGGTGGACCAGGGCAGAACTGCATGGTGGCCGGCCGGGTCTGGCGCAGGTTCCGGAAGTAGACGAGAAGATCCGCAACTTCCTGGGAGGTGAGCTTGTGCCAGTGGATGTTGGTTTCCTTCGAGAGTTGCCGCATCTGCGGCGACCGGTTCCACATCTGCTGGGCAGCCGCAATCGGATCGCCGAGCGACTGCCAGGCGGCTACCGGCCGGGCGCGGCCCTGGCCGGCAGGGGAGATGGCATGGCATTCCCCGCACCGCCGGGATTGGAAGATCCGCTTGCCGCGCCGCGCGTTGCCGGATCGCTCGAAGTACCGGGCGGAAGCGAAGTAGGCGAACAGGTCCGCCGCCTCCTGGGTATCCATTTCGCGGCCGGGCGCCAGCAGCGGCACATGGTTCCACACCAAACTGCTCATCCGGGCGGGCGTGTACTCGTGGGCCACTCTGGTTCCGAGTTCAGGGGCCCGCTGGCCACCGGACCCGTAGAGCCGGTGGCAGCTTGTGCAGGTCAGGCGAGCAAACAGCTTTTCGCCCTGGGCTGCATCGCCGGGAACAACCTGCTGCGGAAGCGCAACGGCGAAGCTGATCGCCAGCAGGCCGAGCGCTTTGAGATGTGTTCTCATATGGTCCCCCATTACGGCATGGTAGTCTCCGCAGTTTCAGTGTTACACCGGCAGCGGCGCCGGGAGATGCCATCAGGCGCCAGGGGGGCCGTGGCGCTATTTGGCGCTCCTGGGCCGGTGGCCCTTGAACATTTCCCGCTGGCCGGGTAGAATAAGACAAGGAGATCCGATACTCCTGTGATGACGGTCTCCCCCGGTCCCGCCGCTGAGCCGCCCCAAGGGGAATGCCTGTACTCGTGGAAGGAAATCGCCGCCTACCTGAAACACGGCGTCCGCACCGTCCAGCGCTGGGAGCGGACCGAAGGACTCCCCGTCCACCGGCACGCCCACCATAAGCGCGATTCCATATACGCTTACACCGGCGAACTGGATGCGTGGTGGAAGAGCCGCGAAGCGCACCTGGGGCGTGACGAGGAAGACGCCGCGTGGCCTTGGTCCGGGGAGGGATGGCCCGGGGGGGTGATGGCCTGGGGCCTGGTGGTGGGCACGATACTGCTCATCGTGCTGCTGGCGCTCTGGGTCAGCCGCTAACGGCCGCCACGACCCTCTAAGCGGTCGTAGGCGTGTGAGGCGTTGGTGGTGCCCAGTGAGGTGTTGTAAAAACTCACCAGGCCCAGGGCCGCGCGCGCGTCTGCCTCGACTGCATGCAACGCATTGAGCTGAGGGGCGAGCGCGGGCTCCTGGCGGCCGGAGGGGGTGCGCCAGAACTTCTGGTACCCGCCGTCCACCAGGGCGGCGATCTCTCCGCCGATGAGCGAGCCGGTCCGCTCGATCGCGAGCTCGTCCGTGATCAGCACCGCGCATCCGTCGCGGCTGGCCAGGACGAGGCCGTCGGGCCGGCGCTCGATCTCGAAGCCGGACTGGCGCAACCGCTGGAGCCGCTCTTCGAAAGTGGGTTTAACAGGCCGTGGCCGGCGGAAGAACATGATTTTATTATAATTGCCGCGTGGGCTTCATTCTCGCACTTGACGAAGGGACGACCAGCGCGCGGGCCGCGCTCTACGACCAGCAGGGCCGGCGGGTGGGCATGGAGGCGTGCCCGGTTCACTGCCGCTACCCGCAGCCGGGCTGGGTCGAGCAGGACCCGCTGGAGATCTGGGAGGCCCAGCTTGCCGCGGCCCGCCGGCTGCTGGAGGCCGGCCCCGCCGCGCCTCGCGCCATCGCCGCCATCGGGATCACCAACCAGCGCGAGACCACCATCGTGTGGGAGCGCGCCAGCGGCCGGCCAGTGGCGCCGGCCATCGTCTGGCAGTGCCGGCGAACGGCGGACTTCTGTTCGGAGCTGGCCGGCTCGCCGCTGGCGGCCACCGTCGCCGCCAAGACCGGCCTGGTGATGGACGCCTATTTCTCGGCGAGCAAGATACGGTGGATTCTCGAGAACGTCCCGGACGCTCGTGCGCGGGCGCGCGATGGCGAGCTGCTGTTCGGCAACGTCGATACCTGGCTCATCTGGAAGCTGACCGGCGGCAGGGCGCACGTCACCGATCCCTCGAACGCCTCGCGCACCATGCTGATGGACCTGGCGCGCGGCGATTGGGACGACGAGCTGCTGGAAATCTTCGGCGTGCCGCGCGCAATGCTTCCGCGGATTACGCTCTCCAGCTCGGTGGTGGGCACGGCGGCGGCGAAGCACCTGGGCGCGGAGATGCCCATCGCCGGGATCGCCGGCGACCAGCAGGCGGCGCTGGTGGGCCAGGCCTGCTTCCGCCCGGGGCTCTCGAAGAACACGTACGGCACCGGCTGTTTCGCGCTGATGCACACCGGCGGGCACGCGCCGGTTTCGCGGAACCGCCTGCTGGCGACGCGGGCCGCCTCAACCAACGAGCGCCCGCAGTTCGCGATCGAGGGCAGCATCTTCATCGCCGGCGCGGCCGTGCAGTGGCTGCGCGATCAGCTCGGCCTGATCGCCTCGGCCGCCGAGTCCGAGGCGCTGGCCGGCTCGGTTGCGGATACCGGCGGTGTTTACTTCGTGCCCGCGTTTGTCGGCCTGGGCGCGCCGCACTGGGACTCGTCGGCCCGCGGCCTGGTGAGCGGACTGACTCGTGCCACCGGGCGCGCCCACCTGGTCCGCGCCGCGCTGGAAAGCATCGCCTACCAGACGCGCGACCTGATCGATGCCATGGAAGCCGACGCCGGCGAATCGCTGAAGGAGTTGCGCGTCGATGGCGGCGCGGCGGCCAACAACTTCCTCATGCAGTTCCAGGCGGACATTCTCAACCGCCGCATCGCGCGGCCGGTTGATACCGAGACCACCGCGCTCGGTGCCGCCTACCTGGCCGGGCTCGCCACCGGCTTCTGGAAGAGCGTCGAAGAGCTGGAGAGCTTCTGGGGCGTCGAGCGGGTCTTCGAACCGAATATGGCTGACGCCGTGCGCGCGCGCCTGTTGGAGGGCTGGCAGACGGCGGTGGCCCGCTGCCGGATGCGGTAGGCGGCCTTACCAGAAGTGGTGACCGCTTGGAACCACGCCCGGGAACACGTAGGCGTAGAGCATCACGATCAGGCCGACGATCAGGGCCAGCGCGATGCTGTGCTTGAGGACGGCGCGGAACAGGTCGCCTTCCTTGCCCTCTTGCTGAGTAGCCGCGCAGGCGATGATGATCGACTGGGCGTCGATCATTTTGCCCATCACCCCGCCGGCGGAGTTGGCGGCCGCCATCAGCACCGGGCTCAGGCCAAGTTTGTTGGCGGTGATCACCTGGAGGCTGCCGAACAAGGCGTTGGAGCCGGCGTCGGTGCCGGTCAGGGCCACGCCCAGCCAGCCGATCAGCGTTCCGAACAGCGGGAACAACCAGCCCGTGTTGGCCATCGCCAGCCCCATGACCGCGTCCATGCCGGAGTAGCGAGTGATGAACCCGAGCCCGAGCATCGCCAGGATGGCGGTCAAACTGAAGCGCATGCGGTAGAGGGTGCGGACGAAGACGCGCAAGGTATCGCGCAGCGACAGGCCGAGGATGGGTCCGGCGATCACGCCGGCAAGGAAGGTGGCCGTGCCGACGCAGGAGAACCAGGCGAAGTCGAAGAGGGCCGGCTCGGCCTGGCTGGCGGCGACCACCGGAGGGGTGCGGACCGCCTGAAGGTGCAGCCACGGCACCGGGTAGCGCAGGGTCACCAGGTCGAAGACGTTCTTGACCTTGGGCATGCCCCAGATGATCACGAATAACGAAAGCAGCAGGAAGGGCGACCAGGAGTGCAACACTTCGCGCCAGGAATGTTTTTTCGACTGCCGGGCCAGGTTCACGTCGGACGGGTAGCGCCAGATGTGGCGTGGCCTCCAAAGGCGGAAGAAGACCGACAGGACCAGCATGGTCCACATGCCGCCGACGATGTCCACCAGCGCCGCGTCCATGTAGTTGGACCAGAAGAACTGGATGGAGGCGAAGGCGAGGCCGCAGGCCAGCAGGCCCGGCCAGACGGCCAGCGTCTCGCGCGTCTTCACTTGGGAGCGCACCAGCCAGAAGGGCAGGATGATGGCCGTCCAGGGCAGGATGCGGCCCACCATCGCGCTCAGGTCGGCCTCGGGCAGGCCGGTCACCGCCACCAGCGTCCGAATCGGATTGCCGACGCCGCCCCAGGCCACCGGCGCGGTGTTGGCGATCAGGCACAGCACGGCCGCCTCGAAGGGGTGGAAGCCGATGCCGACCATCATGGCGCCGCAGATGGCCACCGGCGCGCCGCCGCCGCCGGCGCCTTCCAGCAAGGCGCCGAAAGCGAACGCGATCAGCAGCACCTGGAGCCGGCGGTCATCGGTGATGCCGCCAATCGACTCCTTGATCACCCGGAAGTGGCCGGTTTCCACCGTCAGCTCGTAAACGAAGACAGCGGCCAGCACCGTCCAGGCGATGCGGACCACGGCGTAGACCAGCCCGTGGGCCACCGCGCCGGCCACCAGCGCCGCCGGCATGCGGAAGACCACCAGCGAAAGCGCGATGGCCGAGAGGAAGGCATACACGGCCGCCTTGTAAGCGATGATCTTCCGCACCGCCAGCAGGTAGAAGAGGAAGCACACCGGGAAGGCGGCCACGGCGGTGGAGAGGACGACGTTGCCGAGCGGGTTGTAGTTCTGATCCCAGGTCAACCGCGCATGGTAGCACGTTCAGGGGGGACAGCCTGCGTGTTTCCTGGCGGAAGGCGCGGACAGCCTGCCTGGGGGCCACCGGAAACACGGGAAACATGCAGGCTGTCCCCGTCAGGCCAGGTCGAACTTCTCCTGCTGCATGGCGGGGTCGCTGGTGACCAACACCGCGCGGCCGAGGATTTCTTCCAGCTCCTCCAGGTAGTCGTTCTTGGGCGACTTGAGCACCTTGGCGACTTCGGGGTTAACGCGCAGCATCACCTCGCGGCCCTCGACGGCGCGGGCGATCCGGCCCGCCTCCTGGAGGATCTCGCCGATAACGGTCTGCACGCTCTTGACGTAGCCGGCGCCGTCGCAACAGGGGCAGGGCGAACACAGCGCCCGTTCCAGGCTTTGCTTGACCCGCTTGCGGGTGATGGCCACCAGGCCGAAGTCGTTGAACTGGAGAATCTTGTTGGGGGCGCGGTCGGTGCGCATCGCCTCCTCCAGCGTCTGCATCACCCGCTGGCGGTTCTTCCGCTCGTCCATGTCGATGAAGTCGATGACGATGATGCCGCCCAGGTCGCGCAGCCGGATCTGGCGCACGATCTCCTTGATCGCTTCGGTGTTGGTCTTGAAGATGGTGTCCTCCAGCCGGTTCGATTTGCCGACGAACTTGCCGGTGTTGATGTCGATGGCCACCAGCGCCTCGGTCTGGTTGATGACGATGTAGCCGCCGGACTTGAGCCAGACCTTGGGCCGCAGCGCCTTCTCCAGTTCGGAGCTGACGTTGAAGGCGTCGAAGATGGGGGCGGGCCGCGTATACAGCTTGACCCGGGAAACCATCGACGGCTGGAAGCGCTGGACGAAGCGGACCACCGTCTCGTAGACCTCCTCGCTGTCGGTCCAGATGGCCTTGAAGTTGTCGGTCAACTGATCGCGCAGGGTGCGGCTCACCAGGTCCAGATCGTGGTGGATGAGCGCGGGCGCGGGTCTCGCCTCCGCCTTCTGCCGGATGTCCAGCCACAGGTTGTAGAGGAACTGCATGTCGGCGGCGATGTCGTGCTCGGACTTGCCTTCACCGACGGTGCGGACGATGTACCCGCCGGGGATGCCGGTGCGGTGCTTTTGCAGGATGCGCTTCAGGCGCCCGCGCTCCTCGTCGGAGGCGACTTTGCGGGAGACGCCGTGGTGTTCGATGGTCGGCATGTAGACGACATAGCGTCCCGGCAAGGTGATATGGGAAGTGATGCGGGCGCCCTTCTGGCCCAGCGGCTCCTTGGCGATCTGGACCAGGATCTCCTGGCCCTCGCGCAGCAGCTCGCTGATGGAGGGCAGGGGGGGCCGGGAGCGTGGCGCCTCGGCTTCGCCGGCGGGGGGTTCGGCGGCGGGTTCGGCGGCGGGTTCGCGGTGCTGCGGTTCTTCGCCGCGCGCTTCACGGTCGGGGCCGCGCGTCTTGCGGCGCATGCGGCGGGAGGCGCGGTGCAAGTAGCGGTAGTCCTGCTCGCGCAGGGTGGCGGTGAGGCTGACCGGCATGCGGGCCGGCTCGACCTCAGCGGTGTCAGCCGGGGCGCCGGCCTCGGGTTCCGGTTCTGCCTCGGCCGCGGCGGCCTCGATCTCTGGGGCCGATTCCAGCTCGGGCGTGGCCTCAAGCTCCGGCTCCGGCTCGGCTGCTTCCGGCGGGTCCGGCTCTACCGGCGGCTCCCAGACCGCGGTGGGTGCCTCCAGAGCCGGGGCCGCGAGGTGATCTTCCGCTTCTTCGGCCGCAGGCGGCCGGTACTTGGCCAGGGTCTCCCCGGGAAGGACGGCGAACTCCCCGGCGGGAACGTCGCTGGGCTCTTCCACCAGTCGGGTGCGGGGGGCCTCAAACTGGGGGGAGACGTACTTCGATTCGGGGAAGCCGCGTTCAGGCGGGCGCCGGCGCCGAGGCCGGCGGCCGCGGCGGTCCCTGCGGTCGCCCTCGGCGAAGCGCTCGTGGCCGCCCGCCGGCGCGGGCGGGCGTTCCACCGGCCGGACAACCGGCGCCGGCACGCTGGGAGCCTCGGCAGGCTCCACCCTGTCCATGCTGCCGAGCGGGATCTGGTCGTACTCCTCGGTCTCCTCGAAGAAGTCGGAAACGTAGAGGAACGCGTCCCGTTCCAGCCCGATCTCTACAAACGCCGATTGCATCCCCGGCAGCACGCGCGTCACGCGGCCCTTGTGGATGCTGCCGGCCAGCGAGTACTCGTTCGCCCGCTGAAAATGAACCTCGACAAGCTGCTCGTCCTCCAGCACCGCCATCTTGGTCTCGTGGCGGTTGGAGGAAATCACCAGTTCCTTACCCATGTAATCGCTCCCGCCGGGGTGAGCCGTTTGAGGCTGCACCCCGTCTCGCTCACGCCCGGTCAAACGGAACGTGAACCGTTGCCGTCTATGAAGCGAGGAGCGGGTGGGCCAAAGGACGGAGGCTGTGCTCGCGGGTTTGAGACCGGCGGGGCCGCTCGATGGCGGCCGCCCGGCCGGGCATCATCAACGAACTTGTGCAGGCCAGGGATGGAGCCCTCGCTCTACATCCCCAGCTCTAAGCCATCCTCAATCTCTCTGGCGCGACCGCGTGCGATCGCTTCAACTCACAAATCGCCGGAGCCGTACACTGTTGACCAGCCCCAGCATCAGAAATACCGACAGGATGCTTGAGCCGCCGTAGCTCATCAGCGGCAGCGGAATTCCGGTGACCGGCATCCTGCCCACAACCATCCCGATGTTCACCAGGAGGTGAAACAACAGCAGCGCGCAGACCCCCATCGAGATCAACATCCCGGCGCGGTCCGGCGCCATCTGCGCGTTTTGCACCACCTGCATCAGCAGCAAAAAGTACAACCCCAACATCACCACGACCCCCAGGAAGCCGTGCTCCTCGGCGAAGGCCGAGAAGATGAAATCAGTGTGGGGGACGGGCAGGAAACGCAACTGCGTCTGTGAGCCCTGAGTAACTCCTTTACCCCACATCCCACCGGCGCCAACCGCAATCTGGGACTGGATCACCTGATAGCCGGAGCCGCGCGGATCGCGGCCCGGATCCAGGAACGTCACCAGACGCGCCTTCTGGTAGTCCTTCAGCAGATACCAGCTTGCCGGCAAGACCAGCAGCGCCACCAAGGCGATGACCACCACATGCTGCCAGCGGAGCCCGGCCAGAAACACGCCCATCGCCAGGATCGGCAGATAGGTGAGCGCGGTACCCAAGTCGGGTTGCTTCATCACCAACAGCATCGGCAGCGCCACCAGCCCGGTCAGCTTCGCTAAGTCCCGTGTTTCCAGTCGATCGCCTTTCAGGTCAGTCACGTACCGGGCTACTAGCAATATTAGCACCGTTTTGACGAACTCCGAAACCTGGAGGTGGAAGCCGGCCGCCAGCGGGATCCAGCGCCGCCCGCCGAAGACCTCTTTGCCGAACAGCAGCACCACCACCAGCGCCGCCAGCGCCAGCAGGTAGTAGATGAACGCCTGGCCCATCAGCGTGTGGTAGTCGATCGAGGCGGCCAGCCACATCAGCAGCAGGCCGGCAAAGACGTACAGGGTCTGTTTCCACCAGGCGTCGGCCCAGACGGTGCCGAGGGTGGCGCTATAGATCTGGAGCACGCCCATGGCGCAGATGGCCACCGTGACCACCAGCAACGGCCAGTCCAGATCGCCGAGGGAGCGGTAGCGGGCCATGTTCAGGGATTCCGAGCCGCGACCGTCAGGGAGCGGCTGTCCTCCTTCGGCGGCGCAGGGCCAAACTGCGGCAGCCCCCGGTTGCCGGCCACCAGGGCCGCCGTGCGCGCCTTCTTGTCGAAGTGCGCCTTGATCACGTCGCGCACGATGGGGGCGGCCAGGTAGCCGTGCTCGCCGCTTTCGTACAGGGCGGCCACGACGATCTCGGGGCTTTCGCACGGCGCGAAGCCGACGAACCAGGCGTTGTCCTTCAGCGTCAGGCCGAGCTTGGTGTTCTTCAGCGCCTCATTGGAGGCGAGTTGGGCCGAGCCGGTCTTGCCGCAGACGCTGATGCCGGGCAGCCGGGCGCGGCCGCCCGTGCCGCCCTCGTTGACCACTCCGTACAGGCCGTAGACCACTTTGCCGGCGTTGTTCAGGTCGATCTTTTCCACCCGCGGGCGCTCCTGGCGGTTCGGGTCCTTCACCAGGTGCGGCCGGTACCAGACGCCGCCTGTGACCAGCCCGCCGATGGCATAGGCCAACTGGAGCGGAGTGACCGTCAGCGCGCCCTGGCCGATGGCCACCGAGATGGTCTCGCCCGCATACCACTTCTGCCGGAAGATCCGCATCTTCCAGCGCGTGGACGGCACTACGCCTTCGGCCTCGTGCGGCAGGTCGATGCCCGTCTTGCGGCCTAAGCCGGCCAGCTCCGCGTAGTGGGCGAGGTTATCGATGCCCACCCGGTTGCCCACGTTATAGAAGAAGACGTCGCAGGACTGGGTCAGGCCCTTGTGCAACTCGACGGCGCCGTGTCCTTTCTTGATATGGCAGTTGAAATAGTGGCCGTAGAAACTTGCCCCGCCGCCGCAACGCACATGGAACTGGTCGTCAATCAGGCCGGTCTCCAGCCCGGCCAGGGCCACGATCGGCTTGAAGACGGAGCCGGGGGCAAGCTGCGCCTGGATGGCGCGGTTCAGCATCGGGTTCTCGGGGTTGCTGGTGATCTCCTTCCAGTCCTCGGAGCGGATGCGGCTGGTGAACTTGTTGGGGTCGAAGGCGGGCCGGCTCACCATGGCCAGCACCTCGCCGTTGCGCGGGTCCAGCGCCACCACCGCGCCCTTGCGGTCCTCCATGGCCAGATCGGCCACCACCTGGAGGTCAAGGTCGATGGTGAGCCGCAGGTTCTTACCCGGCACCGCTTCTTTGAAGCCGATGAGCCCCCGCTCGCGGCCGCGGTTATCCACCAGCACCTGCCGCTGGCCGTCCACCCCCATCAGGTGATCGTTGTATTGCCGTTCCAGGCCCGCCTTGCCGATGACGTCGCCGGGGTCGTACTTGATGAATTCCGGCGTGTTGAGCTCGGCCTCGCTGACCTCGCCGACATAGCCGATGACGTGAGCGGCCAGCGAGTTCTGCGGGTAGAGGCGGCGCTGGGCGTGGAGCATCTCCATCTCGGGCAGCTCCTCGGGCCCGCGATGGGCTTCCACGAAGGCGAGCTCGCCCGGCGTCAGCTCCTCTTTGATGATGATCGGCTCGTAGCGCGGGCGCGAGCGGAAGCGCTGGAGCCGCTGCTCCAACTGGCCGTGGTCGAGGTTCAGGCCGGCGGCGATCGTCCACAGGTGCTCCGGCTTGAGATGCTCGCGCGACAGGATCAGGCTGAAGGAGGAGTGATTATCTACGATCACCCGCCCGTCGCGATCCAGGATCTTGCCGCGCGGCGCCAGCACGGGCAGGGCCTTGATGGAGTTGCGCTCGGCCTGCTCGCTGTACAGTTCCGGGTTGCGCACCTGGAGGCTCCAGAAACCCGCGATCAGGAACAGAAAAACGGCCAGCGTCAGGTACTGGATCAGCGCGATCTTGCCCGGGGCGAACTTGGTGTCGTCCCGCAGCGCCGGCTTGTTCAGCGGCAGGTGTTCGGCGGGCTCGGTCGGGAATTCGCTCACGTAAGTTTACCCGCTCACGGGTTGATCCGCTCCGGCCGCGCCAGGCGGCGGCCGCGAAGCGCGTGTTTCATCCTCTCTCTTTCAGTTTATCGAAAAAGTGAAACAGCAAAACCGCGACCGCCGCGTTGAGCAGGCCGAAGAGCAAGGTTGCGCCGGCGTCGAAGCCGAGCTGCTGGCCCAGCAGCGCCCGCGCCAGCACCCAGTAAAAGAACTGGTGGAAGAAGAAGAAAGAGCCGGCCAGCAGGAAGCGCACGGCGAAGTGCTCGACGTCGAAGCGCATCGAGATCGAGGCGGCGAAGTAGCCCACCAGGGTCTTGACAATGCCGAACATGCCCAGCGGCTGATGCGAGAGCGAATCCTGGGCCAGGCCGATGGCCGCTCCGGCCAACAGCCCGCTGACGGGATTGCGGCGCAGCAGGGCGAAGTACAGGGTCACCAGCAGCGGCAGTTCCAGGCGGGAAAGCGACTCGAAGAACAGCGGAAGGTAAACCTGGAGGAGGATGGCGCCGATGGATAAGGGAAGGAGCGTCCAGCGGCGCAACCGCGAGATGCGACCCTCGCGAGGGCTGCCGGCCAGCAGGCGTTCATCCATTCCTATTCAGTGTATGAGAAGTGCTGGCGGAGATTCACGGAACGTGCGATGATGAAGCAGAACTAGCACCGCGGGGTGGGATCTGAGAGCTGGGAAGATGTACGGAGTTTAATGTGAGTGCTGCGGGTGCGTCTTCGCTGCGCGAGCTGATCAACGTTCAGCACGTTCAGGTCGTGCTGGAGTTGTTCTACAGAGTAGCGGGGATCCCGGTCCAGATCGTGGACACCGCCGGCGTCGTGCTGGTCACTGCCGGTCCGCCGGGCATCTGCGCCCAATTCCATCGGCGGCACTCGATCCTGGCCGGGCAGTGCCGGCGGAAGGCCGGTGGCGCCGGCTCGGTTCCCTACCGGTGCGCCAGCGGCCTGTGGGACTGGGCCGCCCCGATCGTGATCGAAGGTCGCCGCGCGGGCGCCGTCTGTTTCGGCCCGTTTCTCATGGCGGATGGGCGATTGGACCTGGATTTCTACCGCCGTCAGGCGCGGGAATGCGGCTTCGACGTAGACGCCTACCTGGCCGCGCTGGCCTCGCTTCCCATTCTCAGCCGCGAGAAGGTTGACGCCTTGACGGGCTACTACACCAGCGTGGTCGGGTTCCTGGCGGCGCTGGGCCGCGAGACCCTTCGGCGCGCCGAGAGTGAGTACGCGCTGCGGGCCAGCGAACACCACTATCGCACGCTGGTCGAAGCGATGCCGGACCTGATGTTCCGGGTCAGCGCCGGGCGGATGATCGTCGATTTCCACGCGCCGAAGGACGCCTGCTTGCTGATGCCACACGAGGCGGTCGTCGGCACGCGGCTCGCCGACATTCCCTTTCCGCTCGAGGTTGCCGCCGAGGTCCTGGCCACGGTGGAGAAGGCCTTTGCCACCGGCCAGTCTCAGCGTGTCGAGTACGCCGTGCCGGGGCCGGCGGGGATAGCGCATTATGAGGCGCGGGTGGAACCCGCCGACGAAGAGGTGGTCGTCATAGTAAGGGATGTCTCCGCCCGCAAAGAACAAGAGCAGGAACTGTGGCGGGCCCTGGAGGCTCTTCGCCAGAGCGAAACGCGCTTCCGCCTGCTGGTCCAGGCCGCGGGGGAGGGCATCGGCGTGATCGATGACCAGGAGCGGTTCACGCTGGTGAATCCCGCCGCTGAGGCGATCCTCAGGGTTGAATCGGGAAGCCTCACCGGGAGGAGTCTGGGCGAGTTTGTGACGCCGGAGCAGTTCCAGATGGTGCGCGAACAGAGCGAGAAACGGCGCCAGGGCGAGAAGAGCACTTACGAGCTCGAGATCCAACGGCCCAACGGGGAGCGCCGCACCATCATCGTAACCGCCACCCAGTTTCTCGCCCCGGGGGGCAGCGTTGCGAGCTTGGGCGTCTTCCGGGACATCACTCAGGCCAAGCGGGCCACCGAAGAGCGGCTGAGAGCTTCCCGGCTGGAATCGGCGGCCACCTTGGCCGGAGGAATCGCCCACGAGGTCAACAATCAGATGACGGTCGTGCTGGGGCATTCCGAGCTGGTTCGGGAGAAACTGGGCGACCGCTCCGAGGTCTCCGGCAGCCTGACGGCCGTCTCGAACGCGGCGCTGGAGGCCAGCAGCCTGGCCCAGCGGCTGCTTGACTACGTGCAGGGCGGCCTGCGCCAGCCGCGCGTGGTCAACCTCAACACGACGGTTCTCGAGGCGCTCGAGGCGCACGCGGAGATCAAGCCGCCGGGGGTCGGTATCAAGTGCGTGCTGGATCCCATGTTGTGGCGTGTCGAAGCCGATCCGGCGCAGATGGCGCAGGTGGCCGGCCAGTTGTACCGCAACGCCGCCGAAGCCATCGCCTCCGAAGGCCGGGTCGTGATCCAGACCAGCAACCTGGCGCTCGACGGCGACATGCCGCCCCAGTATTCAGGGCTGAAGCCGGGACACTACGTTTCGCTGTCGGTGGATGACACCGGCTGCGGCATGGACGCGGCCACCCTGGCCCGGGTGTTCGAGCCTTTCTTCACTACTAAGTTCCTGGGGCGTGGCCTGGGGCTGGCGGCCGCGCACGGCATCGTCAAGCGGCACGGAGGCCTGATTTTGGCCTCCAGCGAGAAAGGCGCCGGCTCCCGGTTTGAGGTCTGCCTGCCCGCGCTCGAGCCGAGCGACGCCGGCCGGTAGCCGTTAGAGCTGCGGGCCCGGCTTTGTCGAGCCGGCCTGAGGCGGCGGCGCCGCCGGCTTCTCGCCCGCCGGCTCCGGCTTCGCCTGGGCCGGGTCCAGGTTGAAATCGGGCGGCTTGGAGCCGGGCAGGCCCTCGCCAAACTTGTGGCCCTGTGCCTCGCCGATTGCCTTGTAGCGCTCCCGCAGGCGGTCGGCCTCGGTGGCGGCGCCGCCAAGGGGCGGGCTTTGCGCCTTTACCGTTTCGCCCGCCGGTGGAGGCGCAAGCAGATGGATATCGGCCGAAGTCGCCCGGCTCTCCGGCAGCTCGAGGTGGACTGCCTCCAGCACGATCAGAACCTCCTCCAACCCGCCCCGGAGGCCGGTGGGATTCAGCGAGATCTGTTGGAAGGGATTGCCGGAACGCACCGCGGTGACCGTGCCGACCGGCAGGCCCCTGGGAAACACGCGGTCATCACCGGAGGTGTAGAATAGCTCGCCGGCTTCGACCTTGTCCTCGGCCGGGATGTAGTCCACCCGGCAAGCGGCATGTCCTTGGCCCTTGACGGTGCCGCGCACGCGGTGTTTCTCCGAAACCACGCCGGCGGCGAAGGTGGGGTCGGTGATCAGCAGCACCTGGGCGGCGGTCGGGTAGGCGGCGATCACCTTGCCGAGGATGCCGTCGGGGTTGATCACCGCCATCCCCTTCATCACGCCGCTGGCCGATCCCCGGTCCACGAAGACCACTTTGGAGCCGGCGCCGGCGCCGGCGCCGATGACGCGGGCGGCAATGGTCCGCGAGGGGCTCTTGGCCTGGAAGGCGCTGAGGGCCTGGGCCCGCTCGGCGGTGGCCAGCTCCGACTTGAGGTATTGGTTCTCCAGCTTGAGCCGCCCCAGTTCCGCCGTGAGGCGGCGGTTCTCGCCCGCCAGGTTGCGCAGGAACACGTAGTTGTTCAGGGCGCGGGCGACATTGCTCCGCGCGCCCTCGATGATCCTCGCCAGCGGCGTAACGGCGGTCACCGCCCACACCCGTATCAGTCGCACGTCCTGGTTGCTCTTCACCTGGTAGGCCAGCAGCACCAACTGGGCGAAGATCACCAGCAGCAGCACCGTCAGGTTGCGAAATCGGCTCAGCAGTTCCATCGGCGCCACGCCGCTGCCGCGCCGCTCACTCGAGGGAGATCTTGCGCAGCAGCTTGAAGTCTTCCAGCATTCTTCCGGTTCCCAGCACCACCGAGGCCAGCGGGTCCTCGGCGATCGAGACGGGCAAGCCGGTCTCCTCGCGGATGCGCCGGTCGAAGTTCTTGAGCAGGGCGCAGCCGCCGGTCAGAACGATACCGCGGTCGCTGATGTCGGCGCTGAGTTCCGGGGGCGTGCGCTCCAGCGCCACGCGGATGGCGTTTATAATGGTGGCGACGCATTCCGAGAGCGCCCCCCGTATCTCGCTGTCGTCGATGGTGAGGGTCTTCGGGACGCCCTCGATCAGGTGGCGGCCCTTGATTTCCATCGTCAGCGGCTTGTCCAGCGGATAGGCGGAACCGATCTGGATCTTGATCTGCTCGGCGGTCCGCTCGCCGATCAGCAGGTTGTACTTGCGCTTGAGGTATTGCATGATGGCCTCGTCCATCTCGTTGCCGGCCACCCGCACCGAGCGGGAATAGACGATGCCGGACAGCGAGATGACGGCCACGTCGGTGGTGCCGCCGCCCACGTCCACGATCATGTTGCCGCAGGCCTGGGTGATCGGCAGGCCGGCGCCGATGGCGGCGACCATGGCCTGTTCGACCAGATGGACCTCACTGGCCTTGGCGCGGTAGGCCGAGTCGATCACCGCTCGCCTCTCCACCTGGGTGATCTCGCAGGGCACGCCGATGACGATGCGCGGGTGCACCAGCATGCGACGGCCGTGGGCCTTCTGGATGAAGTAGGTCAGCATGCGCTCGGTGACTTTGAAGTCGGCGATCACGCCGTCCTTCATCGGCCGGATGGCCACGATGTGGCCGGGCGTGCGGCCCAGCATCTCCTTGGCCTCCTTGCCCACCGCCTCCACGTCCCCGGTGTTCTTGTTGATGGCGACGATCGAAGGCTCGTTGACGACGATGCCCTTGCCCTTGGCGTAGACCAGCGTGTTGGCGGTCCCAAGATCGATCGCCAGGTCGGATGAAAAAAGACTGAACAGCGAGCGGAAATTCATTCCCGCCCAAAGGGTAGCACAGTGGGCGCACGGGCTTCAACGCGGCGTACAATGAAACGTTGATCGCCCGACGCGCACTGTTATTGAGCCCGGTCGCGACGCTCGTCCAGTGCCGCCGCCGCCGGGGCACCGGGTTCGACGGCTACGCCATCGTGGCCAACCGGGAAGGGAAGACGGTGACGGCGGTGGACCTCACCACCTTCGCGGCCACGCGCCAGATCGCGCTGGAGGCGAAGCCCGCGGCGGTGATCGCGCACCCGCGGCGCCCGCTCGCCTTTGTTCTGGTCCCGGAAACGGGCACGGTCTGCGAGATCGAGGCGGCCGGCCTCAAGCTGTTGCGCAAGGCCCAGGTCGCCCGAACCGCCCACTCGATGCGGTTGGCCGCGGGCGGGCGCTCGCTGTGGCTTCTGTGCCGGGAGTCGCGCCAACTGGTCGAGCTCGATCTGGACCGTTTCCAGCCGGTTTCGCGCATCGCCCTTCCGGCCGAGCCGGCCGGCTTCGACCTCTCCCCCGATGGCAAACTGGCCGCCGCCAGCCTCGAAGACAGCGGCGCGGTCGTATTCGTGGAGTTGGAAAACCGGCGCTGCTGGAGGCCCATCGCCGCGGCCGGCCGGGTCGGGAAGATCCGCTTCCGATCCGACAGCCGCCAGTTGCTGGCCGGCAGCGCGGGCGAGCCGATGCTCACCATCGTGGAGGCGCCGGCAGGGCGGGTGGTGGTGCGCCTGCCGCTGGCGATCCGGCCCCGCGAGTTCTGCATGAAGGCCGATGGCGGGCAGCTCTTCCTTACCGGGGAAGGCATGGACGCCGTAGTGGTCGTCTATCCGTACCGCACCGAGGTCGCCGAGACGCTGCTGGCCGGCAAGGCGCCGGCGTCGATGGCCGTCTCGGGCGCGCCCGACAACCTGCTGGTCTCCAACCCGAGCACCGGCGACGTCAGCATCCTGGACTTGGAAACACGCCGCCTGACCGCGGTGGTGGCGGTCGGCGAGGGACCCGCATCCATTGTGGTGACCCCGGACAACCAGTATGCGCTGGTGCTGAACCAGCGTTCCGGCAACATGGCGGTGATCCGGCTGGCCGCGGTGGTGGCCCGCCGCACCCGGCAGGCGCCGCTGTTCACCATGGTTCCGGTGGGCTGGCAGCCGGTCAGCGCCGCCGTGTGTGGACTGTAGAGGCCCCACAGTCCAAATCCCACGATCCCTCCCTTTTGTGTTATCCTACCTACGTAACAGACGGAGATTAAGGAAGAAAGAGAAGGAGTGCGCACTCTAGAATGGCTCTGGCGGCGGATGTCAAAAAACAGATCATAGCCAAGTATCGGACCAACAAGAACGATGTTGGCTCGCCGGAAGTTCAGGTGGCGGTCTTGAGCCGGCGCATCGCAGATCTGACCGATCACATGAGGACCCACCGCAAAGACCACCACACCCGCCGTGGTCTGTTGTCCATGGTGGCCCGGCGCCGGCGGCTTCTGAAGTATTTGAGGAGCCGGAGTCCGCAGCGGTACGAGAAGCTCATTCAAGAGCTGGGTATTCGCCGTTAGAGTCGCACTCCAGAGCCATGGCGGGCGAGAGTCCGGGGTCCTCCGCTGGTGAGAGCCTGGACGTCGCCCTGGTTCGAGACCCGCATGGTTGTTCCCACTCCAATCTCCATCTGGGGCTGAGGTGTTTGCCTGGCCCCGAACACGAACCGGCCCGATGGCCGGGATTGGAGAGGTTTTCAAATGACACACAGTTGTGAAGTTGATCTGGGGAGCGTGAAGCTAACCCTGGAGACAGGCAAGGTTGCCAAACAAGCGAACGGCGCGGTCGTAGTCCGCTCCGGCGATTCGGTAGTGCTGGTGAGCGCCTGCTCGGCGCCGCAGCCGAAGGTGGGAGCGTCGTTCTTCCCGCTGACCGTGGATTATCGCGAGTACACTTACGCCGCCGGCAGGATTCCCGGCGGCTACATCAAGCGCGAGGGGCGCCCCTCGGAAAAAGAGATTCTGACCAACCGGATGATCGACCGGCCCATCCGCCCGCTGTTCCCCGAAGGCTTCATGCACGAGACGCAGGTCATCGGCATGGTGCTGTCGGCCGATCCGGCGCGCGACCCCGGCCCGCTGGCGATGGCCGGGGCCATGGCCGCCCTGGCCGTCTCGGACATTCCGTTTCCCGAGGTGCTCGGCGCTGTCCGCGTCGGCCTGGTGGACGGTAAGCTGGTCGCCAATCCTTCCTACGATGAGAGCAAGGACGCCAAGCTGAACATCGTGGTGGCCGCCACCGAGAGCGGCATCGTGATGGTCGAGGCCGGCGGGAAGGCGGCCACCGAGGCCGAGGTGCTCGAAGCCATCGAGTTCGGTCACCAATGCTGCCGCAAGATCATCGCCGGCATCCGCGACCTCATGGCGCGCGCCGGCAAGCCGAAGTGGGCGTACACGCCGCCGGCTGTCAACCAGCAGCTCTACGATCGGATCGCCGTCCAGTACCGGACCCAGCTCGCCGACGCGCTCGATACGGCCAAGTACCCTAAGACAGAGAGCTACTCCAAGGTGGAGGCGCTGCGCCAGCAGGCGGTGGAAGCGGCGGCCGAAGAGCTCAAAGAGGAGACCGGCAAGACCTTCGACCTGCTCAAGGAGCGGATCTTCCGCGACCAGGTGCTCATCGACCGGCAGCGGCCGGATCACCGCGCCTTCGACCAGATCCGCAAGATCGACATCGAGGTGGGCGTGCTGCCTCGCGTGCACGGTTCGGCCCTATTCACCCGCGGCGAAACGCAGGCGCTGGTGACGCTGACGCTGGGCACCAAGGAAGACCAGCAGCGGCTGGAGATGCTGGACCCGAGCGAGACCCGCAAGCGCTTCATGCTGCACTACAACTTCCCGCCGTTCAGCGTGGGCGAGACCGGCTTCTTGCGCGGGCCGGGCCGCCGCGAGATCGGCCACGGGGCGCTGGCCGAGCGGTCGCTGGCCGCGGTGATTCCCGGTGAAGACGTGTTTCCCTACACGCTGCGCGTGGTCAGCGACATCCTGGAGTCGAACGGCTCCAGTTCGATGGCCACCGTCTGCGGCGCCAGCCTGGCGCTGATGGACGCCGGCGCGCCCACGGTGGCGGCGGTGTCCGGCATTGCCATGGGCCTGGTGAAGGAAGGGGATCGCTACGCCATCCTCACCGACATCGCCGGAGCCGAGGACCACTACGGCGACATGGACTTCAAGGTGGCCGGCACCGAGGAGGGGATCACCGGCCTGCAAATGGACATCAAGATCCCCAACGTGACTGCGGCCCTGATGAAGGAGGCGCTGGAACAGGCGCGGCGGGCGCGGCTGCATATCCTCATGAAGATGCAGGAAGTGCTGGCGGCGCCGCGTTCCGCGCTGTCGCCGTACGCGCCGCGCATCTTCACCATGACCATCCCGCTGGACAAGATCCGCGAGGTGATCGGGCCGGGCGGCAAGGTCATCCGCGGCATCATCGAGCAGACCGGGGTGAAGATGGACGTTGAGGACGACGGCACCGTGCACATCTACTCTTCCGACGAAGCGGCCGCCGAGAAGGCCCGGCAGATGGTTGCCGACATCGCCGCCGTGGCCGAGGTCGGCAAGACCTACCTCGGCAAGGTGGTCCGGCTGGTGGATTTCGGCGCCTTCGTAGAGATCTTCCCCGGCACCGACGGGCTGCTGCACATCAGCGAAATCGCCGAGAGCCGCATCCGCGACGTGCGCGACGAACTGCGCGAAGGCGACCAGATCCTGGTGAAGGTGCTGGCGCTGGAGGGCAACAAGATCAAGCTCAGCCGCAGGGCGGTGCTGCGCGAGCAGCGCGAGAAGCTGCTCAAGCCGGGGAAGAGCTGAAGGGGGGATCGCCCCCTTCCTATTCCCGCTTGGCCGGCGGGTCCGAGTGGAGCAGTTCCACGGTCACGCCGAGGCTCGGCTGGCTATCGAAGTACACGTAGGTCCCGTTGTCGTTGTCGTAGCGGCCGCGGTGTAACTCCGGCATACCCAGACTTTTCAGGGTGGCCACTGTCTTTTCGAGGTCGGTGACCTGGAAGCCGATGTGCTGGACACCCTCGCCGTGCTTGTCGAGGTACTCCTTCCAACTGGTGTCGCCGCCGACCGGCTCCATCAGCTCCAGCACGACCTGACCCATGCGTATGAAGGCCAGCTTCACCCGCCCCTCGGACGGCCGCCCGCGGTAGGTCACCTTGACCTCGCGGCCAGGCCGGGTCAGCGTGATCTTCGGCTGGGCGACGCCGAGCAGGTTCGCCCAGCGCTTGCTGGTGGCCTCGATGTCCCCGCAAACAATGGCGACCTGAACGATGGTTTTCATGCCGGGGTCGCGGTAGGTTTCTTCCTGCGCCGGGATGCCGGCGGCGGCTGCCAGCAGCAGGCCAAGGCTAATCATGGGTGGCTTCATGGAGAGATGATAACCCAGCAGGCCGGCTCGAGCTTATTGGTTGTCCTCGCAGCGCCGGCTCCCGCGCAATTCGCCGATCAGATCCTCCAACGACTGCCCGCGAAGCCACTGATGCCGCTCGGCCGAGTAGTCCCCACGGCCGAGCTCGAATTGCCTGAGAAAGCGAACCATCCCAGCGGGACCCAGTTCCCGGTGCAACGCCTCCAGACCCCGCGTGCGGATTTCTTCGTCGGTGAGGTCGAGCGTGGCCACTAGTCAGTACCCCTTGCGAGCCAGCTCAGCGGCTAGCCACCAAGCCCAGCCGGCACCTGCCCTGGGGGTCGAGAGTATTGCCGATCTCCAGAGCAATCGCGTCGCTTCCGATCCATTCCCATTCGCGCACGTGCAGCCGTTCGAGGACACGCTCGACGGCGTCAGCTTCCAGCCGGATGCGGTCCTGGCGCTGGTCGTCGAACGGCCGGTTAAGGCAGCACACATCGAGGTAGACTCTCATTCCAGTGGCGCTCTTAACCTACTACCCTCTCAGTCCCGCCAGCACCCCGCGCATGTAGGCGAAGGACTTGGCCATGCCGGGCAGCGGGTTGTCGGCGTCGATTTCGTATTCCAGATTCACGCAGCCCTTGTACCCGATCTTCTTCAGCTCTTTGAAAATGGCCACGATGGGCATGGCGCCGTCGCCGACCGGGCAGTCGCTGCGCTGTTTCATGAGGTCGCGCAGGTCCTTGATATGCACGTCCAGCACGCGCGGGCCGGCCCTCCGGATCGACTCGACCGGATCGGCGCCCGCGCGCGTGGAGTGGCCGACATCGACGCACAGCCCCACGCGCGGGTCCATTCCCTGGATCGCCTTCAACGCGGATTCGGCGGTGGGGAAGAACTTGTCCTCCGGCCCGTGGTTGTGGACCGCCACCTTGATGTTGTATTGCTTGACGAACTTCTCGATGCGGGGCAGTGTCTCTTGAGTGGGGGCGATCACCATCAGCGGCATGCCGCAGTTCCTGGCGTAGTCGAAATACTTCTTCATGTCGGTGTCGTCGTCCTTCTTCAGGTCGATCGATCCGCCGCCGACGATGGTGAGGCCGGCGTCCTCGAATTCCTTGCGCCCGGCGGTCAGCTCTTCCGGGGTGCTCGCGTAGCGCAGGTGGAATTCCTTGATGCAGACGTACTTCACCCCCAGTTGCTTGATCCCGTCAATCGCCTGCTGGCGGCTGAGCTTGCGCAGCGAGTAGCTGGCTACGCCGAGCCGGAGGTCCTCGGGAGGCGCGGCCATCGCGGACCCTCCCCGCAGGGCGGCCGCGGCGAGCGCGCCGCCAAGTAATTCACGTCGTGTACTGTGTTGGTCGGTCATGATTGCTCCTTTCTTCTCTCGAGTCAACGGTATCACCGCTGACAGGTATCGGCGGCGCGGCGTCTGGCGCGAAAGCGCGCCCTGGCCGCCGCGCTAGCGGCTCACCCACACCGGCGAGATCCAGGCCAGGTTGCCGTCCTCCTGCTGGACGCGCACGTAATAGCGGTTCTCGCCGGGCGCGGGCTCCGGATCGGCGTAGGTGAACTTCACCGCGCTCCGGCCGGCGGGCGTCACGGCATAGACATAGCGTTCGTTGCGGATCACGTCCACGCGGCGGATGGGGCCGGTCCCGATGGCATTGACCACCAGCGTATTCCGGCCGCCGGCGCATGGCGTCGAGGATCGCCTCGCGCGAGTCGGCAGCCGAGGCCGCCCAGGCGCGTCCCTGCGAATCAGACACCACGGCAGCGCGCATCTCGTGCGGCCCGGGGCGGGCCGGCTGGAAGTGGTAGCCATCCACCGCCGCCACCTCGGCATCCGCCGACGCGGGTTTGAGCGAGCCTTTCCAGGTCCTCCCGGTCGTGTCGGTGACCCCGCAGCGGACGAGCACGTAGGATAAGTCTCCCGACTTGTCTCCTGGCCAGGACAAGCCAGGAGGCTTATCCCACCAGAGCACCAGCAGCAGTGCGAGCCAGCTTTTCCGAGGCATGGCCTGCTCAATAATTAATAAACATCGGCGACGACCAGGCGATCATCCCGTCCTCCTGCATCAGCCGCACGTAGATGTAGTGGCGGCCAGCGACGCCGGTGGTGTCGGTGTACTCGAACTCGACCTTCTGCTGCTTGGGCTCGGTCGAGTAAATCACCTTGCTGTCCTTGATGATGTCGATCCGGGCGACCGGCCTGGTGCCGCGCGCCATCACCCGCAGCGGTTGCGGCCTGGTGAGCTTGAACTCGTCGCCCATGAAGTGCTGCCCCATGCGCACGTCGAGCAGGATGTTGTCGGTGGCGCCGTAGGTGTGGCGCTTGCGGATGGCGTTGAGGATGCCGCGCCGGCTCACCTCGTCGGTGTAGACCAGCGCATAGGAGATGTGCGTCGAGCCGTGGTCGGAGGCGGCGATGACGCCGAGCTTGTAGCCCTTGGCCCAGGCGTTGTTCACCATGCCGAGCGGCTCGAAGCCGGCCTGCTTCATGTGCGCGGCGTCTTCGGGCTCGCGGGCCACGTGAGGCGCGCCTAGTTGCTCGTAGCTGGTGCGGCAGCCCTGGAAGATCTCGACCACCGGCTCCAGGAAGGGGTCGTTGTCGCGCCAGTCGGTACCCATGCGCGTGCCCGAGGTGTGCGAGATGGCCACCACCTCGCGGCCGCGGAGCTCCTCGTACAGCATGCGCGTGTCGTTCTCGACCAGCGCCCCCGAGCCGATGCCCGACTCGTCGCCTTGCGGCCCGAGCGGCAGCGAGAAGCCCTCCACCCCCTGCTTCATGAAGAACGGCGTGACCTTGGCCTCCGTGCGCTTGGCGAAGAACATGTTGTGGTGGCCCCAGGGGTAGGTGGAGCTGCGCTCGTAGCCGAAGATCGGCACGTGCACGCCCGGCACGTGATACATGTCGGTCATCTTCTGCGAGTACCACCACCAGTAGGGCCAGGCGCCGCCCTGGTGATCGGTCGAAGCGCCGAACTCCATGGCGGCCACGTCGATCTGGTAGCGGTAATTGTCCTGCAAGTTGCCGTCGGCGCCGCCCCCGCCGTCCCAACTTAATTCGGTGTGGCGGTGGAAGTCGCCGCGCACGATCTGGTGCTTCTTGCCGCCGAGGACCACGACGTGCGCGCGCAGCGCGCGCAAATCGCCGGCCTCGTCGGAGTGGCCCGGCTTGAGGTCAACCTTATCTTCCGTAACCGCCCGCAGCGCCAGCGCGCCCGCCGGCGCCGGGGCCGCGATCCGCCCCGCGTAGACCTGCTGGCGGAT